>JGI20156J14371_10001650_pt1 | contig 18214 bp, 18 predicted proteins | sample COG_06_FD_14371 | JGI IMG/M metagenome (IMG submission 14371)
CATTAGCAACGAGAAGTGGATCTGAACCTGCGTCTAGGCCTATGACTGGGATGTTTGCCTCTTTTGCACTTTGTAGTCCTGCATTTACTTGCGCAGGGTCGACGGCAATTACAATTGCATCAACTTTTTGAGTAATTGAGTCCTCCATTCGACTAATGACAGAGGCTACATCTCCCGCTGTATCAATCACATTTACTTCCCAACCTTTTTTTGATGCTGAAGCCTCAAATCCTTCAATAGCTGCCTGGGTGCCTGGCTGAGCTAAATAGGGAGTAATCACTGAAATGGTCTCAGCCCATGCAGATGACGCAGCCAAAACAAAAACTGATAGAGCCATTTTAAATATTATTTTCATCTTTCCTCCTCCAAATAATAAGACAAACAGTATTACACAGTAAATACTGATATCAAAGCACGTTTATATCTATTTTAAAAATTTAAGTTTTCTCAATAAATAGTTATTGAATTTCTTCAAATTCATTGAGTTCTATCAATCGTTTACTTAAATCTGCGTTTACATTTATGGCATCTTTGTAAATTTCAAATATCGATGAATAGACATCAGCCTCTTTTGCATCTGGATAGTAATCATCACTATATTTGGCAAGCGCAGTATGAGCTGTTTCAAAATCCGAATGTATACCAGTTCCGATAGCGGCTAAAATTACAGCTCCAAGGACCCCAGGCTCTCCAGAAATCAGCGTTCTTATATTTTTATTAAGTATATTTGCCCTAATTTGTGTCCAAGTCACTGATCGAAACCCACCACCGCCACAGGAAATGATATCACTATTTACGCCTGCCGATTTTTTAATAGTATTTAACGCCTGACAAGCTGAAAACGCGACACCTTCATAAACAGCACGCGCTAAGTCAGGCAAACCGGTTTGACGGCTGACACCCAGGAATGCACCTCGAAGGTTAGGGTTCCAGTGAGGAGCTCGCTCCCCCTCAAGCTGGGGCAAAAATAAAGGCGTAGCAGAACCACGTTTTGTTTCTTTAACCATATCAGACATATCGTTCATTGTTATCCCTGAAACCTGAGAAAACCAGAGCTTTGCATCTCCTCCATTTTGGGTTGGCGCTGCATGTACCTGAATCCCGTGGGTCTTTGGAAAAACAATTGCGCCTGCTGTAGGCACTACTTTTTGGGAAGAAATTCCTAATATTTCGCTGGTACCGCTAAGGTATATAGTTGATTGGTCTTTTGCACCGCCAGTTCCAACTAAACCTGCCCATGCATCCATCGTACCGGATACAATAGGCGTTCCTTTCATTGCACCCTGTTTAATACTTCCTGCGATCTCAGTAATTGCAATCAATGGAGCCATTCGTTGAGCAGCACCAGGCACAAGAGCTAGAACCTCTGGAATGTAATTTAAATAGCTGTCAACAAGCCCAATGTTTGATAGGGGATCTGTCGATGCTTTTCCGGTCAATTTTAACATACAGTAATCTTTGGGCAACATCACCCAACGAGTCTTACTCCAAATGTCAGGCTGATTTTTCGCGACCCAAGCCATTCGCGCAATTGCATGGCTAGAATCTATTGGCATTGGCACACCCCACCATGCTTGTTTTTGTTTTGATGTTACCTGGGCGTCTAAAGATGCTGCCTCATCACCTGCGCGACGGTCTTTCCAAACAATAGCTGGACACAGTGCATTCCCGTCAGCGTCAACAAAAATATGGGTATTGACCTGACTGCACAAACCTATAGCTGCTATTTCGTTTCCATCAAAAATTCTGAGTGCTTTTTTTATCAAGCGCACCCAATCCTCTGGGTCCTGCTCCACGAACGCGATGCCTCTCCTTTGAGTGGGGTAGTTTTCAACAAATCTTGCTTCGACAGCCCCTGATTTGTCAAACACCGCCGCTTTAACGGCAGTGGTTCCTACATCAAAGCCAATTAATCTTTCAGCTGCCATCAGTCTCCTCCCTCGAACTTTCAAAAATTAACAACGCAAAAGCATATAGGCTATAAATCAGAATGATTATTCCGTTCCACCCATACTTACGAAAATATAGCTATAATGAATAACATCAACAACTAGATTAACTGTTGATAAAAATTAACCAAACATACCTCGTCTTTTGCAGAAATTAATTTCAATTGATTATTACGAATTTATAAATTTTAGGGGACACTAGTTTTCTGAGATAGCCAAACCCCACCCCCAAACAAAACACCCTGCCCTTTAGTATATATAAAACCTGTCTAAGCCAGTGTCTGAGAGTCAAATCCTGAAATGTGCTACATCCTCGACTGCACCTGTGTCCAAAGCGGAACCAAGGTTTTGCTGTTAGACAGTCCCACTTACATCTCCGGCCAGTATACCAATAAAACTATGGTCTGACCCAATATCCGAATAGCTAATGGCCAAGGCATCATCATAAGAAGCATCCTTGCGTGAAAGACCACTTGTATCCAAACCATCAGGAATAAAATCCCAAACATATATGAAGTCAGCCTCGGATAACACATTAGCATCTATCCCAGTTAGGATAGCTAAGTATTCTGATCCTTTAGAGATGATTGTGTCACTAGAGTTGGTACCAGTACCTTGAGAAATAGTTAAATCACCATATTGAAGGTTATCATCCAAACCCAGTTTATCAGTTCCATCTGTGAAATCCGCAATAGTATCTGCTGTTGCTAATGTACTTCCGCCATCGCCAAGCCGAAGCAAAATCGTATCTGACCCAAAACGAGAGTAGATAGTGTCTGCCCCCATGCCACCATCTAAAACATCATCACCGGTAGTACCTATCAAAACATCATCACCGTCGGTTCCAATACCATAATCAGCGGCAAATATATCCAAATTGGTTGATATAAAATTTAGAATTAGATCAAATGCTGGATCACTTTCAAATGGCAAATGATGTCCTGCAACTGAACTTCTAATATTAAGTGAGTTGTTGAATGCATCAGCAAGGCCTTGTGCCAAATCTTTAAAACCAAAATCATTTACACCCGAAAATATCAGTGATTTAATCTCGAATGGGGCAACAGAATTTATCGTATTCATCAAGCCCTGATGAGTTGTTGGCAAATATCCATTGTTCATCACCGCTATGTTGAATGTATTTGAAGTATTAGCCAAATACACTGGAATAAAAGCAGCCCCTTGCGAATACCCAAGTATCCCAAAAAACGGTCCTTCTTGGGATACTAAATTGTCAATATAAGCGATTGAGTCATCAGCCCAATCTAAGTCAGTTGTGGGGTTACCTTTTCCACCAGGAGAATCTTCGATCCAAATGTTACCATCTTTTCCCGTCCCGTCTTCCACCATATTCGAGGGCGCATTAGCAAATACAAATTCAACCTCAGGTAAATTATTCATCAGACTCACCATGCCTGCTTGACTACTAAAACTCGCTGATGTTCCACCGCCTCCATGGAGAGCAAGAATTTTTATTGGTGAAGTTGTACTGGAACCATAGGGGCTTAAGGTTTTTTCATCGACGCATGCAGCTAGGCTTAGTAAGGCAAAAGGAGATAGTTTCTTTATATTCCTCTCGAGATACTTCATTCCGCTGCAATCCAAATTTTCATATTTAAATCGACTACACTAACGCAGGTTCTTCACTAATGACAATCCAGAAATTCTGACAAAATTAATTTTCTGGCGGTTGATAATTAACATCACCAGCACTCGCTATAGTTGTTGATTTCACCACATCTGCGCCAGTAAAAAGAGTTATCGTACTGATATCTGACATCGCCCCCGCTGCCATGACTTTTGCAATCAGAGCCATGTACTCTATTTTTGAGGGAAATTCAGCTATAACCATGGCGTCGTGTTTTTGACCAAGCATTCCATAGAAACCAAGCATATTACCACCCACTGATTTAATGGCGGCCTCCACTGCTAGACTTCGATCTTCCTTATTCTTTATTATACTTGCCATCGCTTCGCGAGTATATTTTATTTTAGTACAAAATAGTTCCACAGCTTTTCCTTTCATTATTCGTTTCAAACAACTGTAAACACAGTTTAACCATGACGCTACCTAAAGTACACAAAAAGAACTTATAAATCTATTTTTGTCCGAATCGAATTTAACGTTTTTCAAGCATAGTTGGGTGAAAAGTGGTCGGGGCGATAGGATTCGAACCTACGACCTACGGTACCCAAAATCGTTCTAATCTGAAGCATACGCTTTACCGACGCATAAATCGTCTGATCAGCCACCTAATCAGGAATTTTAACAAAAATCTTACCATATTTTTAGCGGTCCCCTGAAATGTGTTTCATCAAGTTCATCATACTTAGCCTACGATTAATTCAGGATTCTCTGGGTCATCTAAAGGCCAAAACGGTCGCTTCCTATTTTTCCAAACTTGATCTTGAAGCCTAAGAGGTGTGGCCCCAGGGCCATGCGCTGCAACATATGTAACATTCTTACCTAGCAGGGTTCTATAATTCATTAAATTTTTGAAAACTACTAACTTAAACTTACGAAAATCTAACCCACAAGCTTTATAATGATCTGCTCCATTCTCATAAGCTGCTTCAGTCGTTATCAAAATAAATACATTATCTTTTCTTATAACTACTGATTTTCCAAGTTGGCCCTCTAAACCTTTAGCTGGCCCACCAGAATAAACAAAGGTACCGTCATGAAAGCTAACAATCGTAACTTTTATTTCTATAGGTTTAAAATATCGATGGTCCTCAAAAGACCCAAGTTTAAGTGTTATTTCATCACCAGGCACATTTCTCAGGCTAGTTTTTACAGCAGAAGGGTCAACCAGGCTAAGTAAACACCGTGAACCAAACTGCTTACCAAGCAATGAAACAAGCACCGCAGGAGAATCTCCCGACGCCCCACCACCAATACTATCACCTGTATCGACAATAATAGTTGTCGCTGAAGAGCTCGCAAGCGCCATGTCTACAGAAGCATTTACTGAGTGGGCCTCAACTTCAAACTTATATCGAAGTTTCCACATTGCATTAACTATGCTCAGTGCAAACTTTGACGCAATTTTTTCTGAATCATCAGTAATGCAAATGCTTGATATACCAACATCCTCAAAATCAAGCCAAGGCTGAACTGGAAAATAACTAATGGATAATACCTTAGGTTTTTTTTCTAGAAACCTAGCAGTATTAAATAGTGTGTTCATCGGATTGCCTTTTGTCGTTGCGCCACCGAATACAGGCAAAATTGCATTAATTTTTTTTAATACCATTACGGGTTTTATTTCGCCTTTAACGGCAGCGATCAACAACTTTGTGGCTCTTACACCAGTTTCGTAGGCATCATGATGCGGGTACGTTTGGTACCCTACAATAATATTTGAGTTAGAAACCATTTCTCTGGTTACGTGGGCATGAAGATCTAGACTAACGGCTATAGGCACAGAGCTTCCAAGTATTTGACGGATTTCTCCAATTAAATCACCTTCCGGATCAGAAATACTTTGACAAATCATTGCCCCATGCAGAGCTAAATATATTCCTTGTAAGGGTAGACTTATCTTTATCTGATTTAAAATTTTTGTTCTTAAGTCAATGTAAAACTCATCTTTAACATATCCCCCAAATCCAGCTTTACTCGCCATAATAGGGACTATTTCATAGCCCCCTCTTTTAAGAGTTCTGATCCCTCCTGAGATAGCAATTCTCTTATTTCCAAATCGAGTTAATAATGGTGCTCCCCAGGTAATATCCTTTTTTGAAAAATAAGATTCTCCATCCAATTTCAAAGATAAACTATTTCCCTCATATTCGAAATTTACCACTGCTATTCGATCAACCAATTTTTTACTCCAGCTTTTAAGGGGAATTATACAAAATTAGGCTTGAATAAAAGAAATTTCATATTTGTTCCTTGCTACAGTTTATGCAGATTTGTGAATTTGGGAAGACTCTAGTTTTCTAGGATAGCTAGACCCCACCCCCGAATAAAACACCCTGTCCATTACTATTTGACCGTCAAAGAGGGGTTTACCAATTCTAACTTTGGATTATTTGGTGGTGAGTATTTACCGCAGCTTTGAATGCCAAGAGCGTAAACAGGCAAGACACAGCAGATAGTGCAACTCGGACCCAATGTAAGTTGTACCAGAATTCAAGATTTATACGAGCTTCTTCTGGTGTAAATGATTGCGCAACAAACCCGTTATTCATTGGTAAAAAGTAGACAGCAGATAGGCCAAGCCCGATCAAAGTTAGCACAAGCGCACAAAGCCAATAATTACGAGCGAGTATAGTTTTCCGTGTGATCCAGATAGCAACAATTATCGCAAGCAAGCTAGGTAAAAACGTTAAGGGTAGAGTCATCACAAGCAAATCAAATTTACCTGCGAAGTCATTCATGAATGCAACTGGCTCTAAGGTTAACCAGAAAGCCGCATGCACCACCCCCATATTGATTAAGTTACCCAGATAAGCACCTGATGTGATAATGGCGATCGCATAGATTGAGAAGCTTAGAGCATTTAAATCCACGTGTTTTGATCGAGCCATATTAATCGCTCCTAAAAAGAACGTAATTATATTAACTTGGACTAAAGTCAAAAATCAAGCAGATTATGGGTGGTGATCGGTTAAAGGGACGGCCCCTTTATGGCAGCCATATCCAATTCACCATATAGCCCCTGATGTTTTCTGAATCCCGTTCTGCCCAAAACCAGCCAATGGTTCCCTCAGTGACTCTTAAAATGGCTTGGAGAGCTGTTTCAGAGAGCCAACTCCTACCCATCTCAGCGCCTTTGTCTAGATCGGCTTGACTAAATAAAGGTGGGTTTTCTTTGTCGGTAGGAGCAATGTGTTAATTCCGTTTTAATTTTAGGAATTCTCTTACATTGTTTAAAGTCCACCCAACTTAAAAACATGTTCAACGACCTTTTCAACTCCATAACCCGACTTTAAATCAGTAAATACGTATGGCTTATGAAGTCTTTGCTTTTGAGCATCACTCTCCATTACGCTAAGAGAAACATCTACATATGGAGCGAGGGTAGTTTTATTGATAATAAGGAGGTCAGATTTTGTAATACCGGGCCCACCCTTGCGAGGAATTTCTTCCCCCATGGCAACATCAATAACATAAATAGTTAGGTCAGCTAATTCGGGGCTAAATGTGGCGGCCAAATTATCACCTCCACTTTCAATTAATATTAGATCTAAATCTGGAAATTGTTCATTCATCTCATCAATCGCTGCCAAGTTTATGGATGCGTCTTCCCTAATTGCTGTATGAGGGCATCCACCAGTTTCAACACCCTTGATACGCTCTAAAGGTAAAACCTGCTTACGCATTAAATATTCTGCATCTTCAGCGGTATAAATGTCGTTTGTGATGACCGCCATCGACAACCTACTTGATAAATCTCTGCATAACATTTCAGTCAGAGTTGTCTTTCCAGCCCCCACAGGGCCACCAATACCAATTCTTAAGGGGCCATTCATACTCACGATCTAAAAATCCTTGTGGTCATTGTTTCATGTCTCATTGAACTAATATCATTTAAAAAACAACTATTTCCCAAATGTTCGACATTTAAATCGCGCGTTTCTTTTGCTACCTTCTCAAAGTCACCAAACAAACCAAACAAAACCATCTGACCATCAGTTTGTCCAAGGGGCAAAAACCTTATTGCGGCAGAAACAAGGTTAGCTATAAAAGCGTGCAAATATAATGGAAGTAACCTCTCCAAATTAATATTTTCAACTTTAGCACAATATCCGATAGCTAACGGTAACGGAACAGCAGGTATAAGTTTATTTGAAATATTGGATGTAACTTTCGCAAAGGCTGTACCTTGGTGAACAGTTTCGAGATGCCTTTCCTTTGTCCCAGAGAATGCCTCAGCTATGCGAGCAAGCTGAACTAATTCCTCTTCAGATGATCGATAGGCAGAGCATAAAAATATCGCATCATTTCTGCCTGAACCAAAATGCAAAATTTGAAAAAGCCATTCTAACAAACTTTCTTTGCAACAACAATACCCATTGAAATAGCATCTTCTAATCCATGAGAAAAAGAAAAAGAACCTAATGGATATGCAGGCGATAACCACGCCATAATCTTATGATCAGAAAAATCAGTGTTCATGACTATGGGTTCTCCCGACTCCATAAGCACCACCCTCAGGGTTAAAGGCTTCCTCTATTTTCTGAACAGAAGCTCCAAGTTTTTCAAGCATAGCAAAAATCACATGATCATGTCTGAGGGTAAGATGATTAGCACTAATTTCGCATGGCAAATGTCGGTTCCCAATGTGCCAAACAATCGTCAAAAGATGGTGGGAGTCCTTTGCTGTTACTTTCATTAACAGTTCTTTTGCTGCCAGGACTCTTACATGCCGTCCATCATCTAAAAGCAAATCATTTCCATCACGCAGTTCTGTCGTTTTTTCTAAATCAAGAAGAAAATGCAACCCGTTGTCCCCAGTCATCACAATCCGTCTTCTATGCCGATCATCATAAGAAAGGGTTACGGTATCGGCAGGCATTTTATTACTATGAATGACAGAAGTCGCTTTTATCATGTTATTTCCTAATTTATTTTTCTAAAACATAAAATACCGTTGGGCCATTGGTAATACGTCAGCCGGCTCACAGGTCAATAATTCGCCATTAGCCCTTACCTCATAGGTTTCAGGGTCAACTTCAATAACAGGGGTTGAGTTGTTCAAAATCATATTTGATTTTCCAATTTCTCGAGTATTTTTGACTGGAATTGTATTTTTTCTTATTCCTAACTGCTCTTTAATATTATCAGAGTGAGCTGCCTCAGAGACAAACGTAACAGATGAATTTTCAACGGCACGACCAAAAGCCCCAAACATTGACCGCGTGTAAACAGGTTGAGGTGTCGGTATTGATGCATTAGGATCGCCCATCTGGGCACATGCTATTGATCCCCCAACAATAATCATCTCTGGCTTTACTCCAAAAAATGCTGGATTCCATAAGACTAGGTCAGCACGTTTACCTTCTTTAACGCTTCCTATTTCATTGCTAATGCCATGGGCAATAGCAGGATTAATAGTATATTTTGCAATATACCTTTTAACTCGAAAATTATCGTTATCGCCTTTTTCATCATTTAAGCGACCTCGTTGAACTTTCATTTTATGCGCGGTTTGCCAGGTTCGAATTATGACCTCTCCAACGCGACCCATTGCCTGGCTATCAGACGCTATAATAGAAAACGCACCCATATCGTGAAGAATATCTTCGGCAGCTATTGTTTCTTTGCGAATTCTACTCTCAGCAAAAGCAACATCCTCTGGAATGGACTTGTCTAAATGGTGGCAAACCATAAGCATATCCAGATGTTCCTCCAGAGTATTTACTGTATAAGGTCGAGTAGGATTTGTTGAACTTGGAATCACATTTTCTTTAGAACAAACTTTAATAATATCAGGAGCATGGCCACCTCCGGCGCCTTCAGTATGAAACGCATGAATAGTTCTGTTTTTCATGGCATCAACAGTATTCTCTACAAAACCGCTTTCATTCAAAGTATCAGTATGAATCATTACCTGAACATCCATTTTATCTGCCACCGAAAGACAGTTGTCTATCGCAGCCGGTGTCGTTCCCCAATCCTCATGAAGTTTTAAAGCGCATGCTCCAGCTTTTACTTGTTCTTCCAGAGGTAAAGGAAGGCTAGCATTCCCCTTTCCTGCAAATGCTAAGTTCATTGAGAACGCATCTGCAGACTGAATCATTCTTCCTATATGCCATGAGCCTGGAGTGCATGTTGTTGCAAGCGTTCCGTGGGCAGGCCCAGTGCCACCACCAAGCATCGTGGTTACTCCAGACTGCAAAGCATCATCAATTTGTTGGGGGCAAATAAAATGAATATGTGAGTCAAACCCACCAGCTGTTAAAATTTTACCCTCTCCAGCTATCACTTCAGTACAAGCACCTATGATTATATCAACAGCTGGCTGAGTGTCTGGGTTGCCACCTTTTCCTATCTTAACAATTTGACCATTTTTTAACCCAATATCTGCTTTATATATTCCACTAGAGTCTACAATAAGGGCATTTGTAATTATCGTGTCGACTGCTCCTTCTTTACGAGTGCTTTGAGATTGCCCCATTCCATCCCTAATAACTTTTCCACCACCAAACTTAACTTCCTCTCCGTAGGTTGTTAGATCGTATTCCACTTCTATAATTAGTTCAGTATCCGCTAATCTAATTTTATCACCAGTTGTCGGCCCATACATGTCAGCATAAGTTTTTCGCGATATTTGTGTCATCAGATGGCTCCCATTATAGCTTGGTTAAAACCATAAACTTTTTTATTACCCCTAAATGGCACAAGACTAATTTCTTTGCTTTGACCAGGCTCGAATCTAACCGCTGTACCAGCGGCAATGTTCAATCTGAGGCCTCTAGCTATTACTCTATCAAAAATCAAAGCTGAATTAGCCTCAGCAAAATGATAATGACTACCAATTTGAACAGGTCGATCACCCGAATTAGATACGACCAACCTAACTGATTTTTGATTTTTATTAAGAATGATGTCTCCATCTAAGCAAAAGAATTCACCAGGTACCATTTTTTTTCCTTTTCTATCTAATAGGGTAATGAACAGTTACTAACTTTGTTCCATCAGGAAATGTTGCCTCAACTTGAACATCAGGAATCATTTCTGAAATACCCTCCATACACTGAGATGCTTTGATGACCTTGCCACCCTCCTCCATGAGCTTAGATACAGATTTACCATCTCGAGCACCTTCAATTACGAAATCAGATATAATTGCTATCGCTTCTGGATGATTTAACTTCACGCCTCGCTCTAACCTGTTTCGTGCAACTATTGCCGCCATACTTATCAACAATTTATCTTTTTCTCGTGGTGTTAAATTCATAGTGCTTCCTTACATTAACCAAACTCGGGGTAGTGACATTTTACGGAACTGAGTGATGATATCAATCAAAGAAGAGCGCAAAAATTGAGGGGACTCTGCAATTAATCTTACAATTAGTTTCCCATCCCAAGCTGTCGCTGCCCCAAGAATATCATGCTTTGCAAGAAGCACTCGCATCTGCTGTAATCGCTCTTCAGAATCTGGTGCAACATATAATAAAGTTGCCAANGCTTTATTCTTTCCTAACGTCGCNAGTCCAGAAAGTTCATTTGCATTCGAAAGTTTTAACGCCTCAAAATATGTCGGTTTATTATCTCTTAGAATCTGCCATCGATCTACAAATAAATTATTGGTTACATTCTCACCCATTGCTTGCCTGCCCAAAATAATTGATTCAACCATAAAAAGATATGAATTATTAGACATATTAACTTTAATTGATCGTTGAACTGCAGATTTATCAAACAATATTGTTTCTTGAGGAATCCAATCAAGTTTAGAGTTCTCATTAAGGTTTAATTCCACCTCTATTTCACCCATACCGTGGCTTGATTTGTATACCCGCTCTGCTGTTTGACTTGTAATGCAAACATGAGCTTTTTGACCCACCCCTGCTTGGATCTGAAGTTTATCTCCCCCTGTAATACCGCCAGAGGTATTAATAAGAACTACGTCAGGGACAGTAGAGTAATTTTTTGGTATTAAAGCCTTTAAACATCCAGATTGATATAAATGAGACAAACAATGTAAATTGTTCTTAGAAATGAACCCAAGCTCTATTCTGCCACTTGCCCGTTGCAATTTTGGTAGAATCTCAGCCTCAATTTTCATCAGTCATTTCCTTTACTCTGTTTCATAACCACAAAACATAAAATAATTTCTTTATGAGACCCTCAAATACTTACTGCATCTTTAAAAGCATTTTTCTCAACACTGTCCGTTCTACCACTAATTAAAATTTCACCTCTTTTCATAGCATAAATAAAATTTGATAAATCAAAAGCAAAATCAAAGTACTGTTCGACTAGAATAATCGCCATGTTACCACTGCGTCGTAGTTCTTTAATAACTTCTCCAATTTCTTGAATAATATTTGGTTGAATACCTTCAGTAGGTTCATCGAGCAACAAGAGCTTAGGCTTAGTAACTAATGCACGGGCTATTGCAAGCTGTTGCTGCTGTCCTCCGGACAAATCACCTCCTCTGCGAGAAAGCATCTTTTTTAAAACAGGAAACATTTCAAATATGTAACTTGGGATAACCTGCTCCTCTTTTGGAATACAAGCAAAACCAGTTTCCAAATTTTCAAGGACAGTCAACAAAGGAAATATTTCTCTTCCTTGTGGTACATAAGCAATCCCGTTCATCGCCATGAAGTGGCTTGAATGGTTCAAAACATTTTTATTATTTGCCACATAACTGCCAGAAGACGCTTGATGCGTCCCAGATAAAACCCTTAACAATGACGTCTTTCCTACACCGTTAGAACCCACTATCGCCGTCACGTTACCTATTTTAGCTGTGAGACTAATATTATACAGAATTTGCGATTTACCATAGTGTAAATCAATGTTTTTAAGTTCAAACAATATTATCTCCCAAGATAAACTTCTATTACATCATTATTCTTGGAAATGTGATCAATATTACCCTCCGCAAGGACCGAACCTTCATGCAGCACAGTTACATTACAAGCTAAATTCCTTACAAAATCCATATCATGTTCCACCACTATGATAGATCTGGTTTTAGATAGATTTTTTAACAGTCTAACAGTATCACGACGTTCTGAACTCGTCATTCCTGCTGCTGGCTCATCTATAAGCAGTAATAAAGGATCTTGTGCTATCAGCATACCAATCTCTAACCACTGCTTTTGACCGTGACTCAAATTCCCAGCCCTCTTTTGAAGGAAGTTTTTTAAATTTACTAGTTCCGCAACTTTCTCAACTCGTTTTTTTTCCATGGCACTATAATTATAAACCAAGGCACTAATAAAACCTCTTTCATTATTTAGTGAAATCATCAAATTATCTTCCACAGTTTTGTTTTCGAAGACTGTTGGTTTTTGAAATTTCCTACCAACCCCCAGCTGAGCAATTTGAGACTCTGATTTGTTTATTAAGGATATATTGTCCTTACCCCAAATTACATCACCAGAATCAGCTTTTGTTTTCCCAGTGATGATATCCATAAAGGTAGTTTTTCCCGCACCATTTGGACCAATAATGGCACGCATCTCTCCAACACCAATCGAAAAACTAAGATTATTTATTGCCTTAAAACCATCAAAAGATACTGATATGTTTCGGACCTCAAGAATGTCACTCATGAGATTTCCCAATTCTGACTCGACCTACTAAAATTCCAATAATGCCTCTTGGTGCATATAAAGTAATAAAAACAAAACTAACTCCAAGAATTGGGAGCCACCAATCAACCCATTTTATTTTGAAAAGAATTAAATCAATGTTAGGTAACTGTCCGCTAGTAAAAACGCTGGAAATCAAAGAAACAAACGCTGCACCCAATACTGCTCCTACAATATTTCCACGTCCACCAATAGCCACCCAAACTGCAAGATAAATTGAGGCAATGGGGGCCAATTCAGTGGGGTTTACAATTCCTGCTTGAGGATAATAAAGACTACCCGCAACAGCGCATACAATGGCTGTAATTACGAAAATAACTAATTTGTAACGTTCTACATTGTAACCAAGAAATCTAGTGCGAGACTCATCGTCTCGGATTGCCATTATTACCACGCCAAACTTTGATCTAGTTATCCAAAATGCAAGAAGAAAGCCACAAATTAGGGCAATAGCTGATAACCAAAGAAAGATAATCGATATTACAGCTTGCGATACCGTCTCCAAACCAGGAATATTTTGCAACCCAGATAGTCCATTATTACCTCTCAATCCGCTATCATTCTGAAAAAGATACAGCGAAAGAGCAAGTGTCATAGCCTGCGTTAATATTGACAGGTAAACTCCAGTGACGCGAGATCTAAAAGCCAGCCAGCCAAAAATCAACGCAAGTAATCCTGGAATTAAGAATATCAAAAATATTTGTATAGATAAAAAATCGGCAAAGAACCAAATTGTTGGGATCTCTGATCCGCCAACAACTCCAAAAATCTGACTGCCAATCATTTCTTTTATCTCAGTGGCTGTAGGAGGTAACTCTTCATTTAGAAAAGCTTGAAGAACGATATCTTTTGTTCGTTCATACATAAGCCACATACCTATCAAATACCCACCTATTGCAAAGAAGGCAAAATGACCAAGCGAAAGAATACCACAATAGCCCCAAACAAGATCAAGAGCTAAAGCAGCAAGACAGAGTGTTAATGTTTTACCAATAGTTTTGATAAAACTTGTAGATATGAACCCCATCCCGAGTTGACTCATAGCCGTAACCATCAGCATAAAAATTAAAAAAAAGATACACATGGCAATAATGGATTTTTTTGTGTGAAATCTTGCTACTTCCATTTTAATCTCCAGCTGCCCTTCCTCGTAGGGCTATAATCCCTCGAGGTCTAAATTGAATAAATATAATTATAAAAATTATCATATATGTTTGTGCTGCCAAGGTATTGGAGGGATTAAACCATTCAATTGCTTTTTGAAGAAACCCGATCAGAGTTGCTCCAGCGAGAGTACCCCATATACTCCCAACTCCTCCAACTACAACTGTCATAAAACTTTGAACAATATAATCCCCTCCTAATTCAGAGGTTACTTTAGCATATAAACCGATTGCAACGCCCGCGACTCCGGCAATTCCAGAACCTAGACCAAACGTTAACATATTTATGTTATCAGGATTAATGCCCATACTAGCCGCCATTTTAGGATTTTGTGTTACTGCTCTCGTTTCAAGACCAAAACGTGTTCGATTAAGAATATAAATTAGGGCTATAGAGAATATGATACTCAGGAAGAAAATAGCTACCCTAATCCAGCTGATTGAGATTATTTCATTTAGAACCAGTGCACCGTCGAGCCATTCTGGTGAGGTCAGTGGGCGAGCCTGAGTTCCAAAGACATTTTTCGCTAACTGCTGCAGAGCTATACTTACTCCAAAGGTCGCCAACAAGGTTTCAAGGGGCCTTTTGTAAAGTTTTCTAATAATCAACCGTTCCATTACAACCCCCGCTAGAAATGTCACTAAGAATGCTAATGGAATAGCTAAAATAATTGAAAGAGTGTAATTGGAAATAATTGATTGGACGACATATCCTGTGTACGCACCCATCATAATGAACTCACCATGCGCCATATTAATAACTCGCATTACGCCAAATGTTATGGCAAGGCCTATTGCAGCCAAAAAGTAGATAGAGGCCAAACTCACTCCATCGAGAAATAAATCGAAAAATTGAGACATACTGACTTTATGGTTAATTTTGTTTAACGTTATCTTTACTACATCAGTTATCTCTATAGGCTCGGCATAATAGGCAAAAAACTTATAGTTCTTTAAAATATCATCTATCTGATCTTCCAAAACAAAGTGAGCCGCATCACCCTTTTCAAATAATTTTTGATATAACTGATATCTTTTTTCAATATCACCAAGATGTTTTACGGTAGCATTGTCTATGTTACCCGCATTTACTTCTCGTACTAAAATATTCCGCAGTATTTCGTCTGTCAGCAATGGCGGTTCCAGCGACTTCTCAACAAGCATTTGATAAGCCTCCTTCTTTGTGAGTTCAGGATCCACCCTAATAAGTGGCCTTCCAGTAAAAGACGAACCATCTTTATTTTTTTTACTTAGACCGGGGATTATTTTTCGGGCAATATTCTTTTCCTCTGGAACAGTTAAAGCTACATCAACGTAGGTTTTAAGAATTGGATTTAACACTCCCCGAACATCAATTCCTAAATCATCATTAAGTGCAAAAATTGCTTTTTGACGATCATCTATATTTTTTTCAAATTTAATCGTTAAAATTTTTTCTAATCTAATCATTTGGTTCTTTAAATTGGGATCTGTTTCTTTTTTTATCACCTCATTTAATAGCTCTCTAAACTTCTCCTTTGGATTTCGAGCTAAATTTTCTAACGTCGCTGACCGTATAAGCGGGTCAGTATTAGATAGCTGAAAATTGATTAATGCAGACGATATCAGTGCGCGTACGCCACTATTCGGTTTAATCTGCTTGATTTCCTTTTTGGAAAATTCGCCTAAACTTTGTTTTGTAATTACCGCAAAGAGCTCATAATTTTCTTTATTGCTTTTAGTTGCCTGTACAATCAACCCATCCGATTTCCTAAACCAAAGCGTTTTTTGTTTCCAGCTCAGAAGGAAGTCTTCAAGTTTCGAGGACTCAATTTGCCGTAAGCCATCAATTATAGGCTTAATAGTTTTCGCAGAACTTTTCTGAAAAAACTTTGTATTGTCATTTATAAATTGTTCCAAGTCTTTGTCAGACGCATACAAACAGGATGTCCAAAAAATTAAAACCAAAACTAAAAAAAACTGTTTAAAAAATTTCATTTTAACTCATCAAGTTGAAAGAGCGCCAAGTGTACTAATTTGCCGCTCTTTTTCTTTGTAATCTAAATTAATAGTTTGACTTTAATTGAACGCATGAGTTGGTCTCTGTATTATACATGCCACACCCAAGTTCTTTCCAATCAGACTTTAAAGGGGCTGATTCTGCCAAATAATCTGTCCAAGCATCTCCAGCAACTTCGGTCGTTTGACTAATAATATCAAACTGCCCATCTGCTTGAATTTCTCCAATTAGAACTGGTTTGGACAAGTGATGATTAGGAAGCATTTCTGCCATTCCACCAGTCATGTTGGGTACCTTTATACCATACATCGCTGCTCTCACAGCATCAACTTCAGTTGTACCAGCTTTCTCAACTGCTTTGACATACATTTCAAAACCTATGATGTGAGCTTCCATCGGATCATTGGTTACTCTGTCTTCACCCATAGCAGCTTTCCATTCTTTCACAAATTCTTCATTCGCATCAGACTCAGCCGATTGGAAGTAATTCCACGCCGCCAAATGTCCAACTAAATTGGCCGTATCGAGGCCAGAAAGTTCTTCCTCTCCAACAGAAAATGCAACTACTGGAATATCATCAGCAGAAATATTTGCTGCTGCCAACTCTTTGTAAAACCCAATGTTCGCATCACCATTAATTGTGGATATCACTCCGACTTTTTTCCCATCAGCTCCTAACGCAACAACGTCTGCAACTATTTTTGACCAATCAGAATGCCCAAAAGGTGTATAGTTTACAAAGATGTCAGATTCAGGAATACCCTTATCAATCAAATATTGATTGAGTATTTTGTTCGTTGTCCGAGGGTAGACGTAATCAGTTCCAAGTAACGCGAATTTCTCTACTCCCAATTCTTCTAAAAAGTAGTCTGTCGCAGGAATAGCTTGCTGATTGGGAGCTGCTCCTGTGTAAAAGACATTTTTGGAACTTTCTTCCCCTTCATATTGTACTGGATAAAACAACAATCCATTTAACTCCTCAATTACCGGTAGAACTGATTTTCTTGAAACTGATGTCCAGCATCCAAACATCACATCAACTTTTTGAACTGTAAGTAATTCGCGAGCTTTTTCGGCAAAAAGAGGCCAATCAGATGCTGGATCAACTACAACAGGTACTAATTTTTCTCCATTAATCCCACCTTTTGCATTTTGTTTATCAATTAAATACAACATCGTATCCTTTAAAGTTGTTTCTGATATCGCCAAGCTACCTGACAAAGAATGTAAAATTCCCACTTTAATGTCAGCGAAAGAATTGACAACCGATCCAACAAGAAACGCTCCACTTAACGCAGAGCCTAAAATAGTTCTTTTCAAATTCATTAATACTTTCCTTTTTTGAAAGCTTGAGGACGTAAGCTATAATTGTGAATAATTCTTGGAATTTTCTCTCTTATACTGTACCGTCTCCAAGCACTTTGTTGCATCTGCGTGCTGTCTTCTTGTAAGGGCGGCAGCACGCAGATTTTAATAGAGATAATTTAGGGAAAAATTATCTCTGACTCTATTGTACTTTGTTTTTGACTGACGGGTATCGAAACTGAACTATTTTTCTTTTTATTGTAGCGATTTGCCTAAAAATTATGCATAAAAAACAGTGTGCCTTAAAATTAATCATAAAAGAACGTTCTGCAGTCAAAAAAAATGTGAGTAATGTTGGTAAGGTAAATTTGCGCTTAAAGATAAAAGCAAAACTTCATAAGTCTCACCTGCCAAGAATAAAATCTTATTCAATGGTTACGTCAAAACTCCTTAAATTTGAGAAGATTCAAGTTTTCTAAGATCATCAGACAACCCTAAAGGTTCAAGGTCCAAGA
>JGI20156J14371_10001654_pt1 | contig 18202 bp, 16 predicted proteins | sample COG_06_FD_14371 | JGI IMG/M metagenome (IMG submission 14371)
ACATTTCCAATTACTGTCTCAAAAAGTCGTTTTCTGGCATCAATTTCAAAATTATTTTGCAAGAGTGTATCTCTTTGAATTTTCACTCGTTTGATCATAGTATTAAATGCCCGACCAAGAAGGGCTATTTCATCTTCTCCACTTTCTTCAGGTACTTGAATTTCAAAATTACCAGACCCAACTTTTTGTGCAGCACCTGCTAACTCCCCTACCGGTTGAGCCAGTCGTTCCGCAAACCATAGAGCAAACCAAACAGCAGATAATAGAACAACAACCGAAAATGCCAAATAAATCAAACCAAAACTAAATAGCAACTGACCCCTTTCACTCTCTATTTGGTTATAGAGGATAACATTACCTTGGGTCTCATCTAATAATGATAAGATGTGACCATCAACATTTCGGGAGACATAGAGTAAACGGTTAGCAAATCCATCTATTTTTACCAAGGCTCGAAATTCGTTATTAATCCAATCTTCTATTATGACTACGTCACCAACACTAGCAAATTCAAGATCATCTTGGCTAATGGGTTCAAAATCAAAAAGATAACTTTTTTCTCCCCTCAACCGTAAATTCCCAGAATAATCAACAATAAACGCTTCGGATAAGGAAACAGGTTGGTTTTGACTAAGAAACTTCCGGATATTTCCTTCGCCAATTGTAGGATTCATCTTTTTTTGCAAACTTAAAAGTGAAGCCAGCTTAATTGCATCACTTCTAACATCTCTCCTATGCTCAAATTCATAGGCCTGTGCAGATTCCATTGAGTTTTTAACCACTCTCTGTACATTATCCGAAAACCACCCCTCTAACCCATAGTTAATTGAAAATGTGGCAAAAACAGCTACAATCACGGTCGGCATTAATGCTATAAATATAAAAACACTTGTCAGGCGCACATGCAATCTCGAACCAACTGACTTCGACCGTCTAGCTAAAATTAGTCGTGTGATCCTGAGAGCAACCAAGCCTGCAATTACCAATACATAAACAAGGTCGACAAGAAGCAAAATATTTAACAGTTTGGGTTGGCTAACTTCGCCGATAAAAGAGATGGAATTGAAGGTCAAGGTCATTAAAAGAGGCCCAACAGCAACAAAACCCAACGTCACAAAGTTTTTTACTGAACGCTTTTTTATAAGCCTCAAAACCGCCATATAAAATAATGTAAGAATGTTATGTTGCAAAGTAGAAACAGTACCTCAAAAGTGTTAACTGATGTTGCATTCTTACATCATTTTCTTACTTCGAGATACATTTATATCAAGTTCTTTTATTTTTTTTCTTAAAGTATTTCTATTAATACCTAACAAATACGATGTCTTCAGTTGGTTGCCACGTGTAGCGGCCAAGGATAAAGCAATGAGTGGCAATTCAATTTCTTTAATTACACGATCGTATAAACCCGGTGGTGGGAGGCTATCTCCATGTAAATCAAAATACCGCTTTAATTGTGTCTCAACTATTAAGGAAAACCGATCCGGTCCTGAAACTTTATCTTGATTCAATTGCACACCAGATGAACTTACTGCAAGCTCATTGATTATTTCAGTTGCTGAAATGACTTGGTTCCTACTGAGCACCACCATTTTATTAATAAAGTTTTGTAGCTCACGAACATTGCCGAGCCAAGTATGTTTTTTTAATACTTCAATTGCATCATCCGTTATCGTCTTAAAACCTAAACCGTTTCTATCTGCCAAGCTGAGAAAATGAAATGACAGTTCACCGATATCATTGATACGTTGACTCAGATTTGGAAGGCTTATAGGGACAACATTTATTCTATAGTATAAATCCTCACGAAATTTTCCTTCGTTAATTAGTTCTCTTAGGTCTTTATTTGTCGAAGCTATTATTCTAACGTTTGTTCTTATGGGCTTATCACCTGCAACTTTTGTAAATTCACCTGATTGTAATACGCCAAGTAATCTTGATTGAACATTTAAAGGGATATCTGAAATTTCATCTAAAAACAAGGTGCCACCCTCTGCCTGTTCAAATTTTCCAATCGTTTGGACGCCTGTTTTAGCCAACTTTTTTTCCCCAAATAGTTCCTCTTCAATAAGCTCTGTAGATAGTGTTGTTACTCTAACAGTAACAAAAGGCTGGTGCTTACGTTGACCAAAATCATGTAATGCTCTCGCTACNAACTCTTTCCCAGTTCCAGAACTACCATTTATTAAAACAGAGAGCTCAGTTCTAATTAGTCGAGCTATTATTCGATAAACCTCTTGCATTGCAGGGGACCTACCAATTAAAGGTAACACTGGAGAATTAGTGTTTAGCTCATCATTCGTAAGCACATTTATTTTTTTCTGAGCCACAGTAATTTTACCCTTCAAAGCCGTGCCAACAACTTTTAATACTTCTTTCAAATCAAAGGGCTTCGGAAGATACTCATAAGCTCCTGTCTCACTTGCTCTAATAGCGGTCATAACAGTATTTTGCGCCGACATTACAATAACTGGCAAATCAGGACGTTTTCTTTTTAAAACTGGTAGAATATCAAGAGCATCTCCATCAGGCATCATTACATCCGTGACAAGAACGTCGCCTTCTCCCTCCTCCAACCAACGCCAAAGAGTACTTATCGCTCCAGTAACCCTAACTCGACACCCAGCCCGTGTTAAAGCTTGAGCTAATACAGTTCGTATTGATTTATCGTCATCAGCTATAATAATTGTACCTTCCATAAGTTAAATTTTTTCCCTTTGGTTTGAAACCCAAACAGGCAAGAGTACAGAAAAAACTGTCCGATTTTTAACTCTTGAATATTCTATTACACCACCGTGGTCTGAAATAATTTTAGAAACAAGTGATAAACCTAATCCAGAACCTGTAGCTTTTGATGTCACGAAAGGTTCATAAATATCATCCCGTATTTGTTCAGGAACACCTATACCATTATCAATTACCGAAACTTGTAAAGGTAAACTCTCTTTGGAATAACTCCCTAAATTAATTTTTATTCCTTGCCTAAATGCCGTTTCAATTACTATTTGCCCATTTAATAAAGGAACAGCCTCAGCCGCGTTTTTAAGTAAGTTTTGAAACAACTGGATTAATAAATCAGGATCTCCTTTAGCAAAGGGTAAGGAAGGGTCGTAGATCTCTTTAATCTTTATATCTTTTGCATAGCCGACTCTGGCTATTTTAGTTGCCTGATTTAATATGGTATGTAGATTTATTGGACAATTATTGAGAGGGCTTTTGTCGCCAAACACTTCAAACCGATCAACTAATGTACCGATCCGACTTACTTCTGTTTGAATAATTCCTAAAAGTTCCTTATCGTCATCAGATATATTAGTAATTAAAAGCTGCGCAGCACCAGAGATTCCGGCCAAGGGGTTCCTAATTTCATGTGCTAACATCGATGCCATACCTGTTACTGATCTGGCTGCCGATTGATGAGACAAGCTTTGGTCGATTTTTTTTGATATCCCATGTGGATGAAACATCAAAAGAATATCATTACTAGAATTATTAATTGGAGTAGCGACAATATCATGAGCGGAGTGCAGCTTACTTGGCCATAAAACATCAACATCATAAATACTTACGGACACTAAAGTCTCTCTAGCTTGATTTATTATACTTAGAACAATACTATTTTCACCAAAACAAACATTTATTGATTTTAATTTAATCTGTTTAATAGAATTCAAACAATATGTCTCGGCCGCTACGTTAGCATCAGCAATCTTGTTATCAAACGAAATTTTAAAAGCAGGGTAAGGGATAGCACCCCATAGAACTTCATAAGATTCTTCTGTACGGATGTTCGTCACCATCTAACCTCAAGTGCTTGCTTATCAAAAGCTAAGTGTATCCCACTTTTTAAACGATTAATTGAACTTTCAGTCATTAAAGCTTTACAGTTGAACAAACTAGCAGTCGCATTTTTTAGATATGAGGCCAGATGCTTTCGAAACATCCTTAAACCAACTTCTTTGCCATAAAATGTCAAAATTTTATCAAAATGAAGCAAGACCAAATCAACTAACATTATAGTATTAACGCTACGATTTAATACATTTCCATACAACGACTTTGAAATGTCATTCAACAACCACGGCTTACCAATTGCACCCCGACCAATCATTACACCATCAGCAAAAGATCTTTTAACTGCTAATTTAGCACTAGAAATGTCAATTATATCACCATTAACAATCGTAGGAATAGAAACCGAGTCTTTTACAAGTTTGACAAGGCTCCAGTCGGGGTTCCCCTTAAAGAACTGACTTCGAGTCCTTGCATGAACAGTAATCAGTTGAACACCGATATCTTCCGCAGATTTCGCTATTTCGGCAGCGTTAATACTTTTTTCATCCCAGCCTAACCTCATTTTTAAAGTGACAGGTAAATTGGTAGAATTCACAACAGCCTCTATAATTTTTAGCGCGTGCCTTGGTTCTTTCATAAGTGCGGATCCAGCTAGCCTCCCCACTATCTTTTTTGCTGGGCATCCCATATTTAGGTCAACGATACTTCCGCCTTCAGCCTCAATTACCTTCGCCGCGTAAGTCATCCACTCTATTTCATGCCCGGCAATTTGGATTGCAGTTGGACATTTAAGTTCGCTCTTGGTTACTTTACTTAAATTCACCTTCACCATCTTTTCAAAATAAAACTTATCTTTATCGCTGCTTGCAATCATCTCGCTCACAACTAAACCCGGACTAAACAACTGAGCTATTTCACGAGACGGTATGTCAGTGACGCCAGCCATTGGAGCAAGAAAAACTGGGGAATATATATTTAAGTTAGCTAGAGACATAATAAATAGTGATTAATCCTTGTGCATTACGTATAAATAAATTATTTTTTAGGCATAATCAACACTATTGATATAACTAATTCGACGAGGGAGGAGATGATGAAAGTTGCCGGTGTGGTAGTAGCAGCTGGAAGAGGTATTAGAGCCGGCGGAAAATTGCCAAAACAATATGAGACTGTGGAAAATACTCCCATGTTAACATTGACTGTCGCAGCACTTCTAAAATCAAAAAAAATTCAAGCCATTGTGGTGGTTATTAATCCTCTAGATATTGATCTATATATTAATAGTATAAAAAATATATCTGATAAAAGATTATTACCCTATTGTTTAGGGGGTAATGAGCGGTCGGAATCTGTTCGACTAGGCTTAAAAGCATTGACAGAGTGCAATCCAAAAAAGGTTCTCATCCATGATGCAGCTAGACCATACATTACTACCAAAACTATAAATAAGGTTCTGAAATCGTTAGATAAAAATGCTGCAGTGCTTCCTGTACTACCCATTTTTGATGCGATTTGGGAAAGGCAAAAACTCACATATAAAACTGGAAATATTATTCCAGGACCTAATAGAAATAATTTATACAGAGCACAAACGCCCCAAGGCTTTGACTATTCTACAATTTGCTCAGCTTATACAAAATCGAGCAAAAACACACTAGATGATATCTCAATTGCTTATGAGGCAGGAGTGCCGATCAGTACGGTACTTGGTGATGAGAATAATTATAAAATTACGTCTGCCGCACAACTCAAAAAATTTAAAGGAATAATTTAATGAGAATAAGAGTAGGAAACGGTTTCGACGTACACCAACTGCGTGATGGGAAAAAGGTAACCTTATGTGGCGTAAAAATACACCACGATAAAGAATTGGTTGGTCACTCAGATGCTGACGTAGCAATGCATGCATTAACAGACGCAATTTTTGGTGCCTTAGCAGAAGGGGATATAGGAGTACACTTCCCACCAACTGACAAAAAGTGGCTTGGAACAAAATCAGAGGTTTTTTTAGCAAAAGCAATTTATTTGATGAACGAACATGGCTATTTGATTGAAAACATTGATATCACTATTATTTGTGAAAGGCCAAAAATTTCTACCCATGCTTTGGCTATGAGAACCAATATAGCAAGGTTATGTGAAATTAAAGTAGAGCAAGTAAGCGTTAAGGGTACAACGTCAGAAAGATTGGGGTTCACTGGACGAGAAGAAGGTATCGCTGCTATGGCAACGGCATTAATACAAAATAATGATTAGACTTTTAGTGACCGTTTTTTATGTAGGATTTTCACCATATGCACCAGGCACTATCGGAAGCATTGTCGCCATTTTAATAGGCTATTGGATCCAAGTAATTGGTGGCTTTCCACTTTTGATGAGTTGTGTGATAGTGTTTTTCTTTGTGGGTTGGGCTTTTACTGATCGATATATTACACAAACCAAAGCTAGTCATGACCCGCAAGAGATCGTAATCGACGAAGTTGTTGGACAATGGGTTTCTTATCTACCAATATCATTTTATATTTGGAAAGATCAATTGACCACAGTTTCTTTAGATTGGTTTAATTGGGTTATTGCTCTAATTTTGTTTAGAATATTTGATATTTGGAAACCATGGCCAGTAATCTGGGCAGATAGAAAAGATAACTCTTTAGGGGTCATGCTAGACGATGTTTTCGCTGGAATATATGCAGCTATTACTGTCTCAGTCTTGATAGTGATTACTTAATCAGGTGGAAGTTTATGAGTTTACAAAAAAAGTTGGTTGAAGATATTTTCCAACAATGTTTAAAAAAAGATTTGCGCATAATAGCTATGGAAAGTTGTACCGGCGGACTCATAAGCGGTGCTATTACAGATATTCCAGGATCCTCAAAAATATTTGATAAGGGGTTAATTACTTATTCTAATGAAAGCAAGGTGGAACTTCTTGGTGTGTCAAAAACAAATATTGACACTTTTGGTGCCGTAAGCCGTGAGGTTGTAACTGAAATGGCAACAAAATTAATAATAGACACTAATTTACAGTACAAAGTAAGCATTGCAACTTCCGGAGTTGCAGGACCGGGAAAATCAGAACAAAAACCAGTTGGTTTAGTATGGCTAGCAAGTTACAAATACAATAATTTAATTGTTAAAAAGATAAATTTTGGAAATATTTCTCGTTATAAAATTAGAAAAAAAACAGTGTATGAAGCTCTAAAATTACTTCAAGAAAACCTCCGTGACTAATAAAATAATAGCTATCAAGATAATTATTTGTAAAGCCTGTCTGCTCTTTCTTCGAATGAGTGTACTATTCGCCTCATAGCCTCTTGAAACACTAACCCAATAAGGCTCTGCATCATTCGGGATTTAAACTCAAATTCAACATTAAAATTTATAATGCAACCATCATTAGAGCTCGTAAAAATCCAACGGTTGCTCAAAAATTTAAAAGGCCCGTCAATATACTCCACAGTAATTTCTTTAGATAAGGGGTAAAGGATGACCCGAGAGGAGAAAGTTTCTCTAAAGATTTTAAAAGAAATGCTCATATCAGCCATTAAAACTTCAATATCATCCTCTTTTTTTTTTTGTCGTGAGGTTACTAGTGCATTGCTACACCAAGGAATAAAATCTGGGTAATTGTCTATATCAGCAACAAGGTCAAACATCTTATCACTTGAGTATTTTGAACTTCGCGTTTCAGAATGTTTAATCATACCAACACAACTACCTCAGTCCTTTGAGCTTTATTTACGTAGCAATTTGAATTGATTTTGCCCTATTATATTGCATCTGCTTAAAGTCATCACCAGCGTGATATGAGGAGCGAGTAAGTGGAGTAGCCGATACCATCAAAAAACCTTTTCCAACGGCTAGTTCTTCCAATACTTTAAATTCATTTGGCGAGATAAAGTCCTCTACGGGAAGGTGTTTTTTTGTAGGTTGTAGATATTGGCCAATAGTTACAAAATCGACATCAGCTGCACGCATATCATCCATAACTTGTGAAATTTCAGTTTTCTTTTCACCGAGCCCAACCATTAACCCTGATTTTGTGAACACCATTGGGTCTATTTCCTTTACCCGTTGAAGAAGCCTTAACGATGAAAAATATCGAGCACCTGGTCTAACAGATGGATATAGTGATGGGATTGTTTCAAGGTTATGATTGAAAACATCAGGTCTCGCCTTAACAACGGTCTCTAACGCACCAGCGTCACATTTCAAAAAGTCTGGCGTAAGAACTTCTATAGTGGTCCCTGGAGAACCATATCTTATGGCATTTATAGTTTGTGCGATGTGCGACGCGCCACCATCCTTAAGGTCGTCTCTGTCAACTGATGTTATTACGACATGAGATAAATCTAATCGCTTTACCGCATTAGCAACCCTTCCTGGTTCAAATGGGTCTAATGCGTCGGGTCTTCCAGTAGCGACATTACAAAAGCCACAACCTCGCGTACATATTTCACCCATGATCATCATCGTTGCATGGCCAATCGACCAGCACTCGCCGACATTAGGACAGCCTGCTTCCTCACAAACAGTGATTAGGTTGTTTTCTTTTACAATTTTTTTTGTACGCCGGTATCCCGCCGAGTTAGGAGCCTTAACCCTAATCCAGCTTGGCTTCTTTTGAACGTTAATAATTTCTTCTTTATTTACTTTCTCAGGATGTCTCACACGAGTCACCAAATTTTTATTATCTAAATTAATCACCATTTTTATCCTGTTTTACCATAAATATAGCCTTGATTAACATATTGTGCTAGCTCAGGCCTATCAAATTATTTTTTAAAAATGTATTGTTCTCTTATCTGAATTCAACGAACTCTCATGAAGGGCCTCAGACAGAGTTGGGTGAGGAAAAATTGTCTCAAAAAAGTCTTCGTCAGTTCCTTCTAATTTTTTTCCAAGAACGAAGCTATGGATAAGTTCAGTCACCTCAGGTCCAACCATGTGTGCACCAAGCAACTCACCTGTCTCAGAATCAAAAATGGTCTTTACAAAACCACCGCTTTCACCAATTGCCAAAGCCTTACCGTTTGCACTGAAAGGAAAACGGCCTACTTTAATTTTCCAGCCTGCCTCAACTGCTTTTTCTTCAGTTAGCCCCACGCTCGCTATTTGTGGACTACAAAAAGTACATCCAGCAATAGTATTATCTTCAATTGGTTTGACAGTTAATCCTGAAATTTTTTCAGCAACAATAACTCCCTCATGACTTGCTTTATGAGCTAACCATGGAGCTCCCGAAACATCGCCAATGGCGTAAATATTTTCAACGTTAGTTTCACAAAACTTATTGGTTTCGATATGAGACTTTTCAACCTTAATTCCAAGAACATCGAGACCAATTTCTTCTATATTGCCAACTATTCCAGTTGCCATTATGATGGTGTCGAAATCGTCAGTAGTAATATTTCCTGAACTTTCGAAATCTACCGCAACATTTTCATTACTTTTTCGGATTTGTTTAATCTTAGTGTTTTCGATTATTTTAATACCTTTGAGCTCGAATTCCTTCTTGGCATAAACGGCAATATCGTTATCTTCATTGGGCAGTATACGATCCAAAAGTTCAATTACTGTGATTTTGCATCCTAGACTATTGTAAAAAGAGGCGAACTCAACCCCAATGGCTCCCGAACCGACCACAAGCATTTTCTTTGGCATCCTGCTTGGCCGCAAGGCATGTTTATAATTCCATATTAAATTACCATCACTTTCCAGTCCTTCAATTTCCCTGGCGCGTGCTCCCGTAGCGATTATAACACTACTGGTCGAAATACTTCTTTTGTGTCCATCGTTATCCACAACAATCGTATTTTTATTCTCTAAGACACCCAATCCATTTATAACTTCGACTTTATTTTTATGAAGTAGATGCTTCACACCAGATGACAACTGTGATGCAATTTTTTTTGACCGATCTACAATCTTGCTAAGATCAAAAGAAACGTTTTCAGCTTTCACACCGTAATCAGATGCCTTATTTAAAGTTTCAAACACTTCCGCAGACTTCAGCATCGCCTTCGTAGGGATACAACCCCAATTTAAACAAATACCACCTAAATGTTCTTTTTCAATAAGTGCAACAGACAGTCCTAATTGTGAAGCTCTAATTGCAGCAACATAGCCACCAGGACCACCTCCCAGAACCACAACGTCAAATTTTTTATCAATCATTTTTGTGCGTCTTCTTTCCTAGTTCATAAATTTACTGATTAGACTATTAGCTCTTATCATCTAAAGCAAAAAATAATAAAATCGAATTAAATTTTTTAGTTAGGCTTTAGATAATTTTTAATTTAGATCAAAGTGTAAGACTTTCTTCGATAGCAACTTCTTGAGAGATTTCAACAGCCACATTAGTAGCCTGTGGCATTATCGCAACGTGTGCCGTTGAAAGATCAACATCAAGAGCTGATCGTCTGGTTGCTCGGTACAGACCGTAAACGATAATTGTAAAAAAAATGATGCATAAAATGAAAATTAATGACTCAGGCCCAAAAGCGTTCATAAGCTGCCCAGTCAGTACTGGAACAATAATACCTCCAACCCCACTCATAAATACAAGTCCTCCGGCAGCTGATGACATATCCTCAGTGCTTAAATAATCATTAGTATAAGCAATTACAACCGAATAAAGTGAGTTAGCAACTCCTCCAGCAATAAAGAATGCAAACAAAATTATATAAAAATTGTTATGAAAAAGTAATCCCGTAAAAACGCCAAACAACCCAAATAAAGCTAATAAGATTATAAGCCTCCGACGATCCACCCTATCAGAAATAAATCCTACAGGGTACTGAAATAGAGCACCTGCGACATAAATTGACCCAACTAAAATTGAGATTTCTTTAACTGATAAGCCTTTCTCACTCCCATAAACTGCCGACATCCCAAAAAGAAGTGAATTAACCCCACCAAGTAAAATCATCGTAATTGAGCCAAGAGGTGAGGCTTTGTAAAGCTCTGTTAGACTCATTCGTTTGCTAGTAGTAAAAGTGGGCACTCTGCTCACGGAGAGTAGGATAGGAGCAAAAGAAATTGAAACAAGAACTGAAATTACCGCGAACAAGATAAACGAGGATGGATCCCCAAAATTTATAAGAACTTGTGCCAGTAAAATTCCAACCGTTTGAACAATCAGATACACTGACATCGCCTTACCTCTGTTTTCATTTGAGGCAGCCTCATTTAACCAACTTTCTGATGCTACATAAACACCTGAAAAACAAAACCCAACTAAAAGTCGCAAGACGAACCACGCTGTTGGATCCACGTAGATAGCAAATCCCAGGAAAGAAGCGGATATCAATGAAGCCAGGGCTGCAAATACTCTAACATGTCCAACTTGGCTAATAAGTATTGGTGCAATTTGTGAGCCTATTAACATACCTAACATGTATGCACTCATTAAATAGGACATCACATCTGGTGGAAACCCCTCAATCGACCCTCTAATTCCCAATAAGGTCCCTTGCACCCCATTGCCAACCATTAGTAATAACATTCCAAGTAGCAGTGCCCAAGCATTGCGAAGCAAGTACAGCATTATTATCCCTATTATTAATAAAATTTTACCTAAGCATCACACGACAAGATTAATATAGCTCATCCACGACACTTAAGGGTCGTAATTATTATTTTGGTAGTAACAAACAACTATCGCCATAAGAAAAAAACCGATAGTTATTTGCGACTGCATGGGTATAAAGTCTTTTTCGTTCACTATTTCCAATAAAGGCCGATATTAACATGAGCAAAGTTGATTTTGGAAAATGAAAATTAGTTATCAGACCATCAATACATCTAAAGTTGTATCCTGGTTTAATAAAAATATCAGTTTGACCATCATAAGGATTTACGATTCCACTTGACGTTGTAGCAGTTTCTAGTAACCGTAGCGATGTTGTTCCAACAGCGATAATCCTACCTCCAATATCTCTAGTTCTATTAATCTCCAAAGCAGTACTGGCACTAATTTTCCCTGTTTCCATATGCATTTTATGATCAGAGATATCTTCTGATTTCACTGGCAGAAATGTTCCAATCCCAACATGCAATGTAATAAATGACGAAGAAACACCAAATTGTGATAATGATTTTAACAGAGGCTTATCAAAATGTAATGACGCTGTTGGTGAAGCTATAGCACCAATTTTCTTAGAAAATACCGATTGATAATCCGTATTATCAGAATCCCTATAGGATCTCTTTTTTGCGATATATGGCGGTAACGGTAGTTGCCCCAATTTTAAGATTGCCACATCTAATTCATGACCACTTTTAGAAAATTTTAGTAAACATTGCCCATCAACTTTGGATACCACTTCAGCCTCAAGCGAACCGGAAATGATTATTTTATCTAAAACTTTAAGTTTCTTTAAGGGTCTACAAAGTGCTGTCCATTGATTTTTTGATATGCGCTTATTTAATAAAATTTCTATCTTAGATATCCCAGAGCCTGAGGTTGTNAAACGGTTCCGTACTCCAAAAAGTTTACCGTTCAAAACTCTAGTATCATTAAAAATCAATCTATCATTTGGTCGAAGGTATTGCGTTATTTGGTTGAACTTACTATCAATAATAGAATTTTCAGCGTAAACTAATAGTCTCGATGCAGACCGTGGACTTGCAGGCTCTAATGCTATTAGCTCCTCAGGGAGTAAATAGTCAAACTCAGTAATATTATTTAAATTGATACTCACCTAATTTAACAATTCTCGAAATTTACCCGGGGTAATTATTGAGAGTGGGTTTATAGTAAGAAGGGGATCTTGTAATTCTCCCGTTGCAAAGTAGTTAATACCAAAGAACCCTTCTCCCTCATTCCCTCCAATTAACCCTCCAACTAATGGTAGTTTTTTTACCATGCCGTTTAATGAATAAACTGGAGATAATACACCACTATAATTAATTGTTTTTTTCCTCGTTTCACGCTTTCCAGAAAGGGTGATGCCAAACGATGGGCTTGTAGCAAACCCGCTTTTTATATATAAAAAATCCTCATCTAATGCATAATCTGCCTTAATATTGTCAAAAACCATACCATTTGTACCAAGCAAATCTAATATTCCCTCGATACTGCTTAGTGAAATTAACTTAGCTAGAAATGGTGCGCCAATAACCGTCAGACTTTTTATATGTAAATCACCTTCATATTCTTTCCCAAGTTGCTGCCGAAGTTCAAAATGCATTTCTCCACCATAACCATTAGAGTATACTTTACTCCTTAGCAAAACGTCTCCTGCATTCTTAGTAAAAACTTTAAAAATTTTTCGATCAGAAGCTAAATCTATTTTAATTTTAACTTCTGGCCCACCATTTAGCAGACCAACGCCAGTACCTTTAAAGGCTTCCTTATAGTTAAAGGAACCCTTGAACGGTTCCAAAGCCAAGTCCTCTCGTACTTTTANACTAGCAATATCTAATATTACCTTCACATTTTTTTGNGAAGAAAAAAACTGGCTTTTAGGTGCTTTTTCATAATCATACTTTTGACCATTTATTAAGAGGGAATTCTCTATTTTGCCAGTTGAGTATTTAGCATCCCCTAAAAAATAATCACTTAATTTAACTCTATTGAAATCAACTTTCTGAATCCGCTGTTTTAGATCAAAAAAAGCTACACCAGATAAGTCATAACCCTTACTAAGAAATGCAAAACTAGTCCCATTGGACTCAGTCCACCCAAGCTCAATATCACCCGGCTCCTTCCTTTTTTTTTCGAAACCAATCGACGGAATGCTAAGTTGAACGTCAGTGATATCGAATTTAAAGCGATAAATGGCAGCTCGGTTTGGAGGAAACGTTATATCTGTTTGAACGATCACCTCTCCAGAACCCGAATAACGCAAAACTTCTGAAAAATATGGTTCTAAATCATTCAGGTTTGGCTCCCACAATACTTGTAATGTGGACGATATATCTTTTATATTCACTTTGGTTAAAGTACCCAAAATTGGCTTTTGATTAAATTTACCACTAACCACTAAAGTTGTCTCTTGCTCCGAACTCACTAAACTAATCAGGTTGAGTCTCAAAGGTTTAGAATTAGTGGTTAAGTCTACTAAGCAATCTGTAAGTTTGATATTTGCAGTCAAACTAGTTTTAGTTAGCCTCTTAAGATCAATACCTAGCATTTTGGCCTCTACTGCTCCAGAAATTACTCCAAATTTAGCATATTGTTCAATTATCATTGTAAGATTGGATTCTAAGCCAAGCACTTCACTCACATCTTTTATTGTGTGACTGTTAATCTTTTTTAAATCCCCTTTAAAATCAGTTTTAATTGATAAGGTTGGACTCTTTTGTAAGTCTTGGAATTCAAATTTCGGCCTCGTTAATTTGAGGTCAAGAACCGAACTAGTGCTAGTTGCAACGCTATCAGCAGACACTGTCACACTATTTGTACTAAAATCGATATCACCATTGACTATGGAAAACGTTTCACTTATCGGGTTTGACGGTTTAAAACTCGCCTCACTAAATGTTGCATTTCCTTCGTAAATAAAGCTTGAAGATTTAGCTCGAAAAATATCAAGCCTGATATTCAAGTTTTCTACTTCATAAAATGATAGTAAATTAGTATTAACATTTTTATTAGTTATAAAATTAACCTCTTGAAAGTACGCAGGATTAACATCTATCATTTCTAATCGAACTTGATCAGTCTCATGCCCGTTGTTATCAAAAGTTATTCTTCCTTCTCCAATCAACTTACTATAACCATAGTATGCAAACCCATGATTTAAATATAATTTATTTTTATTAAGATCAAAGTTGAAGTCAAAAGTAGTTTGCACCAAATTTAAATCTGCACCAGAATTTAGGAGGCCTTTAAGCCCAAATTTAGATAAAAATAGCTTTACGCCTACAACATCAGTCATCATTAGCTCTCCTGACCCTGACGAAACAAATGCAGTGGAATCAACATTAATATTTAATAAGTTAACTTTGAGTAGATCGGCGGACGATATAAAATCGAGAGAAAGTTCTTTTAATTTAATTTCTTTCGCTGATAATAGTTCTTTCTCAAAAAGGATGTTCTTTGTTAAAACACTCCCAGAATAATTCTGAACCATACCATCGCTTCCCAGCTCTAACCTTAACGAACCTGAGATATTTGCGTCTATTTTGTTCAAGAAAGCTAACTGAGATTTTTTTCCTTTATAAAAATGAGCAGGTAAAAAGTCATATATCTCGGCTTCAACCTCTGTTAAAGCGGAGGTACTCATAAATCTTGCCTGAAATTTTACAGTAGAATCTTTATTCAAACCTTGCGATAAAATAGCCTCAAATTCTAAATTAATTTCATGATCTAAAAAATTTATGTCGATTTTGTCAACGGATGGTTGAATTCTAATATTTGACGACTCATCAAAAACTGTAAGACGAGGATTCTGTATCTGTAAAAATTTTAAATTACTCAAGCCATCCACAGGAAGAATGTCACCTATATTCTTACGAGACAGGTTAAAACCGTCTAGCTTTACTTTAAACTGATTGTTTTCCTTACGTACAATCTCAATTGGTAAATTATTTACTGTTATTGATAAATCAGTCACATCTCCAGTGAGCACACTGAGGTAATCAAATTCTACAGAAGCCTTATCAAAAAAAACTGACGTCGCCTCTGTTAAACCCTTAATTTCAATTCCAGAAATCTCAATGGTTAATTTTGATAGATTAAATGCCGTGGCTACTTTAGCTGATGAAATCCGAATATCATATCCAGGCGTTTTTTCATTAATAATTTTAATTAAATAGCCTTTGAAAAATGGAGGCGTGAACATTATGTCACGTTCTGTGATAGCTAGTAAAGCTAAGCCTAATGGCACTAATATGACCAAAGATATAGAACTATAAAACACCAACCGAAATAATTTTATAAACACTTTAAACCGTAAAAATTTTTTTGTCTCCGATTCTCAGAAAATGTATAGCCCATTCCAGTGATCAATGACACGAGAAAAGATAGTATTTACAAAAAGTTGTTGTTTATTAATTATTNAATATATAAGAATGCTAACTTTAAATCGAGGTAGATAGAAAAATGGTCTATTATAGTACAAGATCAGGCGACGTGTTGCCTGACTTCGAATTAATTTCAACTACGGGCAAGCTAGTAAGTAAGAATTCAATAGCTGGGAAAACCGTACTTTTTTTTATTTATCCTAAAGATGATACGGCGTCATGCACCAAGGAGGCGCAAGATTTTTCGAATTATGAAGCACAGTTCGCAGAACTGGGTGTCCAAGTGTTTGGTATCTCGAAGGATAGTATCCAAAGCCATAACAAGTTTTCTTCTAAATACTCTTTTACAGTAGAGCTATTATCTGATGAAAGCGTCGGCTTTATAAAATCCATGGGAGCCTGGGTAGAAAAAAAAATGTATGGAAAAACTTATATGGGTGTTGAAAGAACTAGCCTTCTAATTTCTGACCACGGAAAATTATTAAAGATTTGGCGTAGGGTTCGAGTACCCGGTCACGTTGAAGAAGTGTTGGAAACAATAAAAAAAATGGTTTAAAAAGCTTATAATGAATAAAATTATAAAATTATGAATTCTTTACTCTTATATTTGTAATTGTAATAATTTTTATGTTTTATAACTCTCTACTTGAAATACTTCTCATTTTCTGTTCATTTGTTATAAATAATTTTTTAACAAGGTGAATATAATGTTTTCGAAATCAAAACCATCTGAACCGACAGTGACATCGTCAGCAACAATGCCATCACCACCAGACAACACATTAAAAAGTACATTAAAAACAAGTTCCTTAATAGATAATTCATCAGCCCCAAAACCTAAAGCTTCACCCTCAGTGCTATCCTCTGATCTCGCTATAAAAGGTAATTTAACAACTACCGGTGATATTCAGATCGAGGGTATATTAGAAGGTGATATCAGAGCTAACTTGTTAACTGTGGGCGAAAGTGCAACCGTCAGGGGTGAGGTAATTGCGGACGATGTGGTTGTTAATGGACGTGTGATTGGCTGCGTCAGAGGGTTGAAAGTGCGCTTAACCTCTACGGCAAGGGTCGAGGGAGATGTTATACATAAGACTATTGCAATAGAAAGTGGAGCACACTTTGAAGGTTCTGTGAAACGAAATGATGATCCACTTAATAATTCAGGAAAAAAAACCTCCGTGGAGTAAATAACTTACACCTCAATGAAAGAAATCATCTTGGGATTCCGATCTAGTTTTGCCGGACACCTCTAAAGCAAGAGTAGCTGACATAAAATCAGTTAGGTCACCATCAAGGACTCTTTGACTGTTAGAGGTTTCATAGTTGGTTCTAAGGTCTTTAATTAGCTGATAGGGCTGTAAAACATAAGATCTTATTTGATTACCCCATCCAGCGTCTCCCTTGTTTTCGTGGGCAGTCTGAACTGACTGAGTCCTTTTCCTTATTTCCAGCTCATATAATCGCGATTTAAGTGCAGACATGCAGTTAGCCCGATTTTGATGTTGGGACTTCTCAGAACTTGTTACGACAATTCCAGTTGGAATATGCGTTATCCTTACTGCGGAGTCAGTTGTGTTTACGTGCTGTCCTCCAGCACCAGATGAGCGATACGTATCTACACGTATTTCTGAAGCTGGTATAACAATTTCTATATTATCATCTATTACTGGATATACCCAAACAGACGAAAATGATGTGTGTCGTCTTGAGTTACTATCAAAAGGTGAAATTCTAACTAAGCGGTGAACGCCACTCTCAGACTTTAACCAACCATATGCATTTTTCCCCTTAATTTTAAAGACAATTGATTTTAGGCCGGCTTCTTCACCTACATGTTGAGATACTAACTCAATCTTATAGTTTTGTTTCTCGGACCATCTCGAATACATTCTCGCTAGCATTGAAGCCCAGTCGCAACTCTCAGTACCCCCGGCACCAGCATTTATCTCAAGGAAACAATCGTTTGCATCAGCTTCACCATTTAAAAGTGCTTCAGTTTCTTTTAATCGCACAAGTTTTTTTAACTTTCTGAAGGCAATTTCAGTTTCATCCTGAAGCGGCTGATCATTTTCCAGTTCTGCCATTTTATAGAGTTCAGTTAAATCTTGCAGTTCTACCAAAAGGCTTTTGAGGGAAACAATATTATCAGACAGCAACTGTCTCTCTCTCATCAACTTTTTTGCATTAACTGGATTTGACCAAAGATTACTATCCTCACAAAGGACATCAAGCTCTTCGAGTCTCAGTTCTGCTGTATCCCAATTTAATCGCTTAGATAGTAAGTCTAAAGACTTTGAAATAGCAAAAATAGTATTTTCAATTTCAGCTTTCATTTAATTCTCTCAAGTTTAATACTGATCTCCAGTAGTGATGGCCCCAAAAGATTTTCGTAGAAAAGAGCGATCAGACAAATCTTTGTCAAAACTATTGT
>JGI20156J14371_10001660_pt1 | contig 18162 bp, 16 predicted proteins | sample COG_06_FD_14371 | JGI IMG/M metagenome (IMG submission 14371)
GCCGACGACGACGACGAGGAAGACGACGACGACGACGACGAGGAAGACGACGAGGAAGACGACGAGGAAGACGACGACGATGATGAAGACGAGACCGAAGACGACGATGAGGGCGATAAAGCGGGCGAAGAATTTAACGCGTTTACGGACGACGACGAAGACGACGACGAAGACGACGACGAAGACGACGACGAAGGTGGTGCCGTGTCCACGAAACCCACCGCGAAGTCCACCGCGAAGCCCGAGTCCGACTCCGGTTCCGACTCCGGTTCCGACTCCGGTTCCGACTCCGGTTCCGACTCCGGTTCCGACTCCGACTCCTCCGGTTCCGACTCCGACTCCGACGCCGAGGTCGCTCAGTAAAAAGAAGCGAGACCCTTAGGAACCAGTATTTTTATTCACTCATTATTTCATGTCTAAATCTATCGGGGCTCGACTGTACGACGCGTTCACGGCGAACGGCGCGACCGCGCGCGCGTGGGAAGACGCGGGCGTGACGACGACGTACGACGACGACGAGAAGACACTCTCGTTCTCCCTTCCCGAGGGATGGATCGGAACCATGTCTCCCGAGGATCGCGAGAGAAGGAAACGCGAGTGGTGCATCGACGATCCCACGCACAAAGTCAGGTACGCGATGAACGTTCGCGTCGAACGCGACGACGAACACCGCGTGTCGTCGGAACACGTCGACGTCGCTCTTCTTCCTAAACCCGAACGAGACGACGAGACTTTCGAGCTTCACACCCGCGACGACGACGAGTGGACCCTCGAGGCGTTGCCGGGGTCTCGAATTTTCGTCGAGGCGCGCGCGTTCGCGACGCTCGCGAAGGGTGACGTGCGCGAACTTCCGCTCGTCGAGGGAAACTTCGTCGTTCCCGAGAAGGCGGCGAGAGACGTCGGCGGCGGTTCCCCCGGATACTTTTTCGTCGTCGACGGCGGTTTCGCACTCATCGTCTCCGTCGGCGAAGACGGTCGAACCCCCAGACGCATGTCCTTCGTGGGTAAACTCGCCAACCTCGAGAACGACGTTAACTGAGCGATAGGACTCACCAAATTGGCATTGGGGGGGGGTAATAGAAAATATTTTCTGGTGACATTTTTTTGATGTTTTCGACCGTCGTCGAACGGCCCCAAAATTCATCGTACGTAGGTACGCCTGGAAGGGTAAAGGTCTGGTGTGGTGTGTGTGTTACGTATTCTAATAAACGTTTCGGTTCAAAAAAACAAAACTCCTGGGACATCAGACTGCCTTTCGAGCACGCAGACCAATTTTCTCCACCCCAGAACCATCCATCGATTTCGTCGAGTAATTTTTCGTGCACCAACCAAAGACGAACGAGTCGCAACAACTCCGAGTCCTTTGTAAAATACGAAACATGTTTAATACTCTGAGAACCATCTACGCCAGTTACGATAGTGTACGTGTCATCACGTAAGACAAATTCGACCCCATGACCGCTTATCAACGCGTTTTCTCCGTATTCGAATTCCAGGTTGTCGATCCTTTCAAGAAAGTTATTGAGCAAACGCTTGTTAATGGCACCGAGACGGGAGACGTCTTCTTGGTCTCCGGTGTTTTTTTGTGTGTATGCGGAATGAACCGCCATTCGCCATGTCTGGCGTACTTTTTGTTTCGCTTCGATGCCCTTCGCCCAAGAAATAAACCTATTCGCGTTGTCCAGGGAGCTGAGATTGATCAGGTTTACGTTACGCGTCAATCTGAAAGTGACCGTCGTCCCCCCCGGTAAAGGTATCTGATAAAGGGGGACTATTTTTTCGGTGTCCGTCACGCTCGTATTGCCTCGAATCCTCGCCGAGGGAACCTTATGAGCGACGACGACGGTATTACTCTTGTTCGCTCCGTAAATATCGGCTGTAGTTTTCGGTCCGAAAAAAAAAGGCTTATCTTCGAAGGGGAATCCTGATTCTATCCAGGGAAAGCTGACCTGATGGTAGCACTTCATCGTATCCTCGTCTGCGCACGTTTCTTCTGTACCGTCGTCGTGTCGTAAACCAGAAGTCGTAGACCTGTCGACCTCTCTGTGTTTGATACCTTTGTAACCGTGGTACATCAAAGACCCAATCCCCAGACAAATCACGGAAACACGTCCCTTAAGTTTCGCGGCGGACAGCGCTGTCTCACTCGCCGCGTGTGTCGCATCCCAATACCCCGCGACCGTCCGCGTGCAAAAAGGTTTTCCTTCGTCACCACCGAAATAGCGCGTGTAAACGTAGGGGTCACGAGTGCACGACGGAGGGTTCCCCCATTGCTTCAATTTTTCGTACGCGTCGGTACCGTTCGCCGCGATGATTTCGAACGACATACCTTTAAATATTCACGCGAAAAAACGGTGTTACACACTGTTATATATACAACACCGAAAGCAGCACGCGGCGAGAGATGACGCGCGTATTCCTGAGAGGTATTTTGGTCGCGTTCGTGGCTTTCACGTTCACGTCGACGACGACGACGTGCGACGCGTTCGTACACCACCTTCGTCCTTCGCCTCGCGTCACGTTGGGAACGGAGCTCGACTCCTCTCGAGTCCCGTTCTTCTGTTCGCTTCACGTCAACTTTCCGGATGATTCGGGGACGTTCGTGTGCGGGTGCGCGTTGATATCCCCGACCGTGGGCGCGACCGCGGCGCACTGCGTGGTCAAGGACGCGATGAGATTCACCGACGCGCGCGTGCGTCTCTACGGATCCATGTTCTCGTCCGACGCCTTGCGTTTGGCCCCGGGTGCCGTCGCCGTGCACCCCGAATACGGCGTCGGTGACCCCCTCGCCAACGACGTCGCGGTGTTCCGTCTCGCGGAACCTCTCGCGGTCGACCTCCTTCCGACGATCAATCGCGAGAGAAGCGCGTGGGACGCGCTCACGTCGTGGGACAGATTGACAGTCGTGGGGGTCGGAAAGACGTCAAACGCCGACACGGGCGCCCTGAGCCTGGGAACACCTCTGTACGCGCACCTCTCTAGGAGAGACTGCGAACGCCCCGAGAATCTCTTCGGCGAGGCTCTGTTGGGATGGGGCACGCGGGCACACCTCGGGGACGTGTGCGCGGGACCGTACGCGCCGTGTCGTCCCGACGGAACGTGCGCGGACAGCTGTCGAGGCGACTCGGGGGGACCCCTGTTCGCCGAGACGGGCGACGGAAACGTCACGTTGTACGGTCTGGTGTCGCGAGGAAACCCCGAGTGTGGTCTCACGGGGGAACGCGGGGGAAGACCCGGAATATACGCCCCGACGGACGAACACTGGATGTTCATGACGACCGTGGGCGAGACCCTCGACCCTCGACCACCGTACCTCGACCCTCGACCACCGTACCTCGAATCGAGTCGGCGTCGCGACGATCGTTCGAGCGGACGCGCGACGACGACGGGACGGACGATAGCGACGTCGCGCGCGCTGTTCGTTTCGGTGTTGGCGCTATCGTTTTTCTCGTGAAATAGACGTATTTACATGTTCAACCACATCAGATCTGAGTTCGGACCACTCGATATCGGGACATCGACGCTCTCGCCGGGTCTCGTCGCTTTCTCTCCTCCACCCTTACCCTCTTCCGAACCTATGCCCAGCGCGGAGTCGAGGCCGGACGCGAACGCGTGAAGCGCGTTCCATCCGCCTCGACCTCGATCGAACTGCTTGCTTCCCCGACCGTCCGTCACTTGTTCGTCCGTCACTTCTTTCGCTTCGGCTATCGGATATTTTTTCTTGACCTGCTCGAACATGTCTCGTACGCGAGTCAACATCTCGTCGTCTGTCAGACGACGATCGTGTATGTTCTTCCACTCGTGATGTTCCATGGTTCGCGTGTTTTCTAACAGGACCTTCACGCCATTCAAATCTCCCTCGTACTTCTGCTTTGTCGTTTGCTTTTTTTCTTCGCCGAGACCAGCTAACAAATCGTCTTCGTATGAACGCATCTCTTCCTCGAGAGGGGCCAGCTTCTCGCCCCACTCGTTCTTCCGTTCTTCTGCTGTTGCCGCATCAGTATCTCTCTCACCCTCGCCCGTGTCGTCGGTTAAATCGGGCGGAGTGGTTTCAGCCCCATCGTCCTCACCCTCGTCCTCACCCTCGTCCTCACCCTCGTCCTCACCCTCGTCCTCACCCTCGTCCTCACCCTCGTCGTCGGTTAAATCGGGCGGAGTGGTTTCACCCCCGGCGCCCTCGTCGCCCCCGGCGTTCCCAGTGCCATCGTCCGAGAATTTGGATAACTCTTCGTCTTGGGTGGTCACTGGTCCGTTCTCCGTGGGTTTTACGAGCTCCGCGGCGCGTCCACCGACCCGCACCAGCAGCGGATTCAAACTGGGATTTTGCGTCTGTATCTCAGATACCAGTTTCCAAAACTGTTCGGTGGCCTGTTTTATTCGCGCGAGCGACGCTTCGTTCTCTCTCTCCACGTACGCGGCGAACCCGGTCAGCTTTTTACGAATGAACTCATATGGGTCTATCACGCTCAAATTCCCTCCGGTAGATCCGGTGGGTACGGTGTCGTCGCCGACGGTGGCGATGACCTTCTGTGTAAAGTTGTTGTTTAATTTACCGGCGTCGACCTTAACGAGTTCCGCGTTCGCGAGCGTCCTCTCGAACACCATCTTCTGCTCGTAGAAAATATTCTGGAGTGCGTTTAACGCCTGCTCCTCGTACGATGACTCGTGTTCAACGCAGTCGTCGAGATTTCCCTGCTTAGTTTTGGAAGCGGCGGCGGTGGTGATCCATCCAACGTACCCTTCCATATTAACGAGGTCGTCCAAACCGAAATCTATTTTTTGTCGCATACGCCCGACGTCGTGAGTCAGTGCCGTAACATCCTGTAACAAATTCAAAGAATAATTCCCTCGACTGTTCGCGTTCGCACTCACGTCGTCGATTCGATACGATCGTAAGGCAGATAGAGACGCCTCGTTTCTGTTTTTTTTAGTTTCAAATTCACCTGACCCGTTTTCCTCTCGATGAAAGAACGTGACGACAGTCATCATACCGTCGTCGAACAACACGTCGTGTCGTGGTGGTGGTGGGTCGGGGTGTTTCTGTTCCAAAAACTTTTTACCGTCGGCGTACGATTCTAACTTCACGACCCCGTCAACACCTGCCTCTTCTTCACGGTGGTGTATCAACACGTGACCGATCGGGTTTTTATCGAGTGTGTTAAAAAACATCGCGATCACGCGAGTTGGCGCGGCTTCCGCGGCTGCTGTGGCTGCTGCGGCTGCTGTGGCTGCTGTGGCTGCTGTGGCTGCTGCGGCTGCTGCGGCTGCTGCGGCTTCCGCGGATTCTGCGGCATCGTCCGGTGTGAGTATTCGCACGTAGAGCGCGTCAGCGAGTTTTTTCATGGTCCTCTCTTCCGACTATCGAACGATCGGAGTTTTCTTTCGAACTAAAAAACGTGTTTATTAATAGTTACTCCCTCGGAAAAGTGACCCTCTACCGAGACGTGTGATTTTTCGAACGAACACTCCGAAGATTTTCACGAAAACGCATTCTGCAGACCCCCTCTTCGATCAGTGGATCGAAATGGTTTAAAACCAGCCTGGAAAGACACTGCGAAGATTTTCCAGAAAAAAAACTCCACTTCTGGAGACTTGTTGGAAAAGTCCGAAAAGGTGTGATCGACACACCACCTGATCACACGGACCTTCGACAAGTACCGACGCACGCGACGCGACGCGACGAGACCATGAGCGATTCCATTACGCAACACGACGTCGCCTGCGAGATCTGCGCGCGCACTGATTCCGACCCGATCCCGATGCTTCTCTGCGATCTGTGCGATAAGGGTTTTCATACGAACTGCGTCGATCCTCCGCTCTCCGTCGTTCCCGAAGGCGACTGGTACTGTCCCCACTGTACCCGTACCCATGATCTGTCCATCGACATCGAGGAGCTCAAACGCGCGCTCGCCGAAGAGAGTATCGACGACATCTGGATTCCGATCGCACCCAATATCCTCGTCGCGCCGATCGTCTCGAACAAGCAACCCAGGCAGCCGGTCTCTTATCCGCCTGCCGATCCGCCTGCCGATCCGCCCGCCGATCCGCCCGCTGATCCGCCCGCGGATCCGCCGCTCGACCGAGGCACCGACAACAACACCGACGACGCCGACAACAACACCGACATCGACGACGACTCGACTCCCACCGACTTAGTCGACGAGAGGGTTCGCGCGTTCGCGAGCGACCTCGCGAAGGATCTCGCGAAGGATCTCGAGAACAGGCAGACAGTAAAAAACGCGAAGATGATCGCTGATGTGCGGTCCAAAATCGGCGCGTTCACCTCAGCCTTCGTCGTGGCCTCACGAGCGCTCGAGTCAGCACTGAACGATCTGACCGACGCACGTGAGTGAGTGAGTGACCGGCAGACAGACTACTTAGTCACATAGCTCTTTTTTTGAAACTTTTTATATGAGCAAACAGTGACACGTCATATCGTACCATTTTTTTGGTGTATTCGGAATATTCCATTTTTGTGGTGTATTCTGACCCTTTTTTTTCGGCGTCCGCATTTCACCATGCTCCCGGAACTGCACGCCTGTCCTTTTTGTCAAAAAAATGAGTTTCAGGAACCGATCGCGGTGAACTCGCGAAGGCACCAGAAAGTGTGCCTCCGTAACCCGAACAGAACAACCTGGACTTGCGACGCGTGCGACTTAACCTTTCCTCACTACTCGGGATTGTCGTCACACAAAAAGAGCAAAGCGCATCTCGAGAAGACCGCCGACGCCGCCGCCACCACCACCGACGGCGGCGCCAACGCCGAAACGACCACCGGCGCGAAAGACGAAAAAAGTCTCGACGCGTCTGCGTATCCCGATCTCGCAGGGGTACCCCGTTCAGCTTTCTCGGTCTTACTCGTCGATCCACCGTTCAGCTACAAGAAGGCGAAGGGACGAGGCGCCGCCGCGAATCATTACGAGACGACGTCGGACGAGTACCTCGCGTCGCTCCCCGTGGGCGCACTGGCGAAACGCGACGCGCTCCTCTTCGTGTGGTGCAGCGGCGCGACGCTCGACCACGCGATCGCGCTCTGTTCGGCTTGGGGGTTCACGTACAAGACGGTGGCTTTCGTGTGGGCGAAGACGAACCGCTCAGGAACGCCTCAGTCCATCGCGCTCGGGTCGTACACGCGCCCGGGGGCGGAGTTCGTACTCTTGGCGACGCGAGGCAAGGCAACGAGTCTCGTCGGCGAACGCGTCGACCAGGTTTTTTTGTCGCGACGAACCACGCACTCGACCAAACCTGAACACGTCGCGCAGATGATCGATCGCATGGTGGACGACGCGAAAACCGCGAACGAAAAAATAGAACTCTTCGCCAGAGGGCGACCTCGAGACGGATGGTTCGCCTGGGGCGACCAGGTAGAGACGAGTTAGTTTTTTTTTGGCACATAAATTCTCCTTCGTCTTTCTCTTTGGCTCACTCCGCGGCGACACGACTCGAAAGTTTTCTTGGACTGAAAAAAAAATGTCGACGGTGGCGATCTTCGCCGAAAACTTCCCCATCGTGAGTGGTCTGCGCCCAGACAAGTTCGCCGTCAATTCTACCCGCGACTTGTCGATAGAAGAAATCTACGAGCTCACGGCGCTGGCGAGTCGGATCGGGACGGGACCCGCGAGGGTCATCATCTGCGCGGCGTTCGATAATCGCGCGCGCGTCTCTCCACAGATGGAGGTAGGTCTGCGCCTGTGCGAGTTGTTTCTGGACGATCGCCGCGAGTCCCTGAAACGCCGGCGCCTCGCGGAATCGATATCCGAGGCTCTTCCCGCGCTGTCGGCGACCCCGGACGGTAAGGCGAGGTACTTACCGAAGGCGTTGGAGGGACAAACGGGCCTTCATAGACTCGAGGTTTACGGTCGAGCTTTCGTCGATTGGTGTTTCGGACCGGTCGCGTCGGGCGAACGCGGCGACGCTCTGATCGAGAACTTGTTCAAACGCGCGAAAAGGTTGGCACAGCACGACATCGCTCGGTCCTCTCTGCAGAGCGCGCATCAGTTCTTCCACGAGATGAGATGGGCCCACGACATCACCGAGTACACGGACCGGAACGTCGCCGTGTTCGTGACGATCGAAAAATACCTCGGACGACAGCCGACGGCTGCCTCCACGCTGATGATCAGAACGGACCGAACCTCTCCACACTTTGCCTTATACCAGCAGATCAACGAGAGCGACAAGGCGATGCAACGGAATATGAGAGAGCGCGAAGCGGGAGTGCGCGAACGTTATCCCTTCGAGGCGAATTCCACTTACGCGTTCTCTCACGTTCCCTTGGACGATTTATAGTGACGGTCGACTCGGTTTTACAAATTTTTATCTCGATTTTTTCTGTTGTACGCCGTTTGCGAGAGCCGTCCGAGTCGTCTCTCGTCGCTATCCGCGAGTTCGAATCGATGGTCCTCGGACGTCGCGAGTAGCCGCTCCACGAAACGTCTGTCCTCGCCGGTGAGGGTCGGGGAACGCAAAAGCCCGAACACCTGTTGAAACTTTCGATACGGCCAACGCCGTATCCCGTGCTTTCGACACTTCTTCTTCAGTAACGTCGGACACATCTCCAACATCTCCGCCACGTCTGGGATCGTGAACAGCTTCGCGATGCGCCATAAAACGAGTCCTTCTTCGTCGTCACCACCGTCGTCATCGTCCCGAGGAGGAGACTTCATCGACTTCGTTTTCGACGTAGTAGAACGTACGTATAAAACGTCGACGTGTTATACGCGAACGCGGTGATGATGATGACACTTTCGGCTGTGTTATATTTATTCGATCGTCGCGTTCGCGTCCCGCTCGAACGAACCTTCTCCGACGCGTGCGTCGTGGTCAACGCCCTGGCGTTCGTCGGTTCGGTCGAGTGAACGCGCGTCACGACATCAGACCCGACGTAGCGCGCGTTCCACTCGAAGACTGGGTTCACGACGACAATCGTGAGCCCGCCCCGATTGAACGGTGTGTCCCGTGTTAACCAGTATTTATTAAGAACGCGACACGGTGCTCGAGATGAGTTACGTCCACCACCACTCCGATCATCTCATCGCCGCGGCAGGCGGTGATGAAGATAACAACGGGAAAAAAAAAGCGTCGCGTGCCGCTCTCACCACCGCGACCGTCTTCTCCTGGGTGGCGGCCGTCGTCTCGTGTGGCGCCGCCGTTGTGTTTCTGGTCTTGTGGGTGATCGAAACGAACAAAACGTGTCCGGCGTGTCCGGCGTGTCCGTCGTTCCCTCCCGCGGCTCCGACGTCTCCTCCTCTGTCTCTTCCTGTCTCGTCACCGAGCCCGTCGCCTCCACCGCCTCCACCGTCCCCGTCGCCTCCGTCGCCTCCGTCGCCTCCGTCGCCTCCGCCGCTTCTCGCCGCCTCTGTCGGCGCGAGCATAATCAACGATCCGCCCTGCGCGGTCTTCGCGAACGGTTCGCTCACCGGCGGTCCGGGCCAGGACACCTACTTTAAGGTTCACGTGGCGAACGAGATCGATTGGATCTCTTCCGTCGTTTACGCGACGACTCAGACCCACGACACGGCGTGCGAGACCCCGCGTGGCGGTAATTGGTACAACGACGCGATGTTCGACACGGAGGGGCTCAAACCGGATGGTCACCTCACGCGCGAGTACGGGTGTGGAAACGACATCATGAACAGCCCGACCCTCCTCACGGATCCGGATTTTTTGATATGCGCGAGGGTGACGACGGCGAGCGGAGGAGTGTTCGTGTTGACGCGTCGAGCGTTCCCCTGGCCGAGACCTTCATCGTTTCCGTCGCTACCGTCCCCTCCATCGCCTCCACCGCCCCTCGTCGTCTCGACGGGCGCGAGCATCATCAACGTACCACCGTGCACGTCGTTCACGGAATTTTTTCCTAACGGGACGATACACTGGGGTCCCACGACAACATTCGCGGTTCATCTCCCCAATCTCGTCGAATCGATCGCTTCGGTCGAGTACAACACGGGTTCTCTGTCCGATTCCGAGTGCGAATACACGCCTCGACCGTGGTTGAGCGAGATCGTCCACCCGTGCGGGTCGGAAATCGGCGGAGGATTCTCCCCTTCGCCGGAAAGCATGCACTTGTCCGAGATGGATTATTTGATATGCGCGAGGGTGACGACGGCGAACGGTGAATCGTTCGTGTTGACGCGTCGGGCGTTCCCCTGGCCGAGATAGCCGCGAGGATGTGCGAGGTGGTGTGATGGCGATGGCATAGGTTTTCTGAAAAGCTCCTCGGTCATCGCGATAGAATCGTCGCGGCCAACGCCCTGGCGTTCGTCGGTTCGGTCGAGTGAACGCGCGTCACGACATCAGACCCATCTTATCGAGCGTTTCCCTCACGGCTTCCGTCGCCTTCGCCAACGCCTTGGTGTGCGCGCGCGTCGCGCGTTCCTCCTCGAGTCGTCTCTCGAGAGCGTCGTACGACTCGACGATCTCGTGCTCTATGTTCGACCACGCCCCCTCGTCGACGAGCCAGCTCGCCCTCCCCCCGCGCGCGAGCGCCTCGAGGTCCACGCTCGTCGCGCCTTTCCCGAGACGATTGAGCGCCGCCGTGAACGGCCCCTTCTTGCTCTGATTGACGCGACGAGACGTCAGGTTCAGGTTCGACACGTCGTTCACCGCCGCCGCGAAACGACGACCGACTCCCTCGTGCACGCGCCCGCTCAACACGTCCTCGGCCGCGTACCGCAAGACCTGACACTCCATGACGTGGTCGACGTTACCCTCGTCACCCAGACCCCTCGCGCTCCTCTTCGTGTACGCGTCGCGACCGCCCCTGTGTTCCAAGACCGCGTCCCGGTGTTTCCCCGAACACGTCGAACGAAGACCCAACATTCTCTCCGTTCCGGGACCGAAGATAATAAGTAAAAGAGAGTATATATGTACGTACTCGACGAACGAGTCGCGTTTGTCTATCGACGAGATGTCGTTCGAACTCGCCACTCTGAACGCGGGGAAAGGCGACGACGATGAAAGTCGTCGCGGGTTCGTCGAGAAGCAGTGTCTCGAATATGCCGACGGTCACGATTGCGCGACCGACGGAGGATCGAATATTGGTTACGAGGAGACGATGGTAAACCTCTCTCGTGTTTTTCAATCCCAGCTAGCCAAAGGGGTTCTCGACATCGAGATAATCGATACGTTAAACACGACGGATACCGCGAGTTACAGTGTCGTGACCATCGCGAACGTGTTAAACTGTTCGTCGCAGACGAAGCCACGAGTCGTGATGAAATGGTTCGACGAGGAGGACGACGACCTCACCAACGAGTTGGAAGCGTACTCTTGCGCGGTGCACGTGATGGATTGTCCGTTTTTCGCGTTTCCGCTCTGCGTGGCGTATCCCGACAACCTCGCGAAATATCGGGCGGACAAAACAAAAAAACTCGCCCCGGTCATCGAAGATATCGCCGGAAAGCTAGAGGCGGAATCGACGGAAACAGTCGGGTTCGTGATGACGGAGTACTGCGGGCAGACGACATTCAGACAGATTGTCAAGGGTGAAGGCGTCCAGGCGTACTCGGGGATCGTGCAGATCGCGCACGCTCTGGAACGAATGGCGGAGAGAGGAATCGTTCACGGGGACCTCCATTTCAATAACATTTTGTTTCCGAAGTACGGAGACGTGTGCCTCGGAGACGACTGTGAGGGACTACGCGTCGAGACACTCGGACTGACCAGAGCAGGATCGAGGGTCACACCGGCCATCGTGCTGGGAAAGGAAGACAGGATCATCAAAATATTCGACTGGGATCGTTCGTCCCGGCTGGTGACGGACGAGCACGAGCTGCTCAAAGATAGGATCGGATTTTTGCGATTGCTCCCCAGTTACACGGAAGATTTAATGAATGATGCGTTGGGCGACGACTTGTCCCGCGAATACATCGAGTACGTCACGAACACGGTGTTCGTGAATGAAGAAGGCATACCGCATCTCCAGATGACCGACGCTGATAAATTAACAAAAATCGACATCGTCGCCCTACGAACGTGGGTAGTCGAAGCTTTAAAAAAAGTAAAAAAAATGGCCAGCGTTTATCGAGAGATGGCGGGATCCGAGTAGAGATGTTTTTTTACGACGCGATTCGAGCTAGCGATCTTAAACAGACCCGTCTCAACGTTCCGTCCTCTCCTTCTCCTCGGCGACGACCCCGTCCCGAAACACGGCGACGACGTTCGCGACGCCTCGCGTGGCGTAATCGAAAGTGGCGAGCGCCTTGTCTACCTGTCTCTTGATCACGCTCTGGGTCTCCGGTTCTCGCGCCTGTTCGAAGAGCGAGGTCACCACCGAGAAGTTCATGTTGGCGACGCTCCCCATGACCAGCGATCCGTTTCCGAGGACTGAGTTCCAGTCGGCGTGACCGACCCCGACGAGCGCGGCCGTCGCCGCCTCGGCGAACGAGACGTTGCTCGTGCCTCCCGTCGCGTTCACCATAGAATTCGCCGTCACCTCCGACACGGGAACCATGTTCGCCGATATGCTTCGGACGTTGCTCACGATGTTCTGCGCGTTCTCGGACATCACCCCGACCTTCGCGGGGGTCAGGTCGGCGGCGTCCATGTACACCTTCATTTTTCCCTTTCCGTCGTACAATACCAACATCACGAAGGTCACCGCGAGCAACGTGAGCAGGAGATTGAGGGCGGTCACGAGCGACATGAAGCCGACCCGCCATCGTATGGTGGCGGCGATGTCGTTCGTGTTCTTCGACATCATCGAACTCCCGAGTCCCGTGTTTTTTAGTGAAGCGTCCCCGTGCGCTCCCTCGCCGAAACTGTTAAACATGTCGTTTTTGAGAACCGAGGGCGCGAAAATTCGCGATGTTATATATAGACGGTGACGGGTCGCGTGGACTACGAAAAAATACATCCATGGATCTGTTCGGCGGAGCGCGAGAAGACGACGACCGCTCGCGTCGCGTTCCCGTGTCGTCAGACGTCCTCAGGCGTTTGTGGGCGCAGAGGCGTTCCGATCCGACCATAGGCGCGTGTTGCGCGCACATCATCTCTCGTGTCATAGGGGGTGGTTTCTCGTTCACGTCTCTGAGCGGACGAGAACCGAGCCGCGAGTTCACGCGTCACGTCGAGACCCACATCGTTACTTTCGCGAAATCGGCGTTGGACGCTCTCCTCGTTCAAGGGTACGTCGTGTTCGACGTCAGGAGACGAATCAGGCGCGCACCGTTTCCCATACCTTTCATATGCCAGGAACGCGCGTACGACGCGCAGATCGTCACCGAAGACGACGAGACGCGAATCGAAATCGCGACCGATGAGAATCACAGAAGAAAACGTCACGTGTTCGTGCAGGACGCGCCGACCCTCGAGGGAGAACCGACGTCTCGACTCGCCCTCGTGTCGCGGTGCGTGACGTACCTGGAAGAGATCGAGAAACACGACGTTCGCGCGTACGCGGTTCGGTCGTGTCCCCCCGTCCTGACCCGGTCGCAGACGGACACGGCGTTCGACTCGCGCGACGTCCTCGGTGCCGCCGACCCCGTCCCCGGACTTCGCGCCCAAGACGAACACGACAACATGGGCGTGAGGAACAAGATCAACGTCGCGCAGTTCAGACAACAGCAAGATCTCATACGCACGCTCAACGAAAAACGCATAGACTCGTCGTCGGGGTTCTGGAATCAACACGTCGATCCCGTCAACGAGACGTACCTCTCCGAGACGGTTCGCGCGCACTCCGAGGGATACGTACCCCGATTCATCCCGCTTCCCAACGACGCGAACGTGGCGGCGTTCAATCTCCCTCACGAGCGCCACGATCTCGTGTCTCTGCAGAGACACGTCAAGAAACAGGTGTGCACGGGGATGGGCGTTCCCGAGGCGCTCATAGACGGCACGAGCGGAGGAGGGAGGCAGGGAGAACACGCCATGCGTCTTCTGAACGAGTTCTCGGAGGTCACGCTCACGCCTCTGAGGGACACCATGCGTCGTCTACTCGTGAGCGTGTACGCGTTGTGTTTCGACGAGGAGGAGTCTCGGGACGTCGAGTGCACGTTCCCGATCAAACAGGATCCGTCGAGGATCATCGACTACTACGAGAGAGGGTACGTCGGCTTCGAGGCTGTCGCGCGAGCGTTGATTCACTCCGACAATCTCGCGCCGAGTGATTTTATTCGACCAGGAGGGGGGGAACCCCCCCTCAGACCCCCCCGAAGCGTGGAGGGGGGCGATCGCCGAGGAGACGACGACGTCGATCGAGGTGGACGCGACCGACGCGACCGACGAGGCGTGACACGAAACGAAAAGAAAAAAAAGCGACGAGAGGACGTGTTCCCTGGCGACAGAAAAGAAGACGGTCGACCTGGACACGAGGGGTCGTCGTCGGACGATGCGTCGTCGTCGGACGATGCGTCGTCTCGCGACGAGAGCGACGACGACGACGACGACGACGACTCGAAGGATTCGAAGGATTCGAAGGATTCGAAAAAACCGACGGACTCGGAGAAAACGACGACGACGCCCGGAGACAACGGCACGGAAAAAAAAGAAACGGGAGAGCCGAGGAAGAAGAAGAAGAAAAAGAAAAAACAAAAATTAGCGTCATAACTCTTCGCGCGGAACACGCGATATCCATCCCTCCTTTGATAATAAAAAAAATGCAACGCACGACCTTCTCTTCCGTCGCGTGGAGCGGTGACGCGCGAAAACTCGTGGATGAAATTATCGATGCCCTCCTCGCGTTCATGTCGACCACCGGATTAGACACCAAGGTTCTCACGAGCGAGAATCGCAGGTTCGTCATGGCGGGCTCGTCTATCCTGGTGACACAGATCGTCGCTCGCGCGCTCACGAAGGCGGGCGTTCCCGACGTGTCGGTCGACGAGCGTCCTTTTCGAGTGAACCACAACACGTACCTCCCCGCACTCTTCGACGAGGAACCGAACCCCGGGGGGTATCGACCGCTGCACGTCGTGGAAGACAGGACCGGCGAAGGACTCGGGAAAGTCCTGGCGCACAGCGTGCTTCTCGTCGACGGCGTCATCGTCGACCTTCTCGCGCCCGCGCTCGGGAACGGGCGTTCGAACGTCCCGTTCGCGTGGAAAGACGACGGTCGAGAGAGAGAACACCCCGACCACACAGGAACGTACGTCAACCGGAGAACGAAGGCGTCTGCCCGTCAGAACGAGCTACTGGACGAAAAACTCGAGGATCTCCTGGAGGAGCAGGTGTTCAAAGTGATGCTTCCTTATTACGAGCCTTATGAAATCACACTCGCGAATACCTTACGCGGCGCTATCGATAAGTTCGCCACCAAGAACGCCGCACAGACGAAGGCGTAGTAGGATGTAGACGATTGAAATATTACACTGGTAACTACTATGATTTCTCCTTCAACACGCGAACGGTGACGTTGATGCGCCTCGAGTGTTCGTACTCCTTCTTGGTCGTCTTCTTGACGCCGTGCAAAAAGTCTCTCTGCGTGGCGCCGGCCATGACAAGAAGGCTCTCGTGCGGAAGTGAGATGTCGTGGAGAAGAGCGCCGACGCCTCTCTTCACCGAAGGGTCCTTCGCGTAAATCTGAAACTCGCGAGGAACGTGATCGTCAGAGGTGTGTAGCCAGCCGGATTGGTAGAGCGTGAAACTGAATATCGGCGCGTCGGGAACGAACGCGTCCTCCTTATCGGCGTGCGGCTCGACCCCGGCTTTACCGCCCGGGTACCAGTTGACGTGAGCCGCCAGACGGTGTCCGTCGAACTTCTGGTTCGCGAGCGCGGTCTTCGTCAAGTCGACCATGTCGCGAATCGGCTCGGGCCACGTCGCGGGGTCGTCCCCGCCGACCTGTCGAGATCTCTGACCCGCGAAATCGTACGTCGTCCCGAACGTCGCCTGCGTGCGCAAGAGATTAAACTTCGGGTTCGTGGGGTTCGGTGTCGGGGGAATCTGGTCCTTGAGTCTCCACAGAGCGTCGAACGCGTCGTCAGAGACGTCGAGCACGTCGTGCTCGATGTACACGACGGAGGCATCACCACTCGCGCCTCCCGCGAGATCGATGAGACGACGATCGACTGCGAAGTCACGGTCGATCGGAGAAAACCCGAACTCGGCCTCGAGACGACCTCGAGTCGCGACGATCGACTCGAGTTGCGACGATCGAGTCGCGTACGAGACGTCGAGGTTCATCGAGTCGAAATCGAACTCGCGCAGATCCTCCAGAAAACGTCCGAACTTTCGACGGTCGTGACGGCCAATGGACGACGAGAGGTTGTATCCGTCTCGCTCGAGACACGCGGCGAACAGACTTTCGCGTAACAGGTCGAGCAGAACTGTCCCAGGGAACGCGAACTGCTGTTTGTCGTCGTCCGCGATTTGGAGACCAAGATACTTCGCCTCGCGGGCGACCCGATGACCCCAATGATCGCGAACACTCGAAGAGAGAGCAGTCATGACGAAGACCAGCGCGGGGATAGTCCTGGTCTCGGTCTCGGTCTCGCGAACAGACATCACCTCGCGCCAGAAGTTCTCGGGACCGTCGTCGATACCGTCCGCGACGTCTCTCGAGAGTTCGTCGTCGGCGTCGTCGGCGTCGTCGTCGTCGGCGTCGGCCGCCGCGAGTCTGGACACGAAAGACGACAGACGATGACATATGTCGACGAAGAGTGACCAACGCGTCGTGGGGTCCTTCTTTTCATTGACTTCGATCACGGTGTCGAGAAGTTTCGGAAGGACGGACGCGAACGTGTACACGCGAAGCTCGTCGGGAGGACCATAGGTCTCGACGGTCTCGACGGTCTCGACGGTCTCGACGCGGCGTTTTTTCTCGACGTGGGAATGGGACATTTTTTTTTCCACGAAAAAAACACACACAGGAGTGCGGGTGATTTATGGTCCACTCCAACAAACCTAAGAAAGTTTCTTTTTTCGGGGTGCAAACTTTTTTCGCATCGTCCGTCCACCCGACAGTATATACATACATCATACTTCTTTAACCGGTATTATGAAAGATTTTCAAAAACTGTTGGAGGCGTTATGGGTCAAATATATTTCACCCGAAGAGAGAGAAAGTAGTGTCGTTTTCAGGTGGAAGGATGGAACCCCATTCCCAGTCTCCCCTCGACAATTAAACCTTACCCGGAATGCCACGGCAACGGATGGAAATTGTTTCTACCACGCTTTCATATTTTCTAAGTGGGGGGCGTGCGCTACAACCAAGGCCGCTGACGTGAAAGCGGTCCTGGTAGAAAATTTCACGCTGTTGAAAAATAAGATCGCTGAAGGTGGGCAGCAATGGGATAACGCGCTGGTGAGGCTGAAAAGCATAAACGACTTCGCTGAAAACGAAGAGATAGAGATGGTGGCCGAGTTTTACAACACGCGGATTAACGTTTGGATTGTACACATGGAAACGTGGCGAGTTTTCATACCGACCGAGTTTGATCATACGCGCGGCGATGTCGTGTACGTGCAACTTATCGGTAGTGTAAACAAACAGAACAACACGCTCGGTATTCACTTTGAAAGTTTAGTTTAACTATTTCTACCATCCAGGGGTAAAAACAACGCGTCTCGTCTACGCGCCCGCACCAGAGAATGGTTCGACGATTTTTTCGCGAAAGTCGCGACAGTGGATGTCGGTGAAAGGAACAGGATCCTCCTTGCCCGGGGCGCGAACCTCGACCGAGCACACGAAAGGGAACGTCGAACCTCGGTTCCAGGTGTTTTGCGCGACAGAGATGACCACGTCCTTGTCCGGTACCGTTTTAAAGGTAGAGTTTGCCGGGAAATCGGGGGAGTTGATGACCTCGAACGCGGACTTGCAGCCAGACGCAGAGCACTGAGACCAAATCGTCAAGGTCCTCTCCCCCCACTCGGAGATGAACACGCGATGCTCGGTGGTTTTGCACACGGGGCACGTCACGACCAACCGAGGAAGCGTAGGGTCCGAGGTGACGTCGTTCCCCAGATGACGACGAGGTACGCTACACACTTCCTTGGGGACGGTGATGACGAGCGCCGCGCGGGTCAGGGTGACCTCGAACCCGGGCGGTAAGAGAGCGCGTAAATCCTCGATCGGCTGAATGTTGACGCCTTCGGGAATTTCGACCTTGCGCGTCTCGGCGACGAGCTTGGTCTGGGAGATGCAGGTCATGGTGGCCATTTTTTTTCCGCGTGTTTTTTTTTGCGTTCGGCGCGTTGGGGGTATGAAAAAAAAAAAGAGTG
>JGI20156J14371_10001672_pt1 | contig 18108 bp, 20 predicted proteins | sample COG_06_FD_14371 | JGI IMG/M metagenome (IMG submission 14371)
CATCCACTAAAATCTCTCCGTCGGTTGGTTCGATTAGGCGGTTTAAGTGCCGGATTAATGTTGACTTACCAGAGCCAGATAAGCCCATCACAACTGTAATTTCCCCAGCCTGCATCTCAACATTTATATCTTTCAAACCAAGAACATGTTGATGTGAAACTAGAAGATTTTCTTTACTCATCCCATCTTTGGCATGTTGAAGAACTGCCTTGTCGTCAGATCCAAAGATTTTATAGAGACCACGAAGACTTACTTTTGGTGTTTGTGTCATTTTGTTAGCCTCACATTTCAGTTTTTGTTCTGTCGATACGCGACAGAGCTGCTTTTGAAGTACGGTCTAACATTACGGCTAGAAGAACAATGCATACTCCTGCCATTAAGCCTACACCAAGCTCTAGATTTCGTATTCCACGTAACACTAGAACACCAAGACCAGGTGCCGTAACCATTGAAGCAATCACAACCATTGCAAGACTCATCATAATAGTTTGATTCAGACCTGCCATAATATTTGGTAAGGCTAGTGGGAGTTCAACTTTTCCAAGTTTTTGCGCAGGACTCATACCAAACGCATTACCCGCTTCTACTACATCTTTATCAACTAATCTTACTCCAAGATCTGTAAGGCGTATCACAGGAACTATCGCATAGAGAATTATTGCAATTCCATAGAGGCGCGACTCCCCAATTGGGAATAAAAATATAAGTGGGATTAAGTAAACAAATGTAGGTAAGGTTTGTAGTAAATCTAAAACTGGAATGATCGCTCTTTGTAGGCGATTATATTTTGACATTGCTATGCCTATTGGTACTCCGAGTATGGCTGATATAATCGTACATACAAAAATGACAGCAAAGGTTTGCATTGCAGGTTCAAAATGATCAACGAATGCAAAAAATGAAAGGCAGAAAGCATTAAATAAAACAACTGATAATGAGTAGGTAGCATACCACACTGCAATTAACATTGCCGCCATTATTAGAAACCAAGGTGCTGTTGTAAATAAGTAAAGTGTCCCATCCAGCATCCATGACAGTGGTTGAGTGATTGGATCTAAAACTGTACGCAGAGCAGGGCGAATTGCAAGAAAGCCGTCTTCGAGCCCTTTTATCACATCACGAGTTTGAGCAATTTGGCCACAGGCCTTGTTTAATTCGTCTAAAGAGGGAAATGCGAAAGTGAAACTTGACTCAGGTTCTGCATTGCCAGTTTTGGCCAAGAGTTGGGCCATAGACATTGGGCCTTTTGTTGCATCGGTATCACACCAATTACGTAGTCCAACAATGTTAAAGAGCCAGTCATAAGTGGCCATAGATACTCTCCCCGTATTCAAAAACCCGCGAGCTGTGTGCAGCCCGCGGGATGTCTTAATCTAAATTAGTTTAGGATAGCTGCTAACTTACCTTTAGCATCTGCACTTAACCAGTCGCCCCATACGTCTTTGTATGTAGTCAAAAAGTATACTGCTGCTTCCTCGTAAGATGCATTATTGTCTAAACGCCAAGCTAACACGTCACCCATTTGAGCGTTTGTGAATGCTACGTTTTTCATCAATGCAGCAACTTCAGGCTCACGGTCCATAAATGCGCCAGAAGCTGCAGTTACAACTTTGGCTGCTGGATACGCTGAGAAACCAGGGTTTGAACAATCTACATCACCATTACACGCATGAGAGTCGGCATTATAAGCTGGCACTTCAACACGTACCATTGGGTATTTACCTAAAACAGCTGTTGGAGCCCAGTAGTAACCAAACCATGGTGCTTTGTCTGCATATGCAGCAGCAATGGAAGTCTGTAAAGTTTCGCCTGAACCGTGTTGGAAACGTTCAAGCCCACCAGCCTCAGCACCAGCAGCCTTTAAATTATTATTATTAATAATGTCACAAGCCCAACCTGATGGGCAGTCGTGGAATTTACCACCTACTGCAGCTGGATTGGCCATAATTCCATCCCAAGTGGTAAGCTCTGGATTTGATTCTGCTAAATAAGCAGGTATCCACCAAGCTTCGACACCACCATCAGAAAGAACATTAGTTAACTCTACCAATTTTCCTTCTGCTAAAAGCGGTTCATAAGATGGAGTGGAATTGGCCCAAACTTCAGTTAGAAGATCTGGTTTACCAGTTTCAGCTAATGATGTAAGTGCAGGTACTGTTGATGATGGTACAATTTGTACTTCGCAACCGTACCCTTGTGTCATTAAGAAATTAGAAACTGCTGTCACAACAGCTGATGAAGCCCAGTCCATTTCAGTTATAGATACTTCTCCACAATCGGCTGATGCAGATGTCGCACCAAATGAAAGTGCAATAGCGGCGGTTGCCGCAAACATTTTTATTCTCATAATAGTCTCCCTATTTAATCTTTGGCCAGATATGTGGCTTTTATGGTCCACAGCTTTCGGTTCAGTATGCGTTGCAGCGAAGCAAAAAAAAGCAATTCCGACACCTATGATGGAACTTTATTAGAGGAACATAACTAAACGATTCATGCAAGTCTCAATAGTTTTCAAAATTGATGCCATTAATGTATTTGAAACAGATTGCGTTAATTAATAACGGGCATAAAAATTAGATATGTATTTAGCGTTAATACATATTTTAGTCTGTATAAGCTGATCTATAAAGTGGTGCCCGGGGGCGGATTTGAACCACCGACACGAGGATTTTCAGTCCACTGCTCTACCCCTGAGCTACCCGGGCATGGTTTTAATGACAAAATAGCCATTATGGGTTGAGGCGTTTTAGGATTATGTATCCCTTGGTGCAAGAGGAATTTTCATACTAATGCAAATTACTTTCATTAGATGTAAATTCTGTAGATATGCTGTCTTCTTCATCGGTCTCTATCACAGGTATAGAGTAGGATTCTGTAAGCCATTTTCCTAAATCTAAATCAGCACACCGTTTTGAGCAAAATGGGCGATACTTTTTATCTTGGCTTTTCTTACACATTGGGCAGGCCATTAAAATTCTTTCTATTTATATGTTTCATTGGCTGTAATTTTTCAACTTGTGAAAATATCATAAACAACTAAGAAAATAAAATGATAACATATATTTTAGAAATTATTCAACTTACTGAGATTGAATTTATATATTGTAGTTTTGTAGTTTTTTTTGCTGGAATTGTTAGAGGATTTTCTGGGTTTGCTTTATCTGCAATAGTTGTTGCAAGCATGGTGGGAATATTACCTACAATACAATTAATTCCAATGGTTTTATTTCTAGAAGCTGTAGCTGGTATAGTGATGCTTAGAGGCGGTATTCGTGATGCTAATATGCCAGTTGTTTGGATTCTATCAATTGGATCTATTTTAGGTATTCCAATTGGCTTATTAGCTACTGTTATTCTTCCTGTAGAAACTTCAAGAATAATTGCTCTTATTTTGATCCTGTTTATATCTTTATTACAATTATTTAAATTAACACCTGGGATTTTGTCATCAAAACCAACTTTGTATGCTACTGGAATAATAGCAGGAATTGCGTCAGGTATAGCAGCCGTTGGTGGAATGGTTATTGCCTTGTATGTACTGGCAAGTGGAGAAAGCGCAAAATCAATGCGCGGAGCTATTGTAATGTTCTTGTTTATAGGATTATTCACATCAATGATTTGGTATTTAATATATGGAATAATGGACGTACGTGCTGCTCTTCGGGGCGCAGTATTTACACCCATTTTGTTAGTTGGAATTTTTATTGGATTTAGATTNTTTTCACCAACGTTACAAAAATTTTATAAACAATTTTGTTTAGTTTTGTTAATTCTTATTAGCCTGATAGGTTTATTTAGAGCGTTTATTTAATCTTGGAGTAATTCTGATAATGGGATACGTTCCCGTTTGCGCTGTAATTCAAAATTTCCTAACGTTGTCCATCCAACTACAATCGTGTCTATTTTTCCTTTTCGGAATGATGAATTTAATGCAGTTTCGATTAATTTACGATCTTTCTTTGGTGAGGGTGCAAAGTCAATAATGACTTGTCCACCAAGTCCACGAAGAGATAATTGGTTAGGTAATTCTTTTGCTACTTCTAAATTAGCTTTTAATCCTGCACTTAATGAAGAATCGTTTCCAGTGTTTACGTCTACTGCAACAAATGCAGAGGTAGGTTCAATAATCATCGAAGCGCCAGAGGGCAAATTTGTTTTACTTTGCTTTAATTTTTCAATGTGATCCCAAATCCCCATATTCTCAAAACTATTTTCTTCTTTTATGACTTCGTCTGGGTCTGGATTTACCCAATCACGCCAAGCTCTCATTTCAGCTGGTGGTGCAGGCATTATTAAAGCGGGATCTCCATCGGTTTGAGACATAGTATTATCAGCTAAATCATACATGGCATTAATATCATCTGAGATAGCATCTTCATCGACATTCATCGCTGAAGATCTAATTATTAGCCCGTATTCATTTGAGCGATTTATTGATAATTCATGTACAATTTCTAGTAACCGTTCACGTTCTTCATCATCTTTTATTGATCTAGCTATGTTCAAGCCTGGAGCATCTGGAGTAACTATACAGTACCTGCTTTTGAAGATTAATTTATTTACTACAGGTGTTGCCTTGCCACGCTCTGCATGGGTTGCAACTTGAACAGTCATCTCAGTGCCTTGAGATATTCCTTTTGCATTTTTTAAGAAACCTTTTTGCCCATTTCCTAGATCTAAAATGATCCCATTCTGACCCTTCATCGGAAGTGTAGTCTTTCCGCGATAAATTGCTTCGGGTTGGGGTAGGTTATTATCAGCTTCAATAAGAAGGTCATGTATCTGGCCATTTACTAATAGTGCTGCAGCTGACTTTCCATTCACTTCATCTAAAACTACAATTCTTCCTTTTCTCATAAAGCTACTCCTTCGTAAGGAATAGGATATCCTGCTCCAATTAATAAATTGGCTGTTTCTGTTAAAGGTAGGCCTACTACATTTGAATAACTGCCTGATATGAATGGTATGAAAACAGATGCAATACCTTGAATTGCATAGCCGCCCGCTTTTCCCCGCCATTCTTGTGAGCGAATATAAGATGAAATTTCAATATCTGCTAAATTTTTCATTTTGACGCTTGTGGTTACGCTTCGAGACCAAATTAGGTCATTTTTTCGTAATGTTACTGCGGTTGTAACCCGGTGACGTCGACCCGATAAAAGCGTTAAAAATTCTACAGCTTCTGCTTCAGATTTAGGTTTACCTAAAATTCGAATACCTGCTGAAACAATAGTATCTGCAGTTAATACTAGATCTGAATCTTCAACCTTTATTGCTTTTGATTTTGTTAATGCCATACGATCAGCATATGGTCTTGGCCTTTCACCCTTTTGGGGTGTTTCATCTATGTCTGCTGGTATGATCTTATCTGCAATTACACCAATTTGTGCTAATAACTCAGAACGTCTTGGTGATGCAGAACCAAGGATTAATTTCATAAGATTATTTGTAACGGAAATTAATACGACCTTTTGAAAGGTCATAAGGTGTCATTTCAACTTGAACCTTGTCACCTGCCAGAACGCGAATACGATTTTTTCTCATTTTTCCAGCTGTATGCGCAATAATTTCATGGCCGTTTTCTAGTTCTACCCGAAAAGTGGCATTGGGCAAAAGCTCTACAACGACACCATCGAATTCGAGAAGTTCTTCTTTAGCCATGTGGTCTCCGTTTGTTATTACATTAATATGTATATCATCTGATAAGGGGCATATGTGCTAGTTTCTAAAGAATATCAAGTGAAAACACTTAAAAAAGCCTGTTTTGCATAACTTAGACGTTTAAAAATCACAATAATCATATTATGTATGGGCTATAAATTTTTTGATATGGGGTTGTAAAAATTTTTCAATCAAAGCAAGATTTAAATTCACGTTGGAGACATTCATGCAAGAACATTTAACCATAGTAGATCATCCTTTAGTTAAGCATAAGTTAAGTCACATGCGTGATGAAAATACTTCAAGCAATCATTTTCGCCAATTGATGCGTGAAACAAGCCAGTTGCTTGCATACGAAGTAACAAGAAATTTAAAAATGGAAAACAAAACAATTCGAACCCCAATGCAAGAGATGGAATCTCCAGTAATTGCCGGTAAGAAGCTCGCGTTGGTATCTATTTTAAGAGCTGGGAATGGATTACTTGATGGAGTGCTTGATTTAATCCCGTCTGCTCGAGTTGGATTCGTCGGTCTCTATCGTGATGAAGAAACATTAAAACCAGTTAAATATTACTTTAAAGTTCCAAGTAATCTAGAGGAAAGACTTGTAATCGCCGTAGATCCAATGTTGGCAACGGGTAATTCATCTGCTGCTGCAATTGATATGCTAAAAGAAGCAGGAGCAAAAAATATAAGATTTTTATGTTTACTCGCAACGCCTGAAGGTGTTGCACTTATGAAAGACCGTCATCCTGATGTTCCGATAGTGACGGCCAGTTTAGATGAAAAACTAAATGATATAGGGTATATTTTACCAGGCCTTGGGGATGCAGGTGATAGAATGTTCGGTACGAAATAGGTAAAATATTAATCAGCTTGCAATGGAAACCTGGTTTTTATTCTTACGATCAATTCGTCTCTTACATTCCTATAAGCATTAAGTTTTTCATCACGAGTTTCACCTAGAGCAGTTGGGTCTGTAATATCCCAAAACTCAACCTCTACTGCATTATTCATGGTTGTTTCTCGAGCAATTTGTTCGGCTACAGGTGAGAGTGCTATAATCAGGTCGTAACCATTTAGATCTTCGCCGAGTTCCTCCATTTCTACAAATGAACGCGCCTTATGTTGAATTAAATGGACACCAACTTCATTGCAGACTGAAATTGAGAACCCATCAATTTCTCTGTCTGATGCAACACCTGCAGATTGTACATAAATTTTATTGCCAATATGAATTTTCATAAGGCCTTCTGCCATTGGAGAACGGACAGAATTGTGATTGCAGCAAAATAAAACAGATGAAGGTAAAGACATCATTATCCCCTGTAATGAAGAGCGCAAATTAATGTAAATAAACGTCTCGCTGTCATTTTGTCAGTTTCAACTTTGCCTTCTAATCGCTCTCTGAGTTGCTCAGAACCCTCGTCATGAATCCCTCGACGTCCCATATCGATAGCTTCAATTTTTGAAGGTGGCATTGACGTAACAGCTTTGAAATAGCTTTCACAAATAGCAAAGTAATCTTTTATAACTTGTTTTAATGGTGATAGTGAGAGGATAAACTGTCCAGCGGGTTCATCATTTTCTGTAGTGACAGTAAATACTAGCCGTCTATCTTGCATTCCTAGTTGCAATTTATATGGTCCCTTGGGAGCTCCCTCGCGTATTAAAATAAATTCATTTTCTTGAAGTAAGTCAAAAATTGCCACGCGCCGTTCTTGTGCAATTTCAGGCGTTGGCTCAGGCAATGCACTGTCATCCAGTATGATATCAATTAAATATGACATTTAGCTGTCTTTGGCTTTAGAATTTATTTGATTAAGTCTTTCTCTTATAGAAAGCCCGTGTGCTTCCAAACTTTCTGAGTCTGCTAGCAATGCAGCAGCAGGCCCTATTGCGGATAATGATGCAGGGGTCATTTTTGAGAGTGTCGTCCTTTTCATAAAATCAAGTACAGACAAACCTGAAGAAAATCTTGCTGATCTAGCTGTTGGTAAAACATGATTTGGACCTCCAATGTAATCACCAATCGCTTCTGGTGTTAGAGAACCGATAAATATAGCTCCAGCATGACGAATTTTCTTAGAATATTCTTCTGCATTTTCTACGCAAACCTCTAAATGTTCAGGGGCTAATTTATCTGATAGAGATGCTGCTTCATCTAAATCTTTAGTTATAATTACAGCGCCATAATTTTCCCATGATGGCTTAGCTATTTCACGTCTATCTAATGATTTTAAACGATTATCAATACAGCCAACGACATCTTTAGCAAACTTTGCATTGTCAGTTATTAATATGGATTGTGCATTTTTATCATGTTCTGCTTGGGAAAGCAGATCAATTGCGATCCAATCTGGATTATTATTTCTATCTGCTATTATGAGAATTTCTGATGGGCCAGCAATCATGTCGATACCAACATTTCCATAAACTCGACGTTTAGCAGCCGCGACAAAAGCGTTACCTGGACCTGTTATGGTATCGACTTTGTCTATGGTTTCTGTTCCGTATGCCATTGCTCCAATAGCTTGTGCACCACCAATTCTATATATATTTTTTACACCAGATAGACGAGCTGCAAGTAGTACAAGTGGATTACAATTACCTCCAGGGGTTGGTGCGCATATACACATTTTATCGACTCCAGCAACAGAAGCTGGAATAGCATTCATTAGAACTGATGAAGGATAAGACGCTGTGCCTCCTGGAACGTAGAGCCCAGCGGCTTCTACAGGGCCCCATCTCCACCCTAGGCCTTCACCATGCTCTCCAACCCACCAAGCATCTTCGGGAAGTTGGCGTTCATGGTAATTACGGATTCTTTTAGCAGCTAACTCTAATGCTTCACGTTCTTTAGTAGCCACTCCTTCAATTGCTTGATCAATTTCTGACTCAGAAAATGCTAGTGTTTCTGGTGTTAAATCTAATCTGTCATATTTAGCAGTTAATTCTATCACGGCAGTATCGCCATGATTTTTGACATCGTTTAAAATCTTCGCAACAATATCATCCACATCCTGATCAGCTTCACGTTTTGTTAAAAGTAATGATTCAAAATCTTTTGTAAAATTTATGTCAGTTGTGTTTAAAATACTTGGCATCTTATGCTCTTAATTATTTAGATTTATATATTACATCGGGTCGATTTGGTTTTTCATATTTTTTATTCTTTAACACGTTCAATATTAGCACCAATTGAACGAAATTTGGAAACAACTTTTTCATAACCTCTGTCTAAATGGTAAACCCGAGCTACTCTGGTTTCACCTCTTGCTGCAAGGCCAGCTAATATTAATGAAACTGAAGCTCTCAAATCAGTTGCCATTACGGGTGCACCTCGAAGGTTTTTTACTCCAGTTACAGTAGCCGTCCCACCTTGAACATCAATATTTGCACCCATTCGAACCAATTCAGGAGCGTGCATAAAACGGTTTTCAAAAATTGTTTCGTTTAATACTGATTTTCCGTCAGCTGTACAAAGTAATGCCATCATTTGAGCTTGTAGGTCTGTTGGGAAACCTGGGTATGGTTCTGTTGTTACATTTACTGACTGAATATAATCATTTTTGCGGGCAACGATTAAGCCACGTGAGGTTTCAGTTATTTTTGCTCCAGCTTCTTCTAATTTTTGACAAAAACTTTCAAGAATACTGCGTTTTCCACCTATTAGTTCTATTTCTCCGCCCGCAATTAGTGGCGCCATCATATATGTGCCTAATTCTATGCGATCAGTCACAACTTTATGTGAAGTCCCATGCAATGCGTCAACACCTTCAATTATAATCTCCGATGAACCATCTCCTGAAATATTTGCGCCCATTGATCTCAATAAGTCAGCTAAATCTACTATTTCTGGTTCGCGAGCTACATTTTTTAATATTGTTATTCCTTTTGCCAATGTCGCTGCCATTAATAGGTTTTCTGTTGCTCCAACTGAAGCAAATGGCAGTTTATAAGTTGCACCCTTTAAGCCTTTGGGGGCTTTTGCATGTACATATCCATCTCTTAAATCTAAATCTACACCGAGTGCCTCTAAGCCTTTTAAATGTATGTCCACTGGTCGAGCGCCAATTGCACATCCACCTGGCAAGGAAACTGCAGCAATTCCATGCCTTGCAATAATAGGCCCCAAAACTAAAATCGAAGCACGCATCTTTCTTACGATATCATAATGCGCCAAATGATTTGTTATTTCTGGAGTTGTTAAAGTAATACTCTGGCCATCATCTTCCGTTGAAATTTTAGTTCCAAGTGATTGAAGAAGCTCATTCGTGGTTTTTATATCGGATAAACGAGGAACGTTAGTTAAAGTTACGGGCTCTTCGGTTAATAATGCTGCTGGCATAAGTGTAAGAGCTGCATTTTTAGCACCAGAAATAGGAATTTCTCCTGATACTGGGCCATTGCCCTGTATTATAATGGAATCCATTAGCGATTATCCTTTAGTCTTTCGTGTTACGTGCTCTTTTTTGAGCCTTACGCCTATGCATATTCTGACGCAACTGCTCTTTGAGTCTTTTTTCACGAGCTTCAGCTTTTATTGTAGCTGTTGACTTCTTTTTTTCTGGTGTTTCTTCTTTTTCGGCCATTTTTTTTCTAATTTTTCTATGTTTTGCGCTTATTACGGTCCTGGGCTTATGGAAATAAATAAAGAATCATTTAATCGTCAAATGCAATGTTTTTTAAGTTCTTCATAGTAGGGATATGCTTCTTCAGATAATATTTTCATTTCATTATTTAATTCTGGGATTTCTCCTTCTGCCCCAGCAAATTTAGTAGATTTCCATATTGACCCATACCAATGCTTTGCCCACACACCATCAGACACATGACCACCACTTGGCCAACTCAACATTTCTTTTGAAAAGGGAATATTAATTGCGTCACATAGTGTTCGAAGTGATTTTTCTGGATCTCGCCTTATATCACTACTATCAATAACAATTCCGCCTAGTTTTTTGTACAAATTATATTGTTGAACAAAGCCAATATCTGATAATTTTGGATCTTCGCGTTTGATTGAATAACTTGCAATCACTCTGGCAGGGTGTCTTATAAGAAAAACATTTTTACATTTCTTTGCCCATTCTACAGGGAAGCCTTCAATCATATGTTGGCACATATGCTTTTGGTACCAATAATTCTTGTTATCAGGATTGGTGCCAATGCAATTTTCTGCAATGATATTTGGATCTTGTTCTTGGTTAGCTAAAATTTCTTCCTGCATCGGATGTTGAATGCCCGTAGCATTTAAATACGCTGCATAAAATGGTTCATCACTAATTGCAAAATCGTTTCTTGTTCCAAAAGAATACATCAATGCTGTTGAAAGGTTTCTGGGCCCTGACCAAACGGCTATTTTCATTTTGTGTCTTCAACAACTAAATTTTTATACAATGATCTAATTTTTGTGGCTACAGGACCCAATTCACCATTTCCTATTGCTCGACCATCAATCATTCCAACTGGTGTTTGTGCGCCGAATGTACCAGTTAAAAATGCTTCATCAGCACCGTAGGTATCAACTAAAGAAAAATTCCGTTCATGGATTTCAATACCGTTTGATTTGCAAATATCGATTACTTTTTGTCTTGTAATTCCATTCATGCAATAATCACCTGTTGATGTCCAAACAGCTCCTTTTCTCACAATGAAAAAATTACATGCGTTTGTTGTGTTTACGAAGCCATTTATATCCAGCATTAAAGCTTCATCTGCCCCAGCTTTTTCAGCTGCTATACATGCAATAATACAATTTAATTTTGAGTGTGAATTCAGTTTTGGATCCTGTGTCATTGGTAAGCCACGCATATGTGGTACAGTAGCCAAATTTATTGGCCGTGGTAACTTTGGTTTTGAATGCTCTATAATTATAACAAAAGTTGGACCTGACTGGCTCAGGCTTGGGTGTTGAAATGGCCGCTTTTTAACACCTCTTGTTATCATTAATCGTGCATGTGCATCTGATGAAATATTATTTGCAATGCGGGTGTCTTCTAGCGCTTGGATAACTTCTGCCCGACTTTTCCCAATATCAAGATCAATTGCTATAGAAGCTTCAAACAAGCGTTCGATATGTTCATTTAAAAAAGCCCATTTCCCATTGTATAATCTTAAACCCTCCCAGATGCCGTCACCAAGCATGAATCCGCTATCGTAGACACTCACCACAGCTTCACTTTTTGGAACAATTTTTCCATCTACATAAATTAATATGTCGTCATTTCGGGCATCTTCAGTTGCTTGGTGAGTTGAAATATTATTTGCCATTTTTAATCCAGTTATTCNATTTATATTAGCTTTGCATCCTAAGAGCGATGATAGCAAGGTTTAGAATTATTGAAAAGTTTCACGAGATTACTCTTGCTTTTGGAAGTCACTCGGATAAAACGCAGAATCATGTAATGCTGCCGTAGCTCAGGGGTAGAGCACTCCCTTGGTAAGGGAGAGGTCGGAAGTTCAAATCTTCTCGGCAGCACCATTTCAGATTTACTAATTTTTTGATGGTGAAAATTATAATTATATTATAACTTTAAATATTCTAATGGCAGATAGATTACAAATTTTAGGAATTAAAAATGGTTTCGTCCAAAAATCCAGTTGTTATCGTATCTGCAAAACGCTCAGCAATTGGTTCGTTTTGTGGTTCACTATCCTCTATTCCTGCTCATGAAATTGGATCACAGGTTATAAAAGATTTAATAAAAGAGACGGCAATAGATGCTTCACAAGTTGATGAAATTATTCTTGGCCAAGTGTTGACAGCCGGGCAAGGGCAAAATCCTGCTCGTCAAGCTGCCATAATGGCTGGCTTACCTGTAGAAAAGACTGCTGTTGGAATTAATCAAGTTTGTGGGGCTGGCCTACGAGCTGTTGCAATGGGAATGCAACAGTTGAGTATGGAGGATGCAAATATCATAATTGCAGGTGGTCAGGAAAGTATGTCATTCTCGCATCACTCCTCCCACATGCGCAATGCTACGAAAATGGGTAATACAGAATTTATTGATACAATGATAAAAGATGGCCTTTGGGATGCTTTCCACGGCTATCATATGGGAATTACTGCTGAAAATGTTGCAGATAAATTTAAAATTTCTAGGGAAGATCAAGATTTATTTTCTGTAAAATCACAAAATAAAGCAGAAAAAGCAAAGGACCTTGGCAACTTTAAAGAAGAAATTACTCCAATCTCAACTCTAATAAAAAAATCTGAATTACTTGTTGATGAAGACGAATATATTCGAAATGGTACAACTCTTGAAGCTCTGCAAAAATTACGCCCAGCATTTTCAAAACACGGAACAGTTACAGCTGGTAATGCTTCAGGATTAAATGATGGCGCAGCTGTTGTTATGATGATGCGTGAAAAAGAAGCACTTGAAAGAGGCTTAAGGCCTTTAGCCAGAATTGCATCATGGGCCACAGCAGGTGTCCCACCAGAGTTAATGGGAACAGGGCCTATCCCTGCTTCTCGACAAGCTCTTCAAAAAGCAGGCTGGAAAGTAAATGACTTAGATTTAATTGAAGCCAATGAAGCATTTGCAGCTCAGGCTATTGCAGTTAATCAGGAAATGAACTGGGATCCCTCGATTGTGAACGTGAATGGTGGAGCCATTTCTCTTGGACATCCCATAGGTGCATCTGGATGTAGGATACTAGTAACTTTATTGCATGAAATGCAGCGCTCGAAAAAATCCAAAGGTTTAGCCACATTATGTATTGGTGGTGGAATGGGTATTGCTCTTACTGTTGAAAGTTTTACCTAAATAACTAAAGATTACATATATACCGAACTGCTGCGGCGTATCCTTCAATTCCCAATCCAGCAATTACAGCATCAGCGCGGTATGAAATATATGAGTGATGACGAAATTCTTCACGTTTATGAACTTGGCTGATATGAATTTCTACAACAGAACCATCATAGTTATTTAATGCGTCTAAAATGGCTATAGAGGTATGAGTAAAAGCCCCTGGATTAATAATAATACCCGCGGTTGTATCACGTGCCTCCTGTATCCAATCAATAAGTTGACCTTCGTGGTTTGATTGAAGTAATTTAATTTCAAATTCTTCCCCACATGCTTGTGAACATATCTTTTCAACATCATCCAATGTCTCGCTACCATATATTTCAGGCTGGCGCTTTCCCAAAAGATTTAAATTTGGACCATTAAGTATATAAATATTTTTCATGTAATTTCCTACTCAGCATAGCCTAAACTAATTTATTTCAAGATAATATATATCTGTCGTATAATCATCTAAATCAATTCCTGCAAATATTAAAAAATTCTTAAAATTGACTAAACAATTTAAGTTTATACTATTTTAGTTAACACTTTCGAGTGGCTGGCTATTTTGAAGTGCATTGCTCGTTTTGTTTTTACGAAGTTGTGCTGGGCTATATTCGAAAACTTGCTTAAACTTTTGTGAAAAATAATTCAAACTCTCATAGCCAGCTGAAATTGCAATTTCAATTACTGGCATTGAAGTTTGTGTTACCAATGTATGGGCATGTTCTAGGCGCATCTCGGTATAAAAAGTATTTATTTTTTTGCCTAAATTTTTTTGAAATAACCTACTTAGTTGGCGTTCGCCAATATTACTTAATCTGGCTAGTTGTTCACTGCTTAGGGGGTCTGAAATGTGGTTTTGCATCAATTCAATTGCGCAAATAACGGCTGGGTGGTGAACGTTATACTTTTCAACTAAACCCATCCTTTGTGGATCATTTGCGGCGCGAACACTCGTATAGATGAACCAATCATTAACAGCTTTTGCAAGCTTTCGACCGTGTTGTGATGCTATAAGGGCACTCATCATATCCATTGGGGCTACACCGCCAGCACAAGTATATCTCCCGTTATCGATTACATATAAAGATCTTTTGAGTAAATACTGTGAAGACATTTCCTGTAAAGCTTCAAAATGATCCCAGTGCACAGTAAAGCTGTGATTAGTCATCACACCAGCTCTGGCTAAAAGTGCTGAACCACCTGAAATACCACCTAATTGTACGCGTTTTGAAGATAGCATTTTTATATACTTTAATAACTTTGGATTTTCATAGGTTATTGGACTGCCTGCTGCAGTCACAAAAACAAGATCAAAATCATAACCACTTTCTTCTATTGATTTACCCTCACTAATAATTCCAACAGAAGAGCTTGCGCGTGTTCCTGATGCTGGAATAAAAGTTATATCGAATAAAGTTTCACCAGAAAGATGATTCGCTGCTCTTAAAGGCTCAACAGCTGATGATAATGACATCAAAGAAAAGCCATCAACTAATATAAAACCTATTCTCTTAATTTTTTGATCATTCATGTGACTAAAGTTTTTCCAATGAAAGCGAGATGTTATGATATGTTAAGTTCTTATTTTATAGAAATGTAGTTTTAAATTAATATTCAATTTTACGAGCAAAAAGTTGCAATTAAAATATCTTCTGCTATTCTCCTTATTAAACAATTATTCCTTTAATGCAAGTTTTGATAGGTAAGTGATGAATTTAAACCAATATCCTGAGGTGTTAACTGGTCCACCAAAGCCTAGTGCGATTTTACAGCCAAATGTATTTTCAATGCCAAAAGGTTCAGAGCGATATGTTGTTGAAGGTTCTGGAGCAATATTAATTCCAGTCAATACAGGAGATAATTTTGTTATTATCAATGATGAGGGTGGTCAGGTATGCGAAGTTTTAGCAGTTGATAAAAAAGGAAACATTGACACATCAATACTTGGCGAAAATTCAAATAATAATGCGCGTGGATTAAAAGCACTATTAACGAGTGATGATCAAAGTTTAAAAGGACTGCGACTTGGATTAGAAGCCCGAAATATTGATCTTTCTTCTGCACAAGGGATTTCAATTTTCGACACTTCAAGCGAGGCAAAATCTGAAGTTACTTTCAACGTTAAAAGAGATGGTATCATAGTTGTTTCAGCACCTGGTAATTCCATGGACTTTGAAAAACAAAATACAACAACACCTTTGATTGTTAATTTAAAGAGAAGCAATATCAAGACAATTGAAAAGTTTTCTTTACCTGATCCTCTTTCTGATCCTGTATTAGATTTGAGAATTAAGAGCCAAACTGCTGATAGTTATTTTGTAAAAGCTGGTGATTACATACAAGTGATTGATGTTGATGGACGACAATGCACTGATTTTCAGTGCTTTTCAGCAAGAAAATTAGACAAAGGTATTGAACATGCTTTGGATGTAACAACAACCAGATCTATACAAGGGCATAGCTATCCTATGCCTGGGCTACATGGAAAATATTATGATCAAGATTTTCTTCCATTACTCGAAGTAGTTCAAGACACTTGTGGGCGACATGATGCTTTTGCATTGGCGTGTGCATCAAAATATTATGATGATATAGGTTATCCTGGACACATAAATTGTTCTGATAATTTCAATATGGCTTTAAATAAGCACGGAGTAAAAGATCGTGCTGGATGGATGGCCATTAACTTCTTTTTTAACACTGGTATTGATGATCATGGAGTAATGTATTCAGATGAACCTTGGTCTCGGCCAGGTGATTACGTATTGCTGAGGGCATTAACTGATTTAGTATGTGTCTCATCGGCTTGTCCAGATGACACATCTCCAGCAAATGGATGGAATCCAACTGATATCCACATAAGAACTTATGACGGAAAAGAAAAATTTCAACGTGCAGTAGCAAATCGTGCTACCCCAAATAGTGAGCCTAAAATGACAAAACAAACTGGATTTCATGAAAGCTTTTCAAAGCATACACGTAATTTCATTGAATATAATGGCTATTGGCTAGCAAATTGTTTTGCAGCTGCTGGGCCAATTGATGAATATATGGCCTGCAGAAATGAATGTGTTGTTTTAGATTTATCACCATTAAGAAAATTTGAAATAACTGGACCAGACTCTGAGGCATTATGCCAATATATCTTTACGCGAAATATGAAAACTTTGGGTGATGGACATGTGGTTTATACTGCTATGTGTTATGAACATGGTGGTATGATCGATGATGGTACTGTTTTCAGATTAGGTCGTGATAATTTCCGCTGGATTGGTGGCTCTGATTATGGTGGTGAATGGATGAGAGAGCAGGCTGAAAAGCTTGGTTTGAATGTTTTGATCCGCTCGTCCACTGATATGCAGCACAACATAGCAGTGCAGGGACCCAATAGTAGGGATCTAATGAAAAATATAATTTGGACTGCCCCTCATCAACCACAATTAGAAGATTTGGCTTGGTTTCGGTTCACACCGGCAAGAATAGGTGATGAACATGGTGTACCAATTGTTGTATCTCGGACAGGATATACTGGTGAATTAGGCTATGAAATATTCTGCCATCCTAAGCATTGTAATGAAGTATTCGATGCAGTTTGGAATGAAGGAAAAAAATATGGAATCAAACCAATGGGTCTTGAGGCTCTTGATATGGTTCGCATTGAAGCAGGCCTAATATTTGCAGATTATGACTTTTCAGACCAAACTGACCCTTTTGAGGCTGGAATAGGTTTCACAGTGCCTTTGAAATCTAAAACTGATGATTTTATTGGTAGAGATGCCTTGATAAGGCGAAAAGAAACACCATCACGAAAATTAGTTGGTTTGGAAATAGATGCAGGTGTTTGTGTTGAACATGGCGATGCAATTTACATAGGTCGAGCACAGGTTGGAGAGATAACTTCTTCAATGCGCTCTCCGCTTCTCAAAAAGAATATAGCTTTAGCAAGACTAGATATTACTCATACTGAGTTAGGAACGGAATTAGAGATCGGAAAACTTGATGGTCACCAGAAGCGGTTGAGTGCTAAGATTGTACCATTTGCGCATTATGATCCAAAGAAAGAGCGACCAAGATCATAAATGTGACTATCATCTTATAAATTCAGGTATTATTCATGTTAATAAGAAAAGTTTTATTTCTGGCATTGGTATTATTTGCGTCTTCATTAGCAAATGCACAATCTGTAAAGCTAACATCTGTTCAAATTAGTGAAATTTTAAATGGAAACACTGCCTCAGGAAAATGGGATGGAGAAGTTTATCATCAATATTTTGATGTTGATGGTACTACCACCATCATTAAAGCAGGCGATTTGAAAAAAATTGGTAAATGGAAAATTAATGATGATACTGAAGAATTTTTAAGTAGGTTTCCTGGTGATATTGATTGGCAAGGCTGGTATATAATGGAATATTCTGGTGATTACTATTGGGTAAGCAAAACAACACCACCAACAAAGTTTAAATTAGAAATTGGAAATAAACTTAAATGAAATTGTTTCCTTCACTTCAGAAGGCTACATTTTTTTGCAGCCTTCTGAATTCTTAAGTTTATTTTAGTTTTGTAAGTAAACTTCTAAACTATCATCCATAGCATCTTTCCATGGTGTATGATGCTTGGGAGCCATCGTTCCTGTAAT
>JGI20156J14371_10001676_pt1 | contig 18095 bp, 16 predicted proteins | sample COG_06_FD_14371 | JGI IMG/M metagenome (IMG submission 14371)
AAGTCATAACAAAAACAGATAAGCCTACAGCAATTCCAATTGATATAAATGAAGAACCCATTAGCATATAAATAACTACCCCACTCAAGGCAGATAAGGTGTGACCAAAAAAAATATTCTTAGGTTCTGCAAGAGGACTTTTGTGCACTGCCATAACTAGCACCATGGTTGCACCAAAAGGAGGTATTAGCCATATTTCACCATAATCTGAAAAGTGTAAGAGAGAAAGCATGCTTATACATATACATGCTCCAATGGATGAAAGTAAATTATCAATTAACTTTTTCTTTTCTAACATTAAACAAGGTTAACTTATTTTATGTTTATTGGATATGTAATATCCTGCTCAGCCATCGAGTGGAAGTTGATCAATATTTTCAATTAATAAGGAAATTTCCTCCCATCTTGCCCATTCAACAGAATTAAGAGAAGCGGCATATTCAGCTGCTCTTAACATAGCAATAGTTTGAGCTTCCTCGCCGTATTGAGAAATAAGAGATATAGCTATTGTGCGAAGATCGTCTTTCAACTTTATTTAAAAGGTTTTTATATAATGTTATAAAACTGTATCCCATGTAAAATCCTTTGTATAGTTGTGAAATGATGAATGGGTCAAGAGAAAATATAACCGCATAAACGATATGAATATTTTATGGATAAGTGATGGAAAAAAAGGCCATGAAAAACAGGTTGAAATACTTTTAAATGAAATATCTAAAACGGTAAATACTAGTATTGAAAAACAAATATATTCAACTAGCTTATTTGTACAAATTGTCGAATTTATTTCTTATGCATCAAGTATTGTGTTTGGAAACTTATTTTTAAATAAAAATAACTTTGATAATTATAAAAAAAATAAAATAGATATTGTTATTGGAGCTGGTAGCAGTATCCATATAAGAATATTATTAATTAAACGTTATTTATCAAATTTAGGCATTTCTGTAAAAGCAATCAGTGTTTTAACCCCAAGTATCTATAAAAATAATTTTGATGTTATATGTGCCCCAATGCATGACTCATCAAAGTTATCAAAGAACAAGAATGTCATTTATTTTGAAGGTTCATTAGCGCAAGTATCAACAAGTGAAATTGATGAAAGTATTGGCTTTATAGGAATTGGTGGAATTAACAATCATTATATCTTTGACGAAAATGAAATTATTAAGCAAATTGAGTTTGTTACAAGCCTTTATACACAAAAAAATTGGTTTTTATTCACCACTAGAAGAACTCCAAATAAAATGATTGAGAGAATTAATAAACTTGCTTCGAAGAATAATAATTTAATCATTTCTAACAATAATTATGATGAAATTATCAAAAAAGCATCAGTAAAATTTGTAACTCAGGACAGCGTAAATATGGTTTATGANAGCNTGTCTACAAAAGGTCAAACATTTCTATTTAATATGAAATATATCAAGGTTAATAAAATTGTTGATCAGATGAACCAGCTTTTGGCCAATAAGCAAGTTGGATATATTGAAAATATAAAGATGGCTGATGATCTAAATAAAATAAAGACAATTCCACAAAACTTACACAATGATGTCTTTGCAGAAGTTGAGAAAGTTGCCTATAAGTTAATGCAAAAAATTAAATTAAAAGAAGTATGAAGATCGTTCACTTAGTATTAAGTAATGTATTTGCGGGCATTGAGCAGCATGTAAATGAACTCACATTAGATTTAGAGCATGAGACAGATTTAGAGGTATGTATTATTTGTAACAAAGAGATAGCTCCAAAATTTAAAAATACTAATATTAAAACTATCAATAATTTTAGCAGGAGATCTCCTTTTGGATTAATAAAGCTTTTAATCATGATTAAAAAGATTCAGCCAGATATCGTTCATACTCATGGATCAAAAACGACAGCTATTATAAATATCATTAAACATTTTACTAATATCAAACACATTGCCACAGCCCATGGCATTAAGAATAAGACATCAGTTTATAAAAATGCTACAAAATTAATTGCAGTTAGTCACTTAGCGCAAAAATCAATAGATGCTCCCTCTATTGTTATTAATAATTGGTACTCACCATACATTGAAGAGAAGAAATCTAAGGAAGGTAAATATATTCTAGCTGTTGGTAGGTTAGAAAAAGTTAAGGGCTTTGATTTGTTAGTTCAATCCTGGGTGAATATTGAAGAAAATTTAATCATTGTTGGTTCTGGAAAAGAATATGACTCATTGATAAATTTAATAAATACTCACGAATTAAGTAATAAAATTCAAATTATTAATGAAGTATCTCAAGAAGAGCTAATGCATTATTACAAAAACGCATCAATGCTGGTTATTTCCTCAAGAAATGAAGGAGGGCCTAGGGTTGCCTTAGAAGCTCTTTATCAAGAAATACCTGTTATATCCACTAGAGTTGGGCACATGCCTGAAATTTTACCTGATGAACTTCTTGCAGAACCTGATAGTTTAGAATCTTTAAGAGGTTTGATTCAAACCCATGTTGGAAATAATAATTATCTACAAGATTCAATTTTTCAATATGTTAAAGAGGAGTTTTCGTTGCGAGGCCAATCTAAAAAAATATTAGATATTTATAAAAATTTATTCGTATCTCAATGAGGTAGCTGGGTCGAGTTTTGCTGCCTTTCTTGCTGGCCATATACCAAAAAATAATCCAACCATAGCTGAGAATGTTATAGACCCAATCATGGCACTAAATGGCATGGCAAAAGGCCATTCATTAAAAGATGCGAACAAATACAATAAGCTGGTACCAAGAAATACTCCAATTAAACCACCAATAATACACAAGATAACTGCTTCTACAATAAATTGCAGCATGATAGCCCTATGAGTAGCACCTAATGCTTTTCTTAAACCAATTTCACGAGTTCTTTCAGAAACTGAAACTAGCATAATATTCATAACTCCTATTCCACCAACAACTAAACTTATACCTGCAATACCAGCAATTAATATTGTAAATATGCCTGTTGCCTGTCTTCTAAGATCAGAGAACTGACTGTAGTCACTAATTCTAAAATCATTATCTTGACCAGGACCAATATCATGCTGAGCTCTTAAGATTTGTTCTATTGTCATCATGACTTCGTCAACATTAACATCATTGGATATGCCTACATTAATAGAATCAAGATTAGGTGTACCAAATACTCTTTGGGCACCAGTTAATAACGGAATATATAATTCGTCATCAGGGTTTTGCCAGCCAGTTGAGCCCTCTTCTTTTAAAATTCCAATAACTTTATAGGATGTTCCTGCAATAAGGATCTCTTTATCAAGAATATTTTGTGCAGATGTTTTTAATTCTTTTGGAACAGCTGAACCAATTACAGTAACTCTTTTTCTGCCAAAATTATCATCGTCATTAAATAATCTTCCAAACTCAAGATCATAACCACGAACGTCAAAATGAATTGGTAAATAAGCACCAACTCTTTCATTAATATTTGCATTGCCAAATTTAACTTGTCTATTTCTTTTAATAGTAGGTGAGATTTGCCAGTTATGAACCTTATTTTTAGCAAGAGCTTCTGCATCTTTTATATCTAAAGGGATCAAACCTTTAGTAACAGCACCTCTTCTATTTTGTCCAGGGCTGACATAAAGAGTTCTACCACCAAGGTCATCTATACTTTCTTCTAGTGCTTTGTTAGCGCTTGAACCAATTCCTATTACAGCTATTACAGCAGCTGTACCAATGATTATGGCTAGAGATGTTAAGAATGAGCGTATCTTATTAGATCTTATCGATATAATGGCAGAATTTAATGATTCCTTTAAAAGCATTATCCAAAGCTAAACGAAGCATTAACTCGTTCTTTAAATCTTTTTTGATAATCAAATAAGCTCTTACTAGGTAATATAAAAACTGTATCTGTTGAGCTAAGGCCTTCTACAATTTCAACATAGGATAAATCAGACGCACCAATTTTTACCCATACTAATTCTGGGCCAGTCTTTGACTCCTTGATAACAATAAATTTATTAAAATTTTCTCCTTTAACCTTTGTTTCAAGAAAATTATCAACCATGCTCTTTGGCATTTCTAAAATAGATGCTGCAGAATAAATATCTTTTCTAGTCCTTAATGACATTGAGGGTGCACTTAAGCTAACACTTTTATTAAGAACCTCAATTACAACATCTGTATTCATACCTAATAGTAATAAATTCTCATTATTATCAATATCTATAAGAACTGGAAAGGTAGTTACATTTTGCTCAATTTTAGCCAAAGGTTCAATCTTAGAAACAGTTCCAAAAAACTCTTTATCTCGATAAGCAGCAACTTTTATTGAAACAGTTTGGCCAATAGAGACTTTGCCAACATCAATTTCATCAACTAAAGCTCTTACTCTAACTTTTGATAAATCCGCCATAGTCATTAAAATGGTACCTCCGCCAACTGCTGACGTTGGTGATGAAATAACTTGGCCAACTTCTACTGGTCTTGAGATTATAGTTCCCTGAACTGGTGATCTTACAATAGTATCGTCAAGGGCAATCTTCGCATTCTCATAAGAGACTTCTGTCCTTACAAGAGTGGATTTAGCCTGAGCGTAACTTTCTTCTATATCTTCAAAATCTTTATCAGAGATACTTCCTTTTGCGTGCAGCTCCCTACCTCTTTCTGCTTGTGACTGAGCATTCTCAAGCCTTACTTTTGATGCTTCAAGATCTGATTTAGCTTGATCTAATATATTTTTAGGGGTTCTCTGGTCTATTTGACCTAATATTGCTCCTTTTACAACTAAATCACCAACCTCAGCTCCTAAAAATAATATCTCTCCAGATGCTTTTGATTTAATTTCAACAGATGAGATTGCTTCAATAATTCCAGAAGCTTCTATGGATAGCTCAAGTTTTTTTGTAGAAATATTCTCTTTTTTATAAAAAGTGGTTTGCTCTTTTGAGTCACTACCTGAACCGCAAGAAGCTAATATTAGCGCAGTGATTATAATAGTTATTGATTTATTCATTTTCATAATTCTTTTTTAAACTCTATTATCGGATTCAATAAGCCCATCTTTGATATTAATAATACGTTTTGATTGTTTTGCAATATCCTCTTCATGCGTTATTAATATTATAGTCTGTCCTTGCTTATTAAGCTCCTTAAATAAATTCATTACATCGTCACCGGTCTGAGAGTCTAAATTTCCAGTAGGTTCATCTGCAAATATAATACTTGGATTGTTGACCAAGGCTCTAGCTATAGCAACCCTTTGTTGCTGACCTCCAGATAACTCAGACGGAGCATGATTGATTCTATCAGTAAGCCCAACTTTGTCGAGAACGTCTCTAGCTCTGGTAATAGCCTCATCCTCTTTAATGCCAGCATATTTTAATGGCAGTAAAACATTATTTAGAGCAGAGTTTTTTGCTAGTAAATGAAATGATTGAAATACAAAACCAATTTCTTTATTACGTATAAAAGCAAGCTCATCATCACCCAAATCATTAACAAGTTTATTATTTAGATAATAATCTCCACTAGTGGGTGTATCTAAACATCCAATAATATTCATGAGTGTTGTTTTACCAGATCCAGATGGTCCCATAATAGATAAAAACTCACCCTTTTCAACAGACAGATTTATACCTTTAAGAGCCTGAACTTCTTCAGACCCAACTTTAAAAAACCTTTTAAGATTTTGAGTTTTAATTATCATATTTGTTAGACAAATTACTTGCTAGACAGTTCATATTTATATAATAAATTATAGTCAATTCTTATAATCAAATTGTTTTATATAAGATATCCAACCCTTTGCGGTATCTTGAGTGTCAGAGAAATTTGATGCAATCAAAAGATTTTCATTGGCCCTTTTAAAGTCATTAAGCTCAAAATAAGAAATACCAGTGATTAATTCAATTCTACCAGGAACATCATTCCATCCTTTAATTTTAGCTTCGTTAAATGATTTTATTGCTAATTTATAATCTTCGCTATCAAATGCATAAGTCCCTAGTCTGAATGACAGATCTGGATCATCAGAAATTCGTTCTGCTTTTACCAAAACTTTAATTCCATTTTTTAGATCTCTTGAGTAAAAGTAAGAACTTGAAAGTAATTTAAAGTTATCTTCATTCTCTTTAACAAGACCTTTTGAGATTCCGTCTTCAAGAACAGCAATGCTTTTAATAGGTGATTTCTGATATAAATAATATTTGGCAAGAAGAAGATAGTCTGCCTCTTTATCTAAAACCTTATTTTCATATGCTAGCTCTAATGCTGACAATGAATCAACTTCAATATCTTTTGCAAAATATAATGCACTAGCTTGGTTCCAGTATTTCTTTTTCTCAGGTTTTAAAAAAAGCAATCTAGTACTTAAGCTCTCAGCATCATCTAAGTTATTTAATTTCATAGCAAGACTAAACGCATACTCTATCCAATCAGTCTGGGGTTTATCTGCTTTGTTATTTGCTTGAGTTATATGGAAGTATGCTTTTTCATATTCATCCATCCGTCCATGAGAATAGGATAGCAGTAAATTTATTCTTGCTGATATTGGATAAGAATACTTTGTTCCTACATCAATGTAATCATTTAATAAGGGCACAACATTTTGGTACTTACCTACCATAAAATATGTTTGAGCTAGTTGAAACCTTAGCTCTTGCTCTCCAATTCTTGGTAACTTCTCTGTAGCTAATGATTTTTCAAACCATGGGAGTGCTTCAGTATATTTGTTTTGCAGAGCATAAAACTGTCCGTATAGTTGATATAGAAGAGCGGCTTCATAAGTCCTTCCACCCCTGAAATATCTCTCATTTGCTGTCTGAAGCTCTTGAAGAGCTTTATCATAATTTTCTTCATTAATAGATTTATGAATTCTTTCAAAATAATCCCTTACCCATACGCTGATAGTTTCCTCGCTATATGATATCGAAGAAAATATTATTAAAAGAGATATAAGATAGTTACGCATTACAAATAAATTCCATTTCTATTTCTCCAGCTTGTTCAACAGGTATTCCATTAATTATTTTTGGTTTAAACTGCCATCTTCTGATTGCTTTCAAAGCTTCTTTATTAAACATTTTATTATTTGTATCTCTAACAACCCTTGCATTGCTTACTTTACCATTAGGATTAACAATTAAATATATTTGAATGGTTCCATTGACACCACCCTGAATTGCTTGCAAAGGACATTGAGCCTGAACTTTTACCATTGGAATTAAGGCTGAAGAAGTACCTCCCAAATTATCTAAATTGCCTAAAAATGCCCCGCTAAAGTCAGTTGGTACTGAAAAGTTTGGCAATTCTATATCTAGATTTGGTCTAACAAGAGTGGTTTCTTGCTTTAGCTCTATGTCTGGAGGTGGTGGTGGTCTTTTTTCAGGCTTTGGTCGGTCGGGTATCTTTCTATCTCTTTCTTGGAGAGAGTCATCACTATTAATCCTAATAAATTCTAAAAAACTTATATCAGAGTCTTTTTTCTTATCAAAAACATCAGTTGTAATGAGATATTGCATTAATAAAAATATCAAAAAAGCCGCTATAAACGAAAGAGCAATAGGGGCATATCTTTCGTATTCTTTAATTATCATTTTTAGCTGCTATGGAAATATTAGTTACTCCAGCTAGCCTAATTTGATCCATAGCTTCTACCAAAAGACCTGACCTTGATCTTTGATCAGCTTGAATAATTACCGAACCTTCTGGGTATTCAATTTTTAACCTTTCGATGTTAGCTCTTACTGCTTTTAAATCCACTCTTCTTTTATCAATCCAAATTTCATCATTTTCAGTAATAGCAACAAGAATATTTCCTTTTTCATCTCTTTCAGCAGTTTCAGCATTAGGTCTATTCACATCAACGCCAGTTTCCTTAACAAATGAAGTTGTGACGATAAAAAAGATAAGCATTATAAAAACAATGTCCATCATTGGAGTTAAATCGAGCCCAGCTTCTTCCTGTGCCAACCTTCTTTTATTGTACCTTCTCATATTTGTAGCTCTTTGTTTAAAAAAGTCCTAGCTTGTTCTTGGTATTTATCTATTTTGTTAGCGAGATCAAATTTAAAAAATAAACCACTTAAGGCAATTGTCATTCCTGCCATAGTAGGAATAGTAGCCTTTGCAACACCTGTGGACATTGCTCTTGGATTACCTGTACCCAAGACTGCTAACACCTCAAACACCTCTATCATTCCATATACAGTTCCTAGAAGTCCCAGCATTGGACACATACCAATCAGACCATCCAGCATCTTTAGTCGTTGAGACGAAACTCTTTTTATATAAATTAGGAATGATTCTTCAAATAAATGCCTATTATTACTATTAATTACAATGCCTTTAGAAAAAGTAATAAAATCTCTCTTAATCCAATTACTATTATTGAAGTTAGTACTTAAATATTTAGAAAAAATTATAAACCAAATAAATAGAGTAACTAAAAACAAGATATAAAGGACTGGGCCTCCTCTATCAAATAGATCAGTCAATCCAATCATTAATTAACCTTTTTTACTATTGATACGGCAACGTATTCTTCTATTTCTTGAAGAATATCTGAAACCTTTTCAGATAATAATGTATACATTGCCAACAAAGGAGCTGCAAAAATTAGTCCGAGCATTGTAGTCACTAGTGCTTGTGAAATACCTCCCGCCATTTGTTTTGGATCGCCAGTACCAAATACTGTAATAGCTTGGAATGTCTCTATCATACCTATAACTGTTCCAAGCAGACCAAGTAATGGCGCTACAGCAGCTAAGAATTTAATCCAGTTTACACCCCAATTTAAGTTACCGTTTATAGTTAAAAGAATTTCGTCACATTCACGCTCAAAAGTATCAATAGTTGTTGATTTAGTTGATAGGTTATCTATTTGATTAAACACATCTGCTTCTGATTTAGATTTTATGGAATTAGCATATAAATTTAAGGAATAATATCTATATGCAGCAAAAATTAAGCCTGATAAACCGATAACAACAATAATAAAACCTATAAGTTTGCCTTGTGCAACTCTTTCAAAAGTTGAAGGCTTGTCTAAGTAAAGTGATAAAAGAAATCCTCTAGTTGGATCAATTGCTGCAACTGAGTAACCATCAGATTTATAATGAGATCTAAATGTTTTTGTTATCCCCCTATCAGGCTGTTTTGGCAAAACAGAAAAGGCATTGTTTGCAATATCAGGTTTTACAAATGATTTACCTTGCACCATATTAAAAGGCCCATACCTAACTAAGTTTGATGGCTGAATATCACCATTTGAGTTAATAATATTAGCTTTAATTTCTTTTATTTCTCCTGATGATGCAATCTCATTTAGATGTAAAACCCATAAATCTTCAAGATTTTTAAGATTATGTACTTTAATTTTTCCTATTTCTTGAAGAGCTGCAGTTCTATTAGGGAACTCAGAAAAATTATATGCTGACTCTGAGTCTGCATTGAGCTCACCTGCCATCTGACGTGCAACTCCAAACAGTTCTCCAAGAACACCCAGTTTAATTTGAAGTTCAGTTTCAAGCTCAGAAAGCTTAAGCTCATTATCTTCAAATAAATCTTCAAGTCTTTTATTTCTAGCTTCTTCATCTGCTAATTGTTTTTTAGCTTTTGATAATAGAAATTTTCTATCCTTAACTTTATTAATAAAATTATTTACTCTTTTTGAATCAGCCTTTGCTAAATCTTGACTNTTTTTTTCAACTCTATTAATTAAATCTTGAATTTTCTCAACTCTTTCAATATTGGGGTCTACTTCATCAATCTCATTTTCTTGGGCAATAAAATTAATATTAAATGCAAGTAGAGATATTAATAAAAAATTCTTCATTTTTTAACTCCTTGAACAGGTAAAGTAATAAAATCTGGTGGAGCTTGTTTATATGCAACCTTTAAGGCTGAATCAATTTCATCTGAATATTTTCCACCCAAATGCAACCATGAATTTGTATCTTTATTCCAATAACCTGTCTCATCTTGATCGGGAGTCATATAAAAAAGATTTAATCGCCCCAATCTAAAAAATTGTGCTGCAAGGTTTACGCCATTAATATTAATATTTCCTGAATATGCTTCAATGGTTCTACCATATTCATTTTCAATTTGATAAGCCTCATATATTTTTCTAAATTTTTCAGCGGTTGAAAAATTTGCCTGATATAGAATACTTTCTAACTCCTCAAGTCTTAACATTCTTTCATCCAATAAAAATGGTATGTCAAGCTCAATAAGATCCCTTAAGGTAAAAACCATTCTTTCAAGTAAAGGCAAGACGTATTTATTTGTTTCATCTAAAGAATCAATTTGATCTACTAAATTTTTAATTTCTTCAGCCTGACTTTCAGTAATCTTTTGCAGCTGATTATCGTATCTGTTTAAAATTTCATACTCTACAACAGTATCTTTATACTCATTCGTTAATTTCTTTGATTCAGCGTCAAGCTTATCAATCTTTTCTTGAGCCACTTGAAGACTTTCAATTGTTGAAGATTGTTTTTGGATTGTTTCATCAACCAATTTCTCGGGGTTGTCATCTACTACTTGGGCATTAACACTTATAACAGTGAAAAAAATTAAAAAGTTAAATACTTTATTCATATTACATTCCTTTATTAAGCGAAAAAAAACAGGGCTAAGAGCCCTGTTATTATATATTTTATTTATATATTTTATAGCTCTATATTAAAACCTATAGTCTATTGCAATATATGTAGCTCTACCAAATACACTATAGTAACTTCTATTAAAGTAAGGCCATCCATATGCACTATCTTTTTCAGGCATATTATCAAAAACATTACTTACAGTCGCTCTAACATTTAAATCAGCAGAAAAGTTATAAGATGCAGATAGATTATGTGTGAAATAAGGATCACCTTTCTGTCCATAATACTGTTCTGTATGACCAGTTCTATCCATGAACCAGCTTGCTCTCCAATCATCATATCTCCAGCTTAAAGTAGCTGTTTGTTGCGATCTTGGTTCATAAAGATAAGTATCAAGCAATTCGATTTCATCTGAAAGCGGATCAGCTTTTCTGTATCTGCTTATAATGTTTGAATTATATAAAACCCATGAGAAGTCACCCATAGATTCTGTTGACCAGCTATATCTTAGAGTTGTATCAACACCTTGGAACTCTTCTTTTGATTGGTTTTGGTTAAATGTAGTGATTTGCTCAATATCGCCTAAACCATCTTGATCTAGCTCACCAGGTGCGCCTCTGACGACAGAGTTCAAAGTATCATCACAATTTACAGCAGAGAAATCTGAGTTGTTGTACCAGCTAGAGAAANCATCTCCNTGTATACAATATGCTTCTCTCACAGCAATATTAGCAACATCAACATTTGTTACAGCTCCTTCGAGAATAACTTGGAATAAATCAATTGTGAATGATCCACCTTCAGCATAATCCCAAACAAGTCCTAAAGAGTAGTTTTCACCAGACTCTTCATCAAGAAGTTTATTTCCTTCAAATCTTCCTTTGATAGTATAAGAATTATCACAAGCTTGGTAAGTAGGAACTCCTTTTGCGTAGCAGTCTCTATAGTCTGTTACCGAATCAAAATATGAGCTACTTCCAGCATATACGTAATGCATATCAGGTGCTCTAAAACTCTCACCAGCAGAACCTCTAATTAATAATTTATCATTAGGCCTATATGCAAAATTAATCATTGCTGATTGTCTTCTGCCAACAGCACTAGATTCATCATCATACTCATCACTTCTAAGAGCAGTGGTAAGTTCAAGTTTTTGTGTTACAGGAAGTAATACCTCTAAACCAACAGATGTTCTACTTCTATCTCCACCACCTTGTCTGGCTGAGCCATTGATGAATAAAACAGCACCTTCGAGCTCATTATCAGAATCAATTCTTTTCTGATCTGGTTTTAATAGATAATCTTGCTCATGATATTCCAGCACTGCAGCAAAAGCTACCGGGCCACCAGCTAACTGGTAGTTAGTTTCTCCAGAAACTTGATAATCAAACATACTTGATGAAGTTTCAGCTTGAGTTAGTTCAGGGGAATTAAAGTTTGCTAAGTCTGCATTAACTGTTGGACTGAATGCTCTATCCCATGCCAAACATGCAGAAGATGTTGCTCCAGTATATGGGTCAACAATTGTATCCCTACCACAAGGATGGTTTTGGGCTGCAGGTGTATTCATATAAGAATAGTAAAAATTACCAACAGATGTGTAGAATGCACTACCAAAAGCAGCTCCAGCATTAGCATAAAGATCTCCTCTCCATTTATAATAATCAGATATATCTGTGGTATCTCCTCTATCAGCACCGTGAACCCAGTCATAAACATCAGTTGTTAAAGGTGATGAGCGATATTCAGAATTGTATTCAGTAGTGTTATAACCCGCTGACCAATCGAAACCATTATCATAAACACCTTCAAGACCTATAAAAAAGTCTGTAACATCTTCTTTGTAGTTAGATTCCCTTCTTGCGTTAGGGCCAAGTTGCCCACCAAAAGTTCTTGTATAAGTATATTTACTAAAGCTATCTGTACCCATAGGGCCGCCATAACCAAAATCTACAGGATGAGTAAATGGAGTTGATGTCCATGTGTTACTTACCCTAAACCATCTTGAAAAACTATTTAAAAATGATTCAGATTCGTAATAGAAACCTCTAGCATTCAGGGTAACACCATTATCAAAATTATATGAATATGTTCCCATTAAGGTAGATTCGTCTCTTTCATTAATTAAAGTTTGCTGGTCATCACCATAATCCTGTACACAGTAAGATCCTGGATATGAGTATGGAGGTGATGAATATCCATAATCTGCTTTATTCCATGCAAAACCAGTAGGATAAATGTCAGAGCATTCATACCCGTTTCCAAGAACTGCATCTAGACCATATTCATTGTAACCACTGTAGTTTGGACTCCAGCCTGTTGTTTTTTGCAATCCTAAAAGGTAATCAGCAAATACTGCATCGTTTTTGTATTGAGGATCTGAAGGATCGGACCATATTGGATTATCTTCCCAGCTTGAAAAACCTGATCTATCGTTATAATACATTGGATCAATGTGATACATATTTGCACCAATAGTCCAACTGTGGTTTCCAGAAAAGCCACCTGAAGTAAATGTTAAATCTAAAATATTATCTTCACCATGCTCGGTTTGACCAACCATAACATCTATTTCAGAGAAATCTTTACCTTTGGTAGTAATGATATTAACAACACCTGTAACAGCATCTGATCCGTAAACAGCTGATGAGCCTGATGTTAGAACCTCAATTCTATCTACAAGACCTGCAGGAATGGTTCCGGTATTAACAAAATTAGAAGAGTTATTATAAGGGAATGGATAATCAGCCATTCTTCTTCCATTTACAAGAACAAGAACTCTACCTGGACCAAATCTTCTTAAATCTAACTCGTTTGCATTAGGGGTAAAAGTATTAACTTGTGATTCATTTTGAGTACCAGCATTTGCTATTGGTAAACTTTGAAGTGCCTCAGTAAGATTTCTATAACCATTATCTTTCATATCTTGTTTAGTTATAACTATTAATGGAGTAGCTCCCTCAACCTGACTTCTTTTGATTCTAGATCCTGTAACTGTTACTTTTTCAAGAGTTACAACCCCATCATCAGATTCTGCAGGAGTTTCATTATTATCAGAAGACTCATCTTCAGATACTACTTCGGATTCAACAGTTTCTTCAACAACTTGATCAGCTGTATCGTTAACAACTTCCTCGCCTGGATTATCAGCTACTGCAACAAAAGCAAAAGCAAATAAAGTGAAGAAAAGCGTGTTTTTTAATTTAATCATATAAATATCCCCATAAAAATGACTATGTAAGCATACAAATTACTATACTTTTTATAAAAAACCTAGTTTTTTTTATCAATTAAATAAATTTTTGTTTTGAAGGAAAGATGAAAAAAAAGAAAGAAGTATATATGTTTAGAAATAAAACGTTTTTTATGTAAGTTTTAAATAAAAATTTGAATTTCTAATATTTTGTGTAAAATGTTTTTTACACAAAATTTTAACTCTTATTGAAACAAAAAATTATGAAATATTTATCAAAATCTTTATATATGTTAATCGTAACATTCTCGAGCTCTATGCTCTTATCTGAGAATACAAATATTCCAGCTGAATATTTTGCTTGCTATTCAAATTCATATGAAATGCAAATGTCTCCAGATGGAAACTATTTGACTATTGTAAGCCCGCCAAGAGAAAATAAATGTGATATTGAACCAGATCTTAGAAAAGGTGTGGAGGATGACTTTAGAGGTGGCAAACTCACACTTTTTAACCTTAAAAATGGCAGCACTACAGTATTAACTTCAGGAAAAGGATCTAGCAGTGTTAGCGGTGTCAGATGGGTATCTAATGATAGACTGATATTTACAGCTTCACCTACAAATTCTGCAGCTAAATCAATTTCTGCCTACGCTATGTGGGGTATGAATATAGACGGTAGTAAAAAAAGAAAATTATTTGAATTTTCAACAGCTCAAGGAGCGATAGTTAGACCTTCATTGACAAGCCTTCTGCCAGAAGAACCTAATTATATAATGATTTCTGAAAATAGCAGACGTGGAAGTGTTGATGATTACTACAAATTAAATATCAACACAGGAGCTAAGAAAAAAATTGCAAACGGTCCTGATGTTGATGATGCAGAATGGATTAGCAATGTTATTGTCAGAACAGATGGAATTCCTTTGGCAGCTGTTTCAAATAGAATTGATGAATGGCGAATCTGGAGATATTTTCCAGAACAAAAAAAATGGGAGGTTCATTTTACTAATAAATGTCAAAAGCCAACATTCTTTCCTTTAAGCGGCAGTGATGATACTTGGCTTGTAGCTGGTCAGGATGTAAGCAAATATGATTCTTTTAATGATGAAAATGATAAAAGTAAGCTATTTTCATATGATCCTAACAATAGAACTTTTGAATTGTTGTATGAAGACGCAGAGTATGATGTTGCTGGCCCGGTTGGTGGTTGCAGACAAGCTCAAGGTGGAGCATCAATTGATGAGAAAACAAATGAGCTGATATATGTGAGTTACTATGGAGAAAAGCCTGTTAGATTATTTTTTGATGATGACGTTCAGCAAACCAATGATATGCTTGAAGCTGCATTTCCTGGACAAGATGTAAGACCTGTAACATGGAGCAAGGACAGAAATAAACTAGTTATTGCCGTATCCAGCTCAACAAATCCAGGTGATTACTATTACTTTGATAAAGAAAATGGGACATTAAGTTTTCTTTGGGATAGATCTCCTTGGATAAACAGAAATATATTATCACCTAAGCAACCTATATCGTATATTGCAAGAGATGGTCTAAAGATTCATGGCTATCTAACAATTCCATTAAATAGTAGTGGGCAAAACATGCCTATGGTCGTTCATCCTCATGGAGGGCCCAATGCAAGAGATACATTTGGATATGATCCCTATGTTCAATTTCTTGCAAGTAGAGGTTATGCAGTATTTCAACCAAATTTTAGAGGCTCTACAGGTTACGGGGCTAAGCATTATATAATTGCAAATAAGCAGTTTGGAAAAACAATGCAAGATGACATTACTGATGGTGTAAATTATCTAATAAATAAAGGTGTTGCTGATAGGGATAGAATAGCTATTTTTGGTGGGAGTTATGGAGGTTATGCAACCATGGCTGGTTTAGCTTTTACTCCTGATTTATATGCTGCTGGAATTAACTATGTTGGAGTAGTAGATTTAGAGCTACTTCAGGAAGGATCAAATCGTAATTCAGAAAGATTTAATGGTTTTTATCACGAATTAAGACTTGAGTGGGGCGATCCTGATCTTCCAGAAGATATGGATTACATTATAGAGACTTCTCCTTTAAGACAAGCTGCTAATATAAAAGCGCCAGTTTTGATAATGCATGGCGCTCAAGACAATAATGTAAAATTAGTCCACGCTAAAAGATTGGCAGATAGGCTTCAAAGTCTTGATAAAGAATATGAATGGTATGTTGAACCATATGAAGGCCATGGATTTGGTGGTGAGCAATCGAGATTAAATATGTTTGGTAAAGTTGAGACTTTCCTAGACAAGCATCTCAATAAATAAACTAAAAAGCATCAATTGATGTTTGTGCCTTACCTAAAATAAGAGCATGAACATCGTTAGTGCCCTCATAAGTATTAACAGCTTCAAGGTTCATGCAATGTCTAATAACATGGTATTCATCACTAATACCATTTCCTCCATGAATATCTCTTGATGTTCGAGAGATATCTAAGGCTTTTTGGCAGTTATTCATTTTAATAAGTGAGATCATTTCTGGTTTCATTTTACTCTCATCAATAAGCCTGCCTACTCTCAAGGCAGCCTGAAGACCAAGTGTTATCTCAGTTTGCATGCAAGCTAACTTTTTTTGAATTATCTGCTTAGAGGCTAAAGGTTGACCAAACTGCTTTCGTTCAAGGGAGTAATTTAATGCAGAATGCCAACAAAACTCTGCAGACCCCATAGAACCCCATGCAATTCCATACCTTGCCATATTTAGACATGAAAAAGGTCCTCTAAAACTTTGAACTTCAGGAAGTATTTTATCATCTGATATAAATACCTCTTCAAGAAATATTTGTCCTGTTACTGATGCTCTTAATGAAAATTTTCCTTCAATTTTAGGCGTAGTTAATCCCTTAGCTTCTCTATCTACTATAAATCCTCGTAAAACTCCTTGTTCATCTTTAGCCCAAATTATTAAAACATCTGCTATGGGAGAATTAGTTATCCATGTTTTTGAGCCATTAAGTATATAACCGCCTGATGATTTTTTTGCATGAGTTTTCATAGAGCCTGGGTCTGAGCCTGCATCAGGCTCTGTAAGTCCAAAACATCCAATTAGATTACCTTTTGCCATCTCGGGTAGATAATAATTTTTTTGTTCCTCTGAACCAAACTTATAAATAGCATACATAGCTAAAGAAGTCTGAACGCTATATGCAGACCTATAACTTGAATCAACTCTCTCAATTTCCCGAGCAATAAGACCATAGGAGACATAATTAACTCCAGCGCAACCATAACCTTTGATGGGCGCACCTAACAAACCTAATTGACCCATCTCTTTATAAATATTTTTATCAAAGGTTTCATTCCTATTCGCCTCTAATATTCTCGGCATAAGTTCGGATTGGCAATAATCTCTTGCTGTGTTTTGAATACTTAACTCTTCTTCAGACAGTTGTTCTTCTAGCATTAAAATATCATGTGTATTCATATTTTTATAAGCCCTCTACTCTTACAATACCAAACCTTGGAGAAGAGTATTTCATACAATTATTTTCTAACTCTTTAGTAACTATATCAATCATTTGATTACTATTCCCACAAATTATCATAAGCGGAATTTCATTCTGATACTGCAGAACAAAATCTAGTACTGTGGCAGCAACATCAAAATGCCTGACGCCATGAAGATCTAAATGTGTAATGCCCCTTTCTTGAAAAACATTCATGAACTATTATTACCTACTTAGAATCGAAATTAAAATTTATGGCAAAGCTACATTTTTTTTACTCAACAATGAATGCAGGGAAATCAACCTCCCTTCTTCAATCTAATCATAATTATTTGGAATCTGGTTTAGATACTATGATCTTTTTACCCAATGAAACTAGTAAATTATCAAAAGGAAGGATAGTTTCAAGAATAGGTCTAAAGGCTAAAGCAATAATTGCTAATAAAGATTTTAATTTTATTGAGTATGTTAAGGACAATAAAACTAAACAACTAAGTTGCATTCTTATTGATGAGGCTCAATTTTTAACAAAGAACCAAGTCAGACAATTAGGGCAAGTGGCTGATAAGCTTAATTATCCTGTTATGTGTTATGGCATAAGAACCGATTTTAGAGGGGAATTGTTTGAAGGTAGCTCAGAGCTATTAGCGCTTGCAGATAATCTTATAGAGCTAAAAACTATTTGCTCTCATTGTGTTCGAAAGGCAACCATGGTTGTTAGAAGAGACGAAGAAGGCAAGGTGGTGACTGAAGGAACAAAAGTTGTAGTGGGTGGTAATGATATCTATACTCCTGTATGTAGAAATCATTTTAGAAAGCTCACAAAA
>JGI20156J14371_10001677_pt1 | contig 18092 bp, 19 predicted proteins | sample COG_06_FD_14371 | JGI IMG/M metagenome (IMG submission 14371)
TATCAGAAGATCCGTTTTGGCTAACAAACGAAGCCTCCCAAACACTTTCGCATCTCTGGAGATCACAAGAACAAAGCATCTTGGTTGGAGTACAAACTGTTATTGACGATAATCCTAGTCTTACTACCCGAAAAGTACACGGAAATTCGCCCCTAAGAATTGTTATAGATCCTAAGGGTCGTATTCCTAAAGAAGCAGCTCTTTTGAACGATAAGAACAATACATTAGTCATTTCATCACAAAAAAATGATACTATAGAGGGGGTTGTCGTATTAGATTTTACTTTAATTCTAGAAAAGCTTTGCTCTTTATTATATGACAGAAATATTCAGTCTGTAATAATTGAAGGGGGGAGCATAACTCTTCAGGCTTTTATTGACTCGAATTTGTGGGATGAAGCTAGAGTATTTGTAACTCCAAGTATTCTTAAAGATGGAATTAAAAAACCGAAACTAAAAAGTACTGTTCAAAAATCTATTTTGATAGAAGAAGATCGACTTGATATTTTCTATTCTAGGTGCTAAATAATGCGCCAAACTCCTCAGGGCAGCGAACCGGTTTTCTTGTTTTAGCATTTAAAAACGCTAAAGTGGTCTCTCCGGTACACACAATTTCACCTTTTTGGTTTTTTATTTCATAAGAAAAAATAATTTTTACCCTAGGAAGCTCACTTAAAAAAATATAAATTGTTAATGAATCATCGAACAGAGCAGGAGTTTTGTAGGTTACTTTTACATCTATCACTGGCATTATCAAACCTTCTTTTTCCATTGAAGCATAAGATACGCCAAGGGCACTAAGCCACTCTAACCTAGCAACTTCAAAATACCTAAGATAATTACTGTGATGCACTACACCCATCTGGTCAGTTTCTCCATATCGCACAAGTAAGGGTTTAGATGTAAATTGCTTCATAATGTATATAATAAATAAGATTATTAAATATCCTATAATCTGCGAAAAAAAAACTTAAAAATCAATAGCAATATGACTTTTTTTTTAAAAAAAAAGTGTTAATATTTGTAATCCAATTCAGCTGATGTAATTTGCTTGAATTTAAAATAAGTTTGGTTTACCATTAATGCAAAAAACTGCTCAATCTTCCTGGGAAAAATGTCTTGAATTTATTCAAGACAACATTCAACCACAAGCATATAAAACTTGGTTTGAACCAATTGTTCCTGTCAAGTTAACTGATAAGGCATTAAGTATTCAGGTGCCTAGTAAGTTTTTTTATGAGTGGCTAGAAGAGCACTATGTGAAATTGCTTAAAATAGCATTAACTCAGGAATTAGGTGAAGATGCCCGTCTAGTATATATCATCAAGATGGAAAATACTCTTGGAAGTAAACAGCCTTTCACAGAAAGTATTCCAAGTTCTCAACAGTCACAAGTTCTAGCTCAAAATGTAGAAGCTCCGTTGAGTTCTCTGAATGCGGAATTAAAAAATCCTTTTGTTATTCCAGGGATTAGAAATTTACAAATCGAGTCTCAGTTAAATCCAAATTATAATTTTCAAAATTTCCTAGAAGGAGATTCAAATCGTTTAGCTCGCTCAGCTGGTTATGCTGTTGCCAATAAGCCAGGTGGAACTTCATTTAACCCCTTACTTATCTTTGGAAATGTAGGATTAGGTAAAACTCATTTAGCTCATGCAATTGGAGTTCAAATTAAAGAGAAATATACCGATAAGACTGTTTTATACATTTCTGCTGAAAAATTCACTCAACAGTATATAGAATCGGTTAAAAAGAATACTCGAAATGACTTCATTCATTTCTATCAAATTATTGATGTCTTAATTATCGATGACGTTCAATTCTTATCTGGAAAAACAGGAACCCAAGATGTGTTCTTTCATATATTCAACCACCTGCATCAAAACGGAAAGCAAGTAATCCTGACATCGGATAAAGCGCCTGTTGACATGCAAGATATTGAGCAACGTTTATTGTCTCGTTTCAAATGGGGACTTTCTGCTGAATTACAACAACCTGATTTTGAAACTAGAATTTCTATTTTAAAAAACAAACTCTATCGCGATGGTGTAGTAATCGAAGAACCAATTATTGAATATGTTGCTAAAAACATCAAATCAAACATAAGAGAATTAGAAGGTGCAATTATTTCATTGATAGCTCAGTCTTCATTCAATAAAGTCGAAATTACAATCGAATTAGCCAAAGAGATTGTTGAAAAATTCGTGAAACATACCAAACGAGAGGTTTCTATAGACTACATCCAAAAAGTAGTTTCAGAATACTTCCAAATGGATGTAGAAACACTTCAGTCCAAAACAAGAAAACGTCATATTGTTCAGGCAAGACAATTGGCAATGTATTTTGCTAAAAAATACACCAAAGCTTCATTAGCAAGTATCGGAAGTCAAATCGGTAAACGTGACCATGCAACTGTTCTTCATGCATGCAAAACAGTTGATAACTTAACCTTTACAGACAAACAATTTAGAAAGTATGTCGAAGACCTCAATCAAAAGTTAACTTTATAGTTATCTAATTGATGAAAAAAGGAAATGTACTTATGGTTTGCCTTGGGAACATTTGCAGATCACCACTAGCCCAGGGTATTTTCGAGCACTACTCTAACCATTTATCAATCAAAGTTGATTCTGCAGGGACAGCAAATTATCATTCAGGAAATGCTCCAGACCCTAGAAGTATTAAAACTGCTGCAATACACGGAATAGACATCTCCCATCAGCAAGCCAGACAGTTCATTGCAACTGACTTTAGATTATTTGAATACATCTATGTAATGGATCAAGAAAACATGCAAAATGTTTTAAAACTTGCACAATCAGAAGCAGACAAGAATAAAGTCAAACTTCTATTGGGTTCCGCAGAAGTTGAAGACCCTTATTATGGCGGTGAGCAAGGGTTTGAGTTAGTTTTTGATAAAATAGAAAAAGCCTGTAAACAAATCTTAGCATCATGGAAACACTAGAACTACCTACAAAAAAAGGTGTTTTGTACTTAATACCTTCTCCGTTAGGAGGAAACGCGCCTATGGAGGTGCTCCCGCTTACTGTAAGGAAGGTAATTGAAGAAGTAACACACTTTATCGTCGAGAACGAAAAGGACGCGCGTAGCTTCATTAAAAGAATAAATCCAAAGAAAGACCAAAACAGTCTAACCTTNTACCCTTTAAACAAATTCACTTTTCCGGAAGAGATACTAACCTACCTCGACCCTATTCAAGAAGGTGTTTCCATGGGAGTTATATCAGACGCTGGTTGCCCGGGGGTTGCTGATCCTGGAGCAGAAATTGTAAAGATGGCACATCGTAAGAACATAACCATCCGCCCTCTAGTTGGCCCTTCATCTATTTTAATGGCTGTAATGAGTTCTGGTTTAAATGGTCAAAATTTCGCCTTCAACGGATATATTCCTATTGATAAGTCCAAAAGAAAAAAAGAAATTAAAAAACTAGAAAAAAAATCTTTTGACTACAATCAGTCTCAAATTTTTATAGAAACTCCCTATCGAAATGACCAAATGCTTCAAGATCTTATTAATTCTTTAGATAGAAATACTGAGTTATGTGTTGCCTGCGACATTACTCTTTCCACGGAATTCATAAAGACATACTCAATAAAACAATGGAAGAAAATGAAAGTATCTCTTCACAAACGACCTGCAATTTTTATAATTCATAAGGATCCGCTATCTATATAGTTTTTGGCTATTTATCCAACGGTAATAAGCTTTGCTGTTTCGAAGATGTTGCCAATACGTCTTTGAAAAAGTATGGTAACCGGGTTGCTTTGGGTTTGCAACAAAATACAGGAATTTGTGAGAGTCTGGATTTAAAACCGCATCTATAGAGCTGATGTCTGGCATTGTAATTGGCCCAGGAGGTACTCCTTTATTTTTNTAAGTATTGTAAGGAGATTCTATTCTTAAGTCATTTTTCAAAACCCTTCTTATGATTGTNTCAAAATTTTGAAAACTAATTTTTAAAGCATAAATAACCGTAGGNTCTGCCTCTAATCGCATTCGTTTTNTTANTCGNTTTAAGTATACAGCGGCAACCTTAGGCCGTTCGTCAATCTTAACAGTTTCTTTTTGAACTATAGCCGCCAAAGAACTTACTTGCAATGGACTAAGACTAATCTTTTTTGCTTGCTCTAAGCGAGTGGGATTCCAAAATAGATTGTACTCTTTTAACATTCTATTTATAAAACCTTCAGCAGTAGTGTTCCAAAAGAACTCATAAGAATTAGGAAGATACATGGACAAAGCATTTTCTTTGGTGAAATTATTCAACTCAAGAAACTCATTTTCTCTAAAAGCAGTAATTAAAGTTAAGCTATCGGCATCAATTTGTTTCGATATTCTTCGGCTAGATTCTCAAGACGCTCTTGGTTATTGAACACAACTTTTATAGGGGTATTTTTCCCTCTAAGAACATTAACTATTTCGTGATTATTTAGCCCGTTAGATATGATATACTTCCCTCCTTTCACCCGCTCTGAATAACCTTTTTTAATTGCAGCTAACTTGAAATCATCAACAGACAATAAGATGTTTTCTAAATCAGAAACTAACTCAGTAAAACTAGTGTCGTTACTTATAAAAACATACGATTCTGAATTTGAAAACGCTGTATTGGGCATAAAAAAAACACGATAAAAGCTATAGGTGAAGTAAATTCCAACTAACATTCCAAGAAGGACTATTGTTTTTAATATTTTTCTTTTATACATGTAATGTTTTTTGAACCATAATTTCATCATGGAATTCGTTTTTATAAAAATTCCAATCTTTTTTAACACCCGTCTCTAGGTATCCTACTGATTTAAACAACTTAAGGCTGGGCTTATTATCAAATGAAATTCCCGCATAAAGCTGATGTAAATGTATATTTTCAAATGCTATTTTCTCTACTAATTGCAAACCTTTTTTAGCATAACCATTTCTTCTCCATTTATCTAATATCACAATCCCTACCGCTGCACGCGAATGATTTTTCTCATAATCAAAAAGATCTACTAAACCCAATCTATTCATTTTGGAGTCGATTAACACAAAACGAACTTGACCTGCAGTAGTTATATCTTCTTTAGCGTTTTTAATGTATTCTGTCAAAACTTTTTTAGAATATGGTTCCGTTGTATTTGAATGTCTCCACAAGGTAGAATCGTTTTCTATCAGATCTAAGAATTCAAGGTCCGATGAATCTATATAACGCAAACTAAGAGTCGTATTCACAATTAAATTTTAATAGTTCCACTAAAAACTTGCTTTGCTGGGCCTGACAAAAACACCTGAGAATATAGCTCCTCAGTCACATTAAATGTAACCCGAAGAATACCTCCAGCTACTTTTATCTCAATATTATTCGAATCTGTTTTCTTGTTTTTATGCATCGCTATCGCAACAGCTGTAGCACCTGTTCCACAAGATAGAGTTTCGTCTTCAACACCACGCTCATATGTTCTAATAGCAAATTGGTTATTACTTATTTGCTCAACAAAGTTAACATTGGTTCCCGTCTTGTTATAAGGAGCACCCTCTCGAATTTTTTTTCCAATAGCAAAAACATCAAAAGTCTTCAAGTCTTCAACCATTTGGACATGATGTGGAGAGCCTGTGTCCAAAAAGGAGTGCTTATCAAAGGTTTCTATTTTATTTACATCATGCATTTGTAAATAAATAATTTCGTTTGCTATAATAGCAGTGTGCATACCATCCGATGCTTCAAAAGTTGTTTTATTGTCTATAAGTTTAAGAAAATCTGCAAAAGCTACGGTACATCGAGCTCCGTTTCCACACAAAGAGCCTTCCTTTCCATCTGCGTTATAATAACACATTTTGAAGTCAGAAATTTCTGAATTTTCAAGTAATATTAAGCCATCACAACCTATACCAAAGCGGCGGTCACAAAGTTGTGAAATGAATGTTGTATTATCTTTTGGAAATACTTTAAAACGATTATCAATTAAGACAAAGTCATTTCCAGTTCCTTGATATTTATAAAAATCTTGTTCCATACAAATGCAAATTTACACATTATTTTTTGTTAGATAGAGATGTTAAAAGCACGTTAAACCAACAAAAAACTAAGAAACTGTTTTATAATTTAGAGGAATAAATAAAATCTTATGAAAACTATATTAAAAATCTGTTTAGTCTCTATCATTAGCTCAGGGCTCACTTTTATGTTCATGATTTCGTTTTATAGTCCTGATTATAAAGATACTATCGAGAATTCGAATTCAATCATTCCTATAAATTATACACCTAATAATATAAATAACATTGCAACTCCATCTGATTTTGTTCTAATAGCAAACAGAAGTATTGATGCGGTTGTACATGTAAAGAACATTGCGAATAGTTCAGATGAGGGTAGTTATATGGATTACTTTTTAGGTCAAGGAAGAAGATCTAAAATAGGTACAGGCTCTGGAGTTATTGTTTCTCCAGACGGTTATATTATGACAAATAACCATGTCATCGAAGGGGCAAAAACCCTGGAAGTGACAACAAACGACAATAAAAGATATATTGCAACTCTTGTAGCCACCGACCCAGTTACCGATATAGCAGTTCTAAAAGTAGATACAGATAAACCGCTTCCTTATCTTTTTTTTGGAGATTCTAATGAATCTAAAATTGGAGAATGGGTATTGGCTATTGGCAATCCTTTTAATCTTAACTCAACTGTAACCGCTGGAATTATTAGTGCTAAATCCAGAGACTTAAATAAACGTGATTCTAAAAACCAATCCTATATCCAAACGGATGCTGCTGTTAATATGGGAAATAGCGGAGGGGCATTGGTTAATACTTCTGGTGAATTAATCGGGATTAATACTGCAATAACATCGATGAGTGGGGGGTTCGAAGGATACTCATTTGCTATTCCAAGTAATATTGCTCGCAAAGTTTTTGAAGATCTTGTTGAGTTTGGGAGTGTTAAAAAAGGTTTAATAGGGATTTATGGTACTCCTGTGACTCCAGACTTAGTCGCTTCTGAGCGCTTAGGCCTTTTGGAAGGTGTTTATATTATTGATATCCAAAAAGGAATGGGAGCAGAAAAAGCCGGTTTGTTAGAAAAAGACATCATTACGCAAATAGACAACATCAAGATTAAGACATTTTCGGACCTCACAGGATACATAGAAAGTAAACACCCCGGCGATAAAGTGAATGTAAAATATTACAGAAACGGCAAAGCAAAATCTACGGATGTAACCCTAGAAGTAATTAAGCAAACTAATTTTTTAAAAATGTCACTGGAGAATTTTTCAACTGAAGAAAAAAATGAAATGAATTTGAGTTATGGTCTAAAAGTCATGGAGTCCGGAGCTTATCTTTATGAAATTGAAGCAAATTCAGTTTTACTTAAAGTAAATGATCAACCACTTTATACCATTGACGATCTGAGACAATTTAGTCTTACCAACATTCGTAATCTAGAATACCTAAGCCCCCTCGGAGAAAAAGAGCGCATTTCATTTAGACAAAGATAGATTCTCTTCGAATAACATTCTAAGATTACAAAGTCTCGGTTAATTTAAAAAAACTGCATCTTTGTACTTTAAAGATTTTTCATGCGCATAGACATTATCACCTTATTTCCAGAACTCCTTATAAGTCCTTTCGAAGCTTCGATTGTAAAACGTGCAATTGAAGGAAAAAAAGTAGATGTTGTTTTTCATAATCTTCGTGACTATACAGTATCTAAACACAAACAAGTTGATGATGCACCCTTTGGAGGTGGTGCAGGAATGGTAATGATGATTGAACCTATAGATAAGTGTATTACCAAACTTAAAGCAGAACGTAGTTACGATGAAATAATCTATATGACCCCTGATGGAGAACAATTGAATCAAAAAATTTCTAATGAATGTTCCCTGATGCAAAATATCATCCTTTTATGTGGACATTATAAAGGAGTTGATCAGCGGGTTCGTGATCATTTCATAACTCGAGAAATTTCTATTGGAGATTTTGTGTTATCCGGAGGTGAACTTGCGGCAGCTGTTTTTTGTGACAGTATTATTCGTTTAATCCCTGGTGTTTTAGGAAATGAATCCTCAGCATTAAGTGATAGTTATCAAGATAATTTACTCGCTCCGCCTATATATACGCGCCCAGCAAACTATAACGGATGGGAAGTTCCCGAAATCTTAACTTCAGGAAACACAACGGCTGTGGACCTTTGGAGAGAAGAGCAGGCTTTTGAAAGAACTCAAAAATTAAGACCCGACTTATTGGAGGATTAAAAATAAATTTCAAAATTTACCTTTCTTATCTTCATAGAAGAAACAACTCAAATAGCTGTTCATTTTTTAGACGATTACTACAGTATTCACATCGAATTTTAAATTAAAAAAAAGTTTTATTAATTTTTTTTACAAAAAAGGGAAAACAAAAATAAAATTATTGGTACTTTTGCACTCGCAATGTAACCTCTGACGAAAATCGTGCATGTTGCTTGTTACAATTATTTAAGAATATCTAATGGAGTCATTAATTAATTTTGTTCAGGACCAATTCATCGAAAAGAAAGAATTTCCTGAATTTTCAGCTGGAGACACAATCACAATTTATTACGAAATCCGAGAAGGAGAAAAAGTAAGAACTCAGTTTTACAGAGGTGTTGTTATTCAAATTAAAGGTACTGGTTTATCTAAAACCTTTACAATTAGAAAAATGTCTGGAGAAATTGGAGTTGAACGTATCTTCCCAATCAATCTTCCTGCGCTTCAAAAAATCGAAGTTAACAAACGTGGAACTGTAAGAAGAGCACGTATCTATTACTTCAGAGAATTACGCGGCAAAAAAGCTCGTATCAAAGAGCGTCAATACAAATAAAAATTTAAAGGTCGCTATAGCGACCTTTTTTATGAACTAAAGTTAAACTCTATACCTTAATATTATTATTGAAGTATAATTTAAAAATATAAAAATGTCTAAAATAAAAGTTGCTAATCCAGTAGTTGAAATCGATGGAGATGAAATGACTCGTATCATCTGGAAGTTTATCAAAGAACAATTGATTTTACCTTACCTTGATGTTGAATTACTTTATTATGATCTTGGAATCGAAAAACGTGATGAAACCAATGATCAAATTACGGTTGATGCTGCCGAAGCAATAAAAAAATATAATGTTGGAATTAAATGTGCTACCATAACTCCAGACGAGAATCGTGTTGTAGAATTTGATTTGAACAGAATGTATCGTTCTCCAAATGGAACCATCCGTAACATTGTTGGTGGAACTGTTTTTAGAGAACCTATTATTATGAGTAACGTGCCTCGCTATGTTCAGGGATGGACGAAGCCTATTTGTATTGGTCGACATGCTTTTGGAGATCAATATAAAGCCACAGATACTGTCATTACAGGTAAGGGTAAACTTACTATGACATTTACTCCAGAAGACGGTAGTGAAGCTCAATCATGGGAAGTATATGACTTCCAAGAGAACGGAGTTGCTATGTCTATGTATAACATCGACAGTTCTATCTTTGGTTTTGCTCGTTCTTGTATGACACGAGCTCTAGACAAAGGATGGCCGCTTTACTTGTCTACAAAAAACACCATCATGAAAGCTTACGACGGTCGTTTTAAAGATATTTTTCAAGAAGTTTTTGATGCAGAATTCAAAGACAAATTTGAAGAGGCAGGTATTACATATGAGCACCGTTTAATAGACGATATGGTTGCTGCATGTATGAAATGGAGCGGAGGTTTCGTTTGGGCTTGTAAAAACTATGATGGGGATGTACAATCTGATACTGTAGCACAAGGATTTGGTTCATTAGGTCTTATGACTTCCACTTTGGTAACTCCCGATGGAATTACAATGGAAGCAGAAGCTGCTCACGGAACAGTTACTCGTCATTTCAGACAACACCAACAGGGAAAAGAAACTTCTACCAACCCAATTGCATCAATTTTTGCTTGGACTCGTGGTTTAGCCCACCGAGGGAAACTTGACGAAAACCAAGAACTAATTGACTTCTGTACTGCACTAGAAGAAGTTTGTGTTGAAACTGTTGAAAGTGGAAAAATGACTAAAGATTTAGCCGTTTTAATTCATGGAAAAGAAATGAACGAATCTAATTACCTTACAACTCAAGGCTTTTTAGCCGCACTAAAAGAAAATCTGGACAAGAAACTTTCTTAATACATTAAAAAAACTCCACAATTGTGGAGTTTTTTTTTGCTTTATTTTGAAAAAATCCACTATTTTTAAAAATGGTATTTACAAAAATAACGGAGCAAGACTCTTTACACAACAACTTAGAACAAAAATCGGTTCAAGAGTTACTGCAAGGAATTCATCAAGAAGACCAAAAATTAATTGGTGCTGTAGAACTTGTTTTACCTGAAATAGAAATATTAGTTTCTAGTGCAGTAGCTCAACTTAAAAAAGGAGGGCGCTTATTTTACATTGGCGCTGGAACAAGTGGCCGATTAGGAATTTTAGATGCTTCGGAATGCCCCCCTACTTTTGGAAGTGATCCAGACCAAGTTATTGGAATTATTGCTGGAGGAAAAACTGCAGTATATAAGGCGGTTGAAAATGCAGAGGATAATATTAATCAAGGATGGATAGACCTTCAGGGATATGGAATTTCATCCAATGACATGGTTATTGGAATAGCAGCTTCAGGAACAACTCCTTATGTAATAGAGGCGCTTCGAAACGCCCAGGGTCATCAAATTCCTACAGGAAGTATTTGTTGTAACCAAACAGTCCATTGTCTGCAGTGTCCGATTTTCCAATCGAAGTAATTGTGGGACCTGAATTTGTAACAGGTAGCTCAAGAATGAAAGCAGGAACTGCTCAGAAGTTAATTTTAAACATGATATCTACTGCTTCCATGATTCAACTGGGGCATATCAGAGGAAATAAAATGGTCGATATGCAAATGACCAATGAAAAACTAAAAAAGAGAGCTATTAAAATAGTACAAGAACAACTTTCAATTTCAAAGAAAGAAGCTAAAGCACTAATTTTAAAACATAAAAGCATTCGCATAGCACTAGATCAATATACTTCCAATGAATAAAGAAAAGATTTCAAAAGGGTTTAATAAGGTGTTCTGGACAATTATTTTATGTTTTATTTCGCCCGTTATTGTCTCTCAAGCATTTAAAAACGAAGGACACCCCTTTTACTGGCCGGTGTTAATTATTGGAGTTGTCCTGTTATTACTAACGATATGGCTAGGTTACAAAGGAGTTTCCACCCTTGTTGATGGCCTTTTAGATAACAAGAAAAAAAAACAGGATTAATCATACAGGTTATTGTCTGACTAACAACAAGGTATTATCTTTACAACTTATTAAATAAAAGTATGATCGCAATTACTCTTCCAGACGGATCCGTTCGTGAATTTGAAAACGAACTAACCGTTTTAGATGTAGCTAAAGATATTAGCGAAGGTTTGGCTCGTAATGTCCTTTCTGCTCGTTTTAACAATACCATAATTGAAGCTTCTGCTGTTATTACCTCAAGTGGTGAATTGAAACTATATACATGGAATGATGATGAAGGAAAAGCGGCTTTTTGGCACTCCTCTGCTCATGTTCTTGCGCAGTCTATTTTAGCACTTTATCCAAAAGCTAAATTAACGATTGGCCCTGCTATTGAAAACGGGTTTTATTACGATGTAGATTTTGGAGATGTTGCGTTTTCCGAAAATGATCTTCAAAAACTAGAAGAGCAATTTCTAACATTTGCGCGCCAGAAGTTTGAATTCAAAATGCGTGACTCTTCTAAGGCAGATGCTTTAGCGTTTTATAAGAATGAAAACAACCCTTTTAAGGTTGAATTGATAGAAAACCTTGAAGACGGAACAATCACTTTTTGTGATCATTCTGATTTCACCGATTTGTGTCGAGGAGGTCATCTTCCTAATACGGGGTTCATAAAAGCAATTAAATTATTAAGTGTTGCCGGAGCATACTGGCGAGGAGATGAAAAAAAACCACAACTTACAAGAATATATGGAATTTCATTTCCAAAACAAAAAGAACTTACTGCCTATTTAGAACTTTTAGAAGAAGCTAAAAAAAGAGACCACAGAAAACTAGGGAAAGAACTTGATTTATTTACTTTTTCTAAAAAAGTAGGTCAAGGTCTTCCACTATGGCTTCCTAAGGGAGCCGCGCTAAGAGAACGATTAGAGAACTTCCTCAAAGCTGCCCAAAAGAAAGCTGGATATGAGCAAGTAATTTCTCCTCATATCGGTAGTAAAGAACTTTACATGACTTCAGGTCATTACGAAAAATATGGTGCCGACAGCTTTCAACCAATAGAAACTCCTCACGAGGGAGAGACTTTCTTACTAAAACCAATGAATTGCCCTCACCATTGTGAGATTTACAACGCACGTCAATGGAGCTATAAGGACCTTCCTAAGCGTTATGCGGAGTTTGGCACTGTATATCGTTACGAGCAAAGCGGAGAGCTTCACGGCCTTACACGTGTTCGTGGATTCACTCAAGACGATGCTCATATTTTCTGTATGCCAAGTCAGTTGGATGAAGAGTTTAAAAAAGTTATCGATCTGGTTCTTTATGTCTTCAGCTCTTTAGGTTTTGAAAACTTTACAGCTCAGGTATCTTTGCGTGATCCAGAAAAAGCAGAAAAATATATTGGCTCTGATACAAATTGGGAATTAGCAGAAAGTGCAATCATCAATGCGGCAAACGAAAAAAATTTAAATTACGTTATTGAATATGGTGAAGCTGCTTTTTATGGTCCAAAACTTGATTTTATGGTCAAAGATGCATTGGGAAGAAAATGGCAATTAGGCACGATACAGGTAGACTATAACTTGCCTGAGCGATTTGAACTTACCTACAAAGGAAGTGACAATGAACTTCATCGTCCGGTAATGATTCATCGAGCTCCTTTTGGAAGTTTAGAACGATTTGTAGCAATTTTACTAGAGCATACAGGTGGAAATTTCCCACTTTGGTTAACCCCAGAACAGGTAATTATACTTTCTGTAAGTGAGAAATATGAAAAATACGCTGAAAAAGTTTCAAATGAGCTGGAAAATCACGAAATTCGCGCCCTCGTGGACAATAGAAATGAGACTATTGGAAAGAAAATTCGCGATGCTCAATTGAGCAAGTTCCCTTACATGCTCATTGTAGGAGAAAAAGAGGCCGCAGACGGAACCGTTTCTGTCCGCGAACGTAAACAAGGAGATATAGGCAGCATTAGCATTGCTACCTTCATAGATAATATAAAAATTGAAATAGATAAGACTGTTTCGAAGTTTGAAGTTTAACTAAAAAAATAGAGTCATAGCAATACGGAGAAAAAGGAGCAATCGTCCAGGTCGTGTAATCAAAGTTGATCCCCATAAGATCAATCAAAAAATTACTGCACAAGAAATTCGCTTGGTTGGAGATAATGTAGAAATAGGTGTTTACAACTTAACTAAGGCACTTGCGTTAGCACGTGAGCTTGAATTAGATTTAGTGGAGATATCTCCTAACGCAACCCCTCCTGTTTGTAAAATTCTTGAGTACAAAAAGTTTTTATACGAGCAAAAGAAAAGAGATAAAGCGCTTAAATCTAAAGCAACTAAAGTAATCATAAAAGAAATTCGATTCGGTCCACAAACCGATGAACATGATTATGAGTTTAAGAAAAAGCACGCAATTAAATTCTTGACCGAAGGAGCAAAGCTTAAGGCTTTTGTGTTTTTTAAGGGAAGGTCAATTATTTTTAAAGAACAAGGACAGATTCTTTTACTTCGATTAGCTCAAGACCTAGAAGATTTAGGAAAAGTAGAACAGCTTCCTAGATTAGAAGGAAAAAGAATGACCATGTTCATCAGTCCGAAGAAAAAATAACGAGTACTAATTTAATACCAATAGAATGCCTAAAATGAAAACTAAATCCAGTGCCAAAAAGCGTTTCAAGCTTACAGGAACTGGTAAAATCAAAAGAAAGCATGCGTTTAAGAGCCATATCTTAACGAAGAAGTCAAAAAAGCGTAAGCTTAAACTGACCCATTCAGGATTAGTTCATGAAAGCGATGTAAAAAGTATCAAGATGCAATTACGTTTACAATAAACGTAATTCAACTTAGGTTCAATCAAATTTAACCCTGTTATGGGCAACTAAAAACAGAAAGCGTAGTGTAACTACCGCCTATAACAAAACAGAAAAAATATGCCAAGATCAGTAAACGCAGTTGCCAAAAGAGCACGCAGAAAAAAAGTCCTTAAACAAGCAAAAGGATATTTCGGTCGCCGTAAAAATGTATGGACGGTAGCCAAAAACGCAGTAGACAAAGCAATGCTTTATGCTTACCGCGATAGAAAAACCAACAAAAGAAACTTCAGAGCCCTTTGGATTACTCGTATTAACGCTGCAGCGCGTCTTCACGGATTGTCTTACAGTCAGTTTATGGGGAAAGTGAAAGCTAATGAAATTGAATTGAACCGAAAGGTTTTAGCAGATTTAGCAATGAATCATCCAGACGCTTTTAAAGCTGTTGTTGACAAAATAAAATAAATACTCACACTATTATTACTGAAAAAAAATCAGCCTAATGGCTGATTTTTTTTGTTTAAAAAGTAAGCATCTTTTTAAAAAGGCATATCGTCGTCGTCGCTTCCAAAAGCATCATTAGGAATAGGAAGGGAATCAGAGTTGATAGGAGATTCATTCATTTTAGATTGAAATTCAAAGGAAGGGTCAAAACTTTCTAAGTTATCAAACTTCCCTAAATGACCGATGAATTTTAAACGAATGTTATCTAATCCACCATTTCTGTGTTTAGCTACAATAAACTCTGCTTGACCTTCAGAGGGAGTGCGTTCATCGTCATCCCATTCATCTATTCCATAATATTCTGGTCGATAGATAAAAGAAACAATATCAGCATCTTGCTCAATTGCTCCAGACTCACGAAGATCGGAAAGTAATGGACGCTTGGTCCCTCCCCTAGTTTCTACAGCACGAGAAAGCTGAGAAAGTGCAATTACTGGAATATCTAATTCTTTTGCGAGTGCCTTCAAGTTTCTTGAAATAGTTGAAATTTCTTGTTCTCTGTTTCCTGCTTTGTTTGACGTTCCTGCAGTCATTAGTTGAAGGTAGTCTACTACAATTAGTTTAATGCCATGTTGAGATGACAAACGTCTTGCCTTAGCACGTAGATCAAAAATTGATAAGGAAGGAGTGTCATCTATAAATAGAGGAGCTCGTTCCAAATCTCCAACTTTAACATTAAGTTGTTCCCATTCATGACTCGCTAACTTACCTGTTCTCAATTTCTCTGAAGAAAGTCCAGTTTCTGCAGAAATTAGTCGAGTAATTAACTGAACCGAAGACATTTCAAGAGAGAAAAAAGCAACAGGAGCTTGTTGTATTACGGCTATGTTTCTAGCCATAGAAAGCGTTAATGCAGTTTTACCCATACCCGGACGTGCCGCTATAATAATTAAATCGGAGGGCTGCCAGCCCGAAGTTAAAGCATCTAACTTTTCAAAGCCTGTTGCAACACCACTTAAACCATCCCGCTTTGCAATCTCTTCAATACGCTTTTTTGCTTGTATTACAAGGTTTTGAGCTGTTTCGGAAGATTTCTTGATGTTTCCTTGAGTAATGTCATATAACTTTGATTCTGCAACATCTAAGAGGTCAAATACGTCAATTGATTCTTTAAAAGCATCATCAATAATTTCATTTGAAATCTTAATTAAGCTTCGTTGAATGAATTTTTGTAAAATTATACGGGCGTGAAATTCAATATGTGCAGAAGTAGATACTTTTTTGGATAACTGTACAAGGTAAAAATCTCCTCCTATTTTATCAAGTAATCCCATTTTGCGTAACTGTGCAGAAACGGTAAGTAGATCGATCGGCTCGGAAGTTTCGAATAGGGAATGTATTGCCTTGAAAATGTGTTGGTTTGCCTCTTTATAGAATGCCTCAGGCTGAAGAATATCAATTACCTCATCGACCCCTTTTTTATCAATCAGCATAGCACCAATAACGGCTTCTTCTAGATCAACAGCTTGTGGAGGAATCTTACCTCTTTCAAGACTAACAACGTTTCCAGCAGAAATGGCTGGAGCTATAATTGGCTTTCTGTTTTCCATTTATCGAAAGTAATTATAATAAAATAAAAGTCACTTATTAAATCAAAACGAGATATAACCCAAGTTTGAACAAAAAGTCGTTTATAACTATTTTATTTTGTTGATAAGCGAAATTTATTCGTCAAAAATCCCCATTTTAGTGAATTTTAATCGTCTTGATTTTATTAATTCAGTAGACTTTAATAAGTCTAAAACTTTAAAAGATTTTAGAATTTCATCTTGAACAGATTTAAAAGTTTGTTCACGATCATAATGTGCGCCTCCTAATGGTTCTTTTATAATTTTGTCTATGAGCTTTGACTTTTTCATATCGGTAGCTGTAAGTTTAAGGGAATCAGCTGCCTGCTCTTTATACTCCCAGCTTCTCCACAAAATGGAGGAGCATGATTCCGGAGAAATCACAGAATACCATGTGTTTTCAAGCATAAAAATACGATCACCTACTCCAATCCCTAAAGCACCACCAGAAGCACCTTCACCTATAATAACAGTAATAATAGGTACTTTAATTGATAGCATTTCGAATATGTTCCGAGCAATAGCCTCACCTTGTCCGCGCTCTTCTGCCTCAAGTCCAGGATATGCACCAGGTGTATCAATTAGTGTTACTATTGGAATTCCAAATTTTTCAGCAGACTTCATCAAGCGTAAAGCTTTTCTGTAGCCTTCTGGGTTTGCCATTCCAAAGTTTCTGTATTTTCGGGTAGTTGTATTGTATCCTTTTTGAGTTCCTATAAACATGAATGATTGGTTCCCGATTTTTCCGAGTCCACCAATCATTGCTTTGTCGTCTTTTATATTTCGGTCTCCGTGAAGCTCCAAAAAAGAATCTCCACAAATGGCTTTAATATAATCGAGCGTATAGGGTCTTGAAGGGTGTCTAGATAATTGTACACGCTGCCAAGCAGATAAATTTTGATAAATTTCTTTTTTAGTTTCAATTAACTTTTTTTCTAGCTGATCACAAGTATCAGTAACGTCAATTTCACTTTCATTTCCAATAATTTTACATTTATCAAGTTGTTCAATAATGTCTTTTACTGGAAGTTCAAAATCTAAATATTCCATAATAATTTTCTTAGGGGCTAAAGTATAAATTTTTAGTAATTGGAACTAGTTTTTTTTTAATTTGCGTGCTTTATAAATTCCATTCCCTAAAACAGAAATAAGAATAATCAAAACTCCTACATAAAAATTGAAACTCATGATTTCTTTTTCTCCAAAAATATAAATAGAAAATAGAATTGCATATACCGGTTCCATATTTAAAGATATCATAATAGTATAGGGTGAAAGTTCTTTCATTATTTCTACTGAGGCAATAAAAGCATAGGCAGTACAAATAGAAGCCAAAATAAACATCCAAAGTAAATCATTTAGACTCCAAACGAAGAAATTTTCTGGAATATCCATTGTGAAAATAAGCCATAACGACAGAGATATACCCCCCATCAATAATTGATAAAATGAAATTGAAGTAGCTTCGTAGTGTTTTATTAATTTTCCGTTAAGCAAGGTGAATAATACGGAAAGTAAGGTCGATAATAAGGCTATATAAATTCCTAGGGAGGAATTTTGCTCTGCCTTAAAAATCAAACTCAGACCCAAGACTACAAAAACCCCAAAGAATACTTCATAAGGTCTAATTCTTCTTTTATAAAAAATTGGTTCTAAAATCGAAGTCATCAAAGAGGCAGAAGACATAACAGATAAAGTAATCGATACCGAAGAAATCTTAATTGCATGAAAAAATAAAATCCAGTGGACGGAAATAAGCAATCCGCCTAAAAAAAAAGAGAACATTGCTTTTGGGGTTACTTTAAACAAACTTGGTTTAAGAAATATAAAATACAAAGCAATTAAAATAGATGCAATAACAACTCTAAACCAAACTATCTCAAAAGAACTTTTCTGAATCAAAGCTCCTAGAATAGAAGTAAACCCCCATATAAATACCAAGAAATGAAGATG
>JGI20156J14371_10001685_pt1 | contig 18053 bp, 8 predicted proteins | sample COG_06_FD_14371 | JGI IMG/M metagenome (IMG submission 14371)
AGTAAAGTTTCTTCGTTTAATAGCTTCATATGCATGTCAATGTGGTGAATATCGTCAAAGGGCAAGACTGTCATTTTAATATAGGTATCAATTCCCATCCAGTCATCCATTAATTGGTCTATTTCGGCCGGTGTTTTATTAGTCAAGTTAAAATTCCCAGAACTGCTATTTTCATCGTCTACTAGTTCTGAAGAGAACCCAGTTCCAAAACCATCTGCCATAAAATTCCCCCCTGTATGCACTAAATCTGTTCCTGTTTGAGACATTTCATAAACGGGAATTCCTTTTAAGTTGCCAATCACTCCAGGAGAATTGTTGTCGAAAGGTCTATTTCTATTGTAAATCCAGTCTACTAATATTAGAGAGTCCACATAGTCTTTGTATACAGTGTTCCCACCATAGTCTCTCATCCAAATAGAATTATAACTGGTGGCAATAAAGTTTACATTGGTTAATGAAACACCGTAGTTAGTCAATTCATTTTGAGCAGAATTTACATTATTACATAGAATAATAACTTCACACTCTGATTGAACTTCTTCAACAATTTTGGCTAAAATACTTTTATACCCTGTCCAGGTAATACATATTGCTTGAACTTCTTCCCATTCTGCCATTGTTCTTAAATTCCCAATTGGCTGAGTGGTAATTACACTAGCTGATCGGGTATTTAAATTATTTTTATAATTAGCGATAGCCTTAGCACTTATTTCATTTTTAGTAGACTTATTTGGGAGAATATTCTGAGAGAAATAAAAGGAAGATTGTAAGAGGATTAAAAATGAAACAAAGTATTTCATAAATTAAATGAATTTAAATTTTACAATAAAATTACAATTATTTTTCTTTTCCCTCAAGTTCTGGAGACATTACAATTTTGTAATTCCCATTGGTTGTTCCAACGAAAATATTATCTAAAAGCCAAAACATCGTGGGAGTTTCATTTTTGTGAATTGCATAAAAAACAGCACGCCTTTTTTCACCCTCTAAGTCTTTTGGAATTAAAACAGGGTTGATTTTAGAAAATAATTATCAAAAAAAAATGGTCTTTCAAAAGAAAAACCATTTTTAAAAGTTTGAATTTTCTAAAAGTGTTAAAATCCCCAGGCTATTCCTAACTGAATATTTGGGAGAAGTGCTCCAAAGAAACTATTACTCTCTATATTGGTACTTTCATCTGTTCCACTAACATTTAATGGAGTAACCTTTGCTCCGCTAGTGGAAAGCAATCCCATATCAAGACTATAAATCAATCCTTTTTTTGGACGACCTCCAAAACCAACTCCTACATAACCAACAATATTTCCTTCATAATCAGCTTGATATTGGTCGGTACCTCCTCCAACGGTGAGAGTATTCTTAATAGTTCCAACTCCAATACCTGTTCCTAGTCTGAACCAATCTGCATCCGCAAATGGACGATGATTAATAAACATTCCAATCCATGAAGTAGAATTATCAATATCATAGCTTATTCCATTAATTTCTGGACTAATTGGAGCTGTTCCAGAAAATCCTCCTAAGGCTGCTTGAAACGATGTTTTAGGATTCCAGTTATGAGTAAACCCAACAGACCCTCCAAATGGGCTTAATGATATTCCTGCTGCGTAGTCTGCGAATTCATTGTTATTTATTTTTTCTTCTTGGGCAATTGTTACATTTGATAGTACAGTAATTAAGACTAATGTAACTGCTGCAATTATATTTTTAGTTTTCATTTTTAGTTTTCATTTTTAGTTTAAATGAAGTTAAGAATTTAAAATAAATTACCAATACCATTAATGTTAATTATTACCCCCCAATAGGTTTTATTTTTCTATGAAAAAGATACTTTTTTCAACACGATGTCCGTTATTGTCTACAACGATAATTTTTCTTTTCCCCTCATATTTTGGAGATATTTCAATTTTGTGATTCCCATTGGTTGTTCCAACGAAAACATCATCTAAAAACCAATATAATGTGGCAGTTTCATTTTTGTGAACTGCATGAAAAACAGTACGCCCTTTTTTGCCTTCTAAGTCTTTTGGAATTAAAACAGAAGTATTTCCTTTAGGATATATAAAGTCAATAATTTTGTCGTTACTTTCTTCACACCAATCCAAAAAAGGAGGTAAAACCTTGTACTCAGGATGTCTTCGCTTGTAGTACCATTCCTCCAAAGCAGGTAAGGTAAACCAAGACTTGTCAATGGACTTATGTATTGGATAACAATTGCTATTAATTCGAAATTTTTGAGTGCTGTCTAATTGAATTATTTTATGAAATGGACAACTTTTTTGATGAATTCCCATTGCAGGAGCCATAATTGTAACTGTTTCTTTACAAGAAGTAGTTGGTAAAAAGCCACTTTTTTTACATGTTTTAATTGGAACTAGCTTATCGGGGGTTTTAAACCAGCTCGTTTCAGGAAGCAACCTAAAGATATCAAACATTACAGGTGCAGCTTTTTTAACACCAGTTAGTCCTGGCCTTCCTTCTCCGTCTGCATTTCCTGCCCAAACGCCAACTACATATTCGGGAGTTGTTCCTATTGCCCAAGCATCTCTATGTCCAAAGCTAGTGCCGGTTTTCCAGGCCACTTTTCTTGCAGAGCTAAATATTTTCCATGCGCCTTCTTCTAGCGGTCTTTTGGTTTCCGTTATCATTTCGGCAGTAATAAATGCAGATTCTGCAGAAAGAAAAGGATATTTTATAAAACTTTGCTCTTGGCTACTTATGGTTTTTAAATTTATTATTTCTTCGTTATTTGCTTTTTTTGCCAATTGATAGTAAGCATTGCAAAGCTCCCATAGTGTACACTCTGCTCCTCCTAAAATTAGGGTTAGTCCATAATGATCAGGGCCTTTATTTATGCTTTTAAACCCTAAATACTTTAGGCGAGAGTGAAACTTTTCCAATCCATAATCTTGTAATAGCCTTACCGATGGTACATTTAAAGACCTGTATAATGCTGTTTTGGCTGTTACTGCCCCATCGTATTTACGGTCAAAATTTTCAGGTTGGTATTCTGCAATTTTTGTTGGCACATCTTTGATTAAAGTATTAGGAAACAATTGCCCCTCTTCAATTGAAAAGCCATATAAAAAAGGCTTTAATGTGCTACCAGAGCTTCTTTTAGATTGGATTAAATCTACTTTTCCCCCACAATTGTTAGATGGGCAATTACTATTTCCCATATAGGCTAAGACCTCTGCGTTTTTAACATCAAGAACTAAAATAGCTAGGTTGTCTATTTGCTCATGAGAATATTGCTGGTAGTATTGTTCTCCAATCTCATTTACTTTTAGTTGCAACTCTCTTTTAACTGTGCTTACAACCCTTTTCCCTTTGTTTCCACGGACACTTAAAAACTGTAATAAATGATTGGCATTTTGAGGAAGTCTTAGTGGCTTTTGTGGCAAAGGCTCTTCTGCAGATAGATTATATTGAGTCTTGTCAATATAATTTTTAGAGTAAAGTTTTTGAAGTAAAAAGTTTCTTTTTTTCAATAATCTAGTTTGATTTTTCCCTGGATAAATAAGAGAAGGAGCATTTGGTAAAACAGCCAATGTTGCTGCTTCAGCCCATGACAATAGGTGTGGAGATCTCCCATAATATCTCCAACTTGCAGCCTCTAACCCCACAACATTTCCTCCGAATGGAGCATTGGCTGCATATAGAGCGAATATTTCTTTTTTAGAGTACTGTATCTCTATTTTTAAAGCTAGAATTAGTTCTATAAATTTCTGCCAATAGGTCCTTTGTTTTCTTCTGGAAATTCTTATTAGCTGCATGGTGATGGTACTTCCACCACTTTTCACCTTTTCCGATTGCCAGTTTTGTCGGAAAGCTCTTAAAAGAGATAAAGGATTAAACCCAGGATGATAATTAAAGTATTCATCTTCAAATAATCTAATTGCGGTTCTAAACTTATAAGGAATACTATCTGATGGCGGAAACCTCCATTGTCCATCGTTAGCTATGGTTGCAGAAAGCAATTCTCCATTTTTATCTTCGACAACAGTCGAATAGGGCTTTACCAAATCTTCTTCAGGTGAAATCAACCAGAATACAACCCCCAAAAAAGCTATAAAAAAACCGAGATATTTAATTTTTTTATTTGGATATTTTTTTGTGATTTTATTCTCCAACAGTAGTTAATTCTCCTCCCGATCTTATGACCTTAACTACCCCACCAGCTTTTCTAGAAAAATATTCATTGTCATACATAGCTTCGCAGTAGGTGATTGGCAAGAAAAATTCTCCCATGTAACTAGCATTAAGAATAATTCTGAATGTCTTTGTTTGCCCTTTAGATAGGTTGAAATAACTGTAAACGCGGTCGTCTCTAAAATCCTGATAATCTGGATGGTCTTTAAGATAAGATGAAGAGACATTGTCCATTCTAGTATTTCTTATTTCCCAACCAGATGGGAACATTTGTGATAATGCCAGCTGGTGAAGATTAAAATAAGATGTGTTTTTAATTACCACTTCTGCCATAAAATCAGTTCCTTGTTCTAAAACGTAAGGACTTATTTTTTCGCCTTTCATATTTATATACTTAATGCTCATAGAAAGATTATTCTCATCTTCAGTAATATTACCCTTTAGAGGAACGCCTGTATTTTTGACTTTTATAAAAATAACATCACTTCCGTTGTTGGTTATTTTAAGCTGGTTATTTTCTTTGTTAAGCGCTAAATCATCTTTATGAATGGGCATTTCACTTAACACTTCTGTTTTAGCGCCATTGTTAACTAGCTCATAATTTAATCCGTCTTGAGATATATTTCCTATAAACTTACTTAGCCCTAGTAAAGAGTAAGCAGTTGTTTGGGTATTGTACCAGCTGTTAGAACTTAGTTGTTTTGCTATTGCATCAAATAACCTTTTCCCAGTTATTTTATCTCCTTGAATGGTCAATATTTCTAGAATCATTGCTTGGTCTCTTAAACCACTTCCATAAGAGTAACGCATTTCTTGGTAGGGTTTAATGTCTGTATTAAGCTTTGCAATAATATCATTGGCAATTTTTTCTTTTCCAATAAGGGCATAAGCACCAGCTAGTCTCCATAAAGCAATATTAGAGATATTTCCCATTTCTTTCATTCTATTCATTGCACCTAAAGCAGGTTTTTCAGCTAGAGCAAGCGTGTATAGTCTATATGCTTGAATTAACTCATCAGATTCTTTCCCATGTGGGTGCCTGTAAACGTTTCCATTTCTTTTCCAATTATTGGCTTGCTTCTTTTGGTATTTTAAAATTCCTTTTATTATACCTTCTGGGACTGCATACCCTTTTATTTTGGCCTCAATTAAAAAATGCCCACCATAGTTAGTCCCCCAGCTTGACGCTGAAGACCCCCCAGGCCAATAAGCAAATCCACCATTGGATACTTGAAAAGTTTTTAATCTTTTGATTCCCGCTTTAACATTGGCTTCCAACTTGTTTAGTTCGTCTTCTTTTAAATCCATTACTTGAGACAAATACAATTGTGGGAAGACGGAAGACGTAGTTTGTTCTATGCATCCATGAGGATATCGAATTAAATATTTTAACCTTTTGTCTAGGTCTAAAGGAGGAACAGCGGAAACTTCAATAGATCCAGAATTTGTCCCATATATTCCAATAGGAGAGTAATCCATACTCCAGCTCTGTCCCTTCTCTAAAGCAGTTAATTGAAATTCATCCACTTCTGGATTGGGAGTTCTAACCAATAATTCAATATTATGTTTTGCAGTGTGCTTTCCGGAACTAACGGTCACTTCTACGGTTGCTTTCCCAGTTTTTTCCGGAACATTTAAAGAGAAATTTACAACTTGATCTCCAACTTCACTAAATTCGACAGTCTTAGATTTCTCGCCATTATTTACTAAAAGATCATTGGTTTTAATATCTACCTTAACATTTTTTATACTAGGGTCCATAGCAAAAACATTNACTGGAAGAGCGACACTTTCTCCAGGGCTAATTACTCTTGGCAAGGTTGCCAAAACCATTAATGGCTTTCTTACAGGTGTAGTAATTTCTGCAGACCCATAGCTATTGTCTTGTCCAGCTATTACCATCGTCCTTACAGAGCCTACATAATTGGGCATATGTATGGTGTGTTCATTTTCAGAATTTTCATCTAAAATAAAAGGACCTAAATACATAACTACCGGCTTGAACCTGTTTACTTTAGAGCTTTCTTTTTCCTTTGCTTGCTCATCACCACCAATAGCTAAAAGACCAGCCATTTCTCCTTTATTAGCGCTAATTACGTATTTGTACATGTCCCACGTTTTTACGCCAAGAGCTTCTTTTGCATAAAAGTAATTCCATGGCTTTGGAGTTTTAAAACCAGTCAAATCCAGCAATCCTTCATCAACAACTGCAATTGTATAGGTCATGGATTTTCCTTTAATTTCACTTACATTGACTTTAAAATCAGATTCTGGTTCTATTTCTTTTGGCATTTCTACTACTGGCTGTAGAATAGTTTCAGAATTAACAACTTTAATAGATTCAACTCCGTACAATCTCATTGGAAGATCATTTTCCTTGCTGCTGTGCGGCTGAATCATTGCTATATGAACATATACATTTGGACTCATTTCTGGTGTTGCTTCAAAACTGATTCCGTTTTTTGAATCTTCACTATCTGCCCAAAAACTATTTACAACTCCGGAAGCAGACTCTACACTTATTAAAGCTCTTCCAACTTGAAACTCTGGTATTTTTACCTCTACCTCATCTCCTACTTCATATGACTTTTTGTCTAAAGAAAAAGACAACATCTCCGCACCTGCGCTATTGTCTCCACCGCCTCGGTTCCACCAACCACTATAGGTTACATAGAATATTTTTCCAGTACTATGTCCAGAAGTAAGATCGGTGATTTTAATTAACTTTCTACCGTAAAGGTTTTTATTAAACTCTAATGGATAATTTGCTTTTCCATTTCTAGTACTCACTGTCCCACTATAAATTAGATTCTGGCTTCTGTTGGAAACATAACTTGCAAGATCGTTGTAATTACTTCTTTCCCACCACCATCGCCATCTAATATCAAATACTTCCACCAAAAGATTGTCCCTGTCAATTGGATTGCCTTCTTTATCTACTGTAACAATAGGGATAAGATTTTTTTCGTTGGAATAAATTGCCCCATTCCATCCTTTTCCTTCAGGAACTTTTACACCCACATAGCTTATAAAAGGAGAATATTGAATAGAAAAGTTATCTACACTAAAGTCTCCACCTTCTTCAAATACACGAGTATTAAAATTAGCTTTTAACATTCCTGGGGCATTTGAATTCACATTTATTTTAGGATTAAATGAAACATGGCCTTTTTCGTTAGTGGAGCCGTCGAAAACAGTTTGGTTATTGGAACTAAAGTTTTTGGAAGGGTCGTCAAAAATATAACTGCTAAAATCCTCAAAAGAAGTTCTTCCGCTAGTTAGGCTCATTTGAACATTTGTTTTTAGGTTTTTAGCGGTTGCTCCATGAAGCCAGTTTACTTGAATATTACCTTCTTTTTTATCTTCGTAATTAATTATTTTTTTTCCGTTAAAATCTACTTTTATCTTAAGTCTATTAGGTTTTACAGTTTCCACTTTAACAATTTGGCTAAAGACAGATCCTCCAACTGTTACTTGGGCTCTCCAATTACCAGTTTTATCGCTACTTTCTGTAGAGGTTCTAAAGTCATAAAACCCATTGATACTATGGGTACGAACTTTTTTATTTCTAACCTTATTATCAGGTCCAAATAATTCAAAAACTACAGGCTGATCTGCTGGCAGCAGTTGATTTTTATCTTCTAAGATAAAGGATAGAAAAAGCGAATCTCCTGGTCTCCATACTCCACGTTCGCCATAGATATAGCCCTTAACGCCTTTTTTAAGTCGTTGACCGCTTACATTAAACATACTTAAGGAAAGAGAATTACCGTCGTCTAATTTCAAGTAGCCCCTTTCTTCTCCCGTTTTTGCAACAAGAAGAAAAGGTTTTTTAGTAATATCGATCTCCACCATTCCATTATCGTCTGTATTTGCAACTCCAATTAATTGGTTTTGGTAGTCAAATATTTCTACCGAAACACCGCTTAGGGGATCTGTAGTTTTTAAGTCTGTTATATAGGCGTTTAATGAATTTCCTTCTGCATTTTTGGCTATTATCCCTAGGTCGGATGCCAAAACATTGGTAGCTATTATTCTATTTCTATTTTGGAAATATGCATTTTTACATGGATTGTCTTTTTCACTCCAATAATTATAAGAATATCTGTAGTCAATATCGCTGTAGTACTGTCCAGGCTGGTCAAAAGTCCTTAAATCTTGGTCATTTAGTTTGTATTCTATGGTGTTTTCATCCCCGTTGTCGTCCTTGCATTGATATAAAGATTGGCCTTTATCGAAACTAATCACAACTCTATAAATAGCGCCTTTTTCTACATCAATCATTGAAGCAAGGTCTAGGGAGAAGGTATTCCATTTGCTGTAATCAATCGGTTCTTTACTTACCAAGTCAATCGGTTTTTTAAAAACAATATTTCCTACACGATTAATTTCTGAATAACCATTGTACTGGTTGTTTTGGAAAAACTGCGCTATATTTTTTTCAAAAATCCTAATAATTTTCACGTTAACCGCCCTTAGGCTAACGGCTTTAAAGGGAAAGATTAGCCCATCTGTAGATGGTAAAATAACACCTTGCCCAACTTGCTCTATCCCTGGTTTTATATTTTCAAAAACTGCTTGTTTGGCAAATGTTTTTTCTAGTGATTTACCTTTAGAATTTTTAATTTGTTGTCCAACAGTTATTAAATTGTTGCCAATAAATGCACTATTGCCATATACATGGATGTCATTTCCTTCAATTGAAAATCTAAACTTCCCATTGAACTTATCTAATGTTATTAATCCATTTAGATTTTGATTTTTCTTAATAGGGTCTGAAAAATGAAGGATTATTTCTTGGTTTGGGTGGTTGTTAATAGTGTAGTCAATAAGTTTGAAATCGTCTAAAGCAGGTATCGTAATTGTTTTGTTACCGCTATTTTCTCCACCAATATTTTTACCATCCCAAGAAATTTGAAATGCACTTTCTTGAGCAGATCTTTTAATTCCTTTTATGCAGTAACGAAATTTATTTTCACTTTCTGCTGTTTCCCATTTTATTTCTAATGGTCTACCATTTTGAGTTGCTTTTACAACGGATTGAACTTTGTCCAAGTCTGCATAATCTGCAGTTTTAATTATGCCATTGTAAACCAAGTCTTCGTAGTCATTTTCATTGGCCTGTTGGATGCCTATAAATTCAGTAAAAATAGCCTGTTGTAAAGTAATAAAACTGAAATTAAAATCTGGTAGATCAGAATTTTTAAAAAGTTTATCTACAAAAAAAGTAACATCAAATTCATTTCCAGAAGTCAATAATTCATTGGGAATATATTCTAGGGTATTTTCATCTATCCAGTTGTTTACCCCCTTAACATTAGGGCTTACTGAGAACAATTCTTTATTTACCGACTCTTCTCTAAGAGCTAAAGAAACGGGGTCCATAAACTTTACGGTAATAGAGTTGTTATTAGACAATACTCCAGCAGAATATCCAGAGATGAGTTCTGTAAATTGACTTTTAGGAGTATTAATTTTTTTATTGGAGCAGCTATTTATTAATACAATGGAAGTAGTAATTGCAACAAAAAAAATGGAGGATTTAAATATTTTCATTGAAAGAGTTTGTGATTTATTGTTTTATTGTTGTTAGTAAAGTTACTTAAATTATAACTTTTTATGCGTATTCAAAACTATTCTTATTAAGTAGTAATTTATATAGCTACTTACAATTTCGAAAATAAAGTAAATTTACTACCATTAGAATTATTTATGGCAAGAGCAATATTTAGTTTATTAATTTTTATTCTTTTAAAGAGTATCACTTTTTCTCAAGGCTTTTTTCTTGAAAAGAAATTGCATAATAAGTGGGAGTTTCAAAAAAAGGGAGATAAAAAGTGGTATACGGCAACTGTGCCAGGTTGTGTCCATACAGATTTAATGGATAATGGAATTATCAATGACCCCTATTACAGGTTAAACGAATCCAAAGCTCAATGGGTGGATAAAGAAGATTGGATATATAAAAGCACTTTTAGTTTAAAAGAGAATGAGTATAAAAAGCAACATCATGAAATTAAATTTGAAGGATTAGACACCTATGCTTCCGTCTATCTAAACGATTCTTTAATATTACAATCTAATAATATGCACAGAACGTATATTGTTGATGTAAAACCATACCTTAATAATGGAGAAAATAGTCTAAAAATCATTTTAGAATCACCTATTAGAAAAGGTTTAGAACTTTACAATTCTATAAATTATACGATTCCTGTTTCTGCCAATGACCAAGCAGAAGTTGGCAAAGTAGAAGGCGGAAAAAGAGTTAGTGTTTTTACAAGGAAGGCAGGCTATCACTATGGTTGGGATTGGGGCCCAAGACTGGTAACTTCAGGCATATGGAGACCAGTAACACTATGCTCCTGGGACGATATTAGAATTAAAGATTTTAATATAAGCTATGGTTTTGATGGCCCAACCTTTATAAAAACGGATGTTTTAATTGAGTCATCAGTTGAAAATAAAAATGCAACTCTTTTAATCACCATTAATGACTCGGCAGTCGTTTCATCAGATTTTAGACTAATTAAAGGAGAACAAAATGCAATTCATCATTTCACATTAAACAGCCCCAAGCTTTGGTGGCCCAATGGTATGGGAAATCAAAACTTATACGATTTTAAAGCAGAAATACGGCTCAATAATCAAATAAGATTTTCAGAACAAAAACTAGGTTTTAAAGCAATTTATTTGGAAGAAAAAGACTCTTCCCAGTCCCCTAATTTCTTTTTTAATGTCAACGGGTATCCAACATTTGCAAAAGGGGTAAATTATATTCCTCAAGACATTTTTTTAAATAGAGTAAAAAGCTCTAACTATGAAACGTTATTAGTTGCCGCTGCAAATGCCAATATGAACATGGTTCGAGTTTGGGGAGGAGGGGTTTATGAAGATAATAGGTTTTATGAGCTGTGTGATTCTTTGGGGCTAATGGTTTGGCAAGATTTCATGTTTGCTTGCGCCATGTATCCAGGAGATTCATCCTTTTTAGAAAATGTTAGGCTAGAAGCCATAGACAATTACAACCGACTAAAAAAGCATACTTCACTAGTGCTTTGGTGTGGAAATAATGAAAATTTAGCTGCTTGGAAAAGGTGGGGTTGGGAAAGTACGGCAGTAAAAGACCAAACACAGAAAGTTGCAGATAAAATATGGCACCATTACGATACACTTTTTCACCATATTTTGCCCAAAGTTGTATACGAAAATCATCCTGAACATGGCTTTGGTAGAAATAATAATTGGCCTGACTATTGGAGCTCTTCGCCAAGCGCAAAAGAGGGTGTCCCGGAATCTTATAAAATAGGAGATACTCATTATTGGGGAGTGTGGTGGGGAAAAGAGCCTTTTGAAAATTACAACACTAAAATTTCTTCATTTATGAGTGAGTACGGGTTTCAGTCGTTTCCCGAATATTCAACCTTTAAGCAATTTGCAAAGCAAAAAGATGAAGACATGTATTCAGAAGTGATGAAGTCTCACCAGAGATCTAGCATTGGGAATGCTACTATAGAAGAATACATGGCTAGAGAATTTAAAAACCCAAAAGATTTTGAATCTCTTTTATATTTAAGTCAGCTCCTTCAGGGAGATGGTATTCAGACAGCAATTGAAGCACACAGAAGAAATAAAGCAACCTGTATGGGTTCTCTTTATTGGCAATTAAATGACTGTTGGCCCGGAGCTTCTTGGTCTAGTATAGACTATTATGGGAAATGGAAAGCGCTTCATTACAAGGTTAGAGATGCTTTTAAGCCTGTAATAGTTAGCCACGAGTTTTTAGATAGTAATTTGCAAATAGCGGTTATCTCAGACTTAAAAGATGGTTTTTATGGAGATGTTGAGGTTACTTGCTTTCCTTTTAAAGGAGACACTCTTTTAAAAAAATGGACAAAAAAAATTGATTTAAAACCATTTGAAGCGAATGTTGTTTTATCTATTTTAAAAAATCAAATTCCTCCTAGGTGCTATTTAGAAATAGCATTAAAAAAAGGNAAAAAAAACATATCTTCTAAAAATGTCTATTTANAGCCTTTCAAAGAATTAGATATCNCCAACCCAGAACTNGAGTTGGAAACAAAAATTAAAGAAAAAGAGAAAAAATTATNTGTAACAATTAAAAGTAAATATTTTGCTAAAGGAGTTTGGATATCTTCTAGTGGTGAAAACAATTTTTCTAACAACTTTTTTGATTTGCCAATTTCAGGGGAGAAAACTGTTAGTTTAGAAATAAAGGAACATGAGGATATCTATCAAATAATAAAATCCTTGAAATTAAAGAGCCTTTGGGACACCCTTTAGCAACTTTCAAATAAATAATACTTTTAAAAAATATTAGTTATTAGCTACCCAAGAAAAGCAAAGTAGTTTTTCTGCTGCATAAGTTGGATTGGGACAATTATCAGATTTAAACTTAATACAATTGCCACAAGAAGATGTTTTATTTAATGACTTTTTGTAATTATGATCATCGCAATAGTTGTCCAAATTTACATTAAAATCGTGTTTTCCGCAGGTGATGCTGTCGGTTAGGTTTTCGCAATTAAAACAGACGTTGTTAGATATTAAAGACATAGTGTTTATTTTTATTTGTTTAACAAAACTACAAAAAGACTAAACAAGACCGCAACATCATGTTATTTTTTTGCTAGTTTATTGTCATTCTAAATAGCAGAAATATTATAAACACTAAATTTCTTTTTTATTGAAAAAGAAATTATTCTTTAATAATACTATGGGTAATAGCTGTGTTGTTGGAACGTATATTTATTATGTATAGTCCGTTTGGGTAGCTGCTCAAATCTATTTTTTTCTCGCCTGTTGACAGTAGCAACTTTCCAGTAATATCGTAAACCGTAGTTTTAGAATCTCCATTAATTCCACTTAAGTAAACAAACTCAGAAGTAGGATTTGGATAAATTAAGTAGTTGGTACTAGATTCATTAATATTTGTTGAAGGATCTGTTACAATTACGCTTCCAACCATTCCATTGGCAGCATGACTTCCTACAGAACAATCGTAATTGTAGGTGCCAGGCACAGTAAATTTGTAAGCAAAAATAACTGCTCCAGCAGAATTAGTAGATGGAGAATCGAAAGTAACAGGGTTATTGAAAGGCTGGTTGGTGATGGAGTTGATATTCCCATTCACATCGTGTAGACCACCATCATTTATCCAAATAACAGAATCACCTACTTGAACTGTTAAGTTGGTTGGTGTATAGTAATAGCTTCCAGCATTGACGGTATGTGTGGTTTGGGCGCTGAAGTTAAAAAAGCAAAGAACTATTGAAAGAAGAGAGATAATTTTTTTCATAGAAGTATTATTAGATGTTAGAATAATTGTAAAGTTACCAACTTTTTAAATAAAATAATTTTTGTTAAATGATTTTCATCTTTTTAAGTAGAAAAGAAGCATTCCTATTTTCACAAACTCCTTTTTTGAATAAATAATCAAAACTAAGTTCATTGTTAGAAATTTTTGCGTCAAAAAAGAAGTTTTTAATTTCCTTAAAATCATTTTCTAGTTCACACAAACTAACATCGTGAGTAGCAATAATCCCAGTGGTATTTAAGGTTACTAATTTCTCCACAAATTTCTTAGATCCAGAGGTCTTGTCTTTGCTATTGGTTCCTTTTAAGATTTCGTCAAGTACTATAAAATAATCATCCGTTTGAATTGTTTCAACAATTAATTTCAGCCTTTTCAACTCGGAGTAAAAATAAGATTCATTTTCTGCTAAAGAATCGGATGTTCGCATGCTGGTAATTAATTTTACAGGTTTGTATTTGAACGAATTTGCACAAACAGGTAGTCCGATATTGGCCATAACAATAGACAACGAGATGGTTCGTAAAAAGGTACTTTTTCCAGCCATATTAGCTCCGGTAACAATTAAAAAAGAATTTTTATCGATTTCAAAATCATTGTCTATTCTATTTTTCGAATTTAACAACGGATGACCCAATTTTTGAGAGTTAATAATAGAACTGTCTTTTACAATTTCAGGAAAAACATAATTAGGATGATTGAAACAAAAATTGGCCAATGAATTTTTAGCGTCAAAGAAAGTAATTACCTCTAGCGATTGCTTTATGGTGTGGCTATATAGGGTTATCCATTTTTCAACTTTAATAGCACATTTTATTTCCCAGAGAAAAAATGCATTTCCAAGACTTGCGATTAGTAAATTATTTCTTTGATCGAAGGCGTCTAGTGCTTTTGAAAACTCGTTAAAAATAGAAGATGCCTTTTTGTTTTTAGACTGAATTTCCTTTTGTTTCTCTTTTAAAATTTCAGAGGAAAAGTTGGTATTTTCTATTTCTTGTAAGACTAGATAATATTGTCTGAAGGTATCTTTTGCTTTGGAAGCATTGGTATATAACCTTTGTGTTTTTTTTAAAAACAAACTGGTTACAATTAGCCCTACAAAAAACCAAATAACCAGCGCATTGAATGGAAGAATTTCAAAAAAAGTGAGTACAATAAATAAGATACTAATTATAGAAAATGAAATAGGCAAGAATAAGGCTATTTTAGAAAAAACATTTTTGTAATTTTTAAAAAAGCCAATGATTTTTTTAGTAGGAATTTCTGTTTTCACCATGGATATTAAGGCAGAGAAATGTTGTCTCCATTTTACTTTTTCTGACAATTCTTTGATGGCTTCTTGCTTTTGGTAAATTGATGAAGTTTGGTTTTCGGTCATTAGGTTGGCCAACCTCCTACTTCCATCAGCGGAAGCTGTTCTATTGAGGTATTGAAAAAATGAGTTTTCTCCAAACAAATCAATATCGTGACTAAAATGATGATCGCTATCCAAATACTCATTTCCTTTTGGAAGAAAAGAAAAATCGCCATTAAGTACAGCAATTTCGGTTTGGTTAATTTCAATTTTGCAGTTAAGTAGGTTTTTTTCTAATTTTTCATTAGAATATTTCACTACTAAAAAATAAAAGCTACTTCCACCGACGATTAAAATTACGGTAGTTATTAAAGTATTTTCAAACAATAAATAAATAGAAACTACTGTAAGAATAAAAACCGTAAGTCGTAATAGGCTAAGTATTTTTAGATTTTTTTTAACTTTTAAAAGCTTATTTTTCAGCTGTTTTTCTTCAGAATTATAAAAACTCAATAAATTTTTCATTTACTAAATATCTCTAGAACGGTTGGCGGATTAAATTTCAGCTATTTCATTTTTTAGTTGCTCTACCCACTTCTCTAGTCTCCCTAGGGTAAGTTCATCTTCGTTGTCTTGGTCTAGTGGAAGCCCATAAAAATAATCTTTATTTATTAAAGCTTTAGATTCTGAAAAACTATAATTATTTCTGGGCCAATTACCTATAACTTTCCCCCCATTTTTCAGAACAACTTTTGCCAATATTCCTATGCCGTCTACAAAATACTCATCGTATCCAATCTGGTCACCTAGTCCAAAAATTGCAATTGTTTTTCCGGTAAAGTCTATTTGTTTAAAATCATCGAAGTAATCTTCCCAATCACTTTGCAATACGCCATCATACCATGTTGGAACTCCCAAAATAAAAAGGGAATTATCCACCCAGTCTTTCTCAACTAGTTTATGGACTTCGGTTACCTCAAGGTCAAAAGCATTGAGTAAATACAATAAATAATTCTCTACTACAAAATCTGTATTACCTGTGTCTGAGCCAAATATCAATTTTAATTTCATTGGAATTTTCCTACAATATTTTTACGTTATAAATGTAATATTATAGTATTAACGACCGTAAAATGTATACAGAAATTAATTAATTCAACTGAAAGGCCTTTTCAAAGGGTTTAGATTTTTAATAAAAAACTACATTTTATACCAGTTCGACCCATCACAAACTACTGTGGTTACTTGGTATTGCGAAGTTAGATTTGAAGTAGCGCTGCCATCAATAGTTTCCGAACCGTTGGCGTCAATTATTACAGCAAACGAACCTGCACCATCCGTTCTTTTAACAATATAAGTAAGTCCTGTATTTCCTGATGCCGCTGGCAGATTTAGGGTTACATTATTTGAAGAAGCATCTGCTAAAATTATATGGTTGGTATTGTCTAACACATCTGAAGCGGCAGTTATTGTTTCTACTGCGCTTGTATATACTGCTTTGGTGGTGGTAACAGCAGCATTTAACTTTATAATTTCATTATCAAACTCACCGTATATTAGCTCACTGGTTTCTGAATTACCAATTACAAGTTGATTACTTCCTGTTTTAGTTTTCCCTGCCTGGAACCCCATAAAGACATTTGCATCGCCAGTAATATTACTATTTCCAGCCTGATAACCATAGCAAGTATTATTATCCCCTTCAGTATTACTAAATAAAGACGCGTATCCTGAAGCTGTATTGTTTATGCCTGTAGTATTATTCTCTAAAGAACGACACCCTGTTGCTGTGTTTTCATTTCCAGTATTGAATTTTAAAGCGTTATATCCAAGGGCTAAATTCCTGTTTCCACCAACGTTAGTAAATAAAGCCTTGTACCCTAATGCTACGTTAAACTTTCCCGTTATAACTGCCGTCATAGCCTGATATCCAATTGCTATGTTATCAAATCCAGTAGTACTTTGTTTTAAAGCTTCCTGTCCAATTGCTATGTTACCATTTTTCGCTGTGTTGGTATATAATGCCATATATCCAATTGCTATGTTGCTGCCTCCATTTATATTGTCATGTAAAGCTTCCCGTCCAATTGCTATGTTGCTGCCTCCATTTATATTGTCATGTAAAGCTTGATATCCAGTTGCTACATTACTACCCCCCAATGTGTTACTAAATAAAGCCATGCCTCCTAACCCAACATTATAAGTTCCGCTTATATTTGAATTTAAAGACCTAAAACCAATGGCTGTGTTATTACCCCCTATTGTATTGCTTTTTAAAGCCTCATAACCGACAGCTATATTATTATTAGCTGTTAAATTGCTATACAAAGATTGATATCCAACGGCTACGTTACCATCTCCAGAAGTGTTAGATCCTAAAGAAAGATGTCCAAATGCTGAATTACTGTTTCCACCAACATTATTTGTTAAAACTGCAGTTCCTGTTGCTACGTTATTACTTCCAGTTGTGTTGGATTTTAAGGTTTGGTATCCTGTTGCTACGTTATTATTTCCAGTTGTGTTGGAAGTTAATGCCTCATAACCTACAGCAACATTGTTGTCACCGCCTTCATTTACCTCTAAAGTATAATTACCTATAGCCACATTGAAATCACCAACATCAAATGCACTTGCACCACTATTTGATCCCCATAAAGCTTGGTAACCAATGGCGAGATTATCGCTGTTGTAGCGTCCGAAGAGTATTGCTGCATGACCGATAGCAATATTTCTTTCTCCTGTTGTATTTTTATATAAAGCTGAACTCCCTAACGCAATGTTGTGGTTTCCAGTTGAGTTGTTAATTAAAGTTTGTGTACCTATTGCCGTATTATAACCCCCACCTAGGTTATTCTGTAAAGCTTGAGACCCAATGCCAAAATTATTAGCCCCTGTGTTGTTTTTCCACAAAGATCGAAATCCTATTGCAACATTGTAATTTCCACTAGTGTTGGCATTTAAAGCGTTAACTCCTAGGGCTGTGCTATGAGCTCCATTTCCACTCACATAAGTACCAGATCCTTTACCTACCGTAAGTCCATTTATAGAAGCATCCTTATCTATAGTTACCGTAGTACCATTATTAGATAAATTGGAGGTAGCTGCCCAAGCACCAGAAGCGTTGTTATAATACTGTGTTTGGTTAGCTGTTCCAGATGGATTAGACAAGCTGCTTAAGTCTACAGTTTCACTAGTTCCACCTTCAATACCAATCGTTAAAGTATTTCCTGATAGTCCAGAACCGGTAATATTTTGATCGTCTGTTCCTGTTCC
>JGI20156J14371_10001687_pt1 | contig 18046 bp, 12 predicted proteins | sample COG_06_FD_14371 | JGI IMG/M metagenome (IMG submission 14371)
TCAGCGGTAGCATCGGCGAGACTTGCGTCCAACTCCTCACTACCGGGAAATTGTCCAGACTCCGAGCCAACACTGGCGTCCGTCAATGACTGCGGATCTGCCTGCTCTTCATCATCTAAGTCGATATCAAAGTCTTCAATGTCTAACGCGTCTAGATCAAGGTCATCTGCATCCAGGTCTTCTAACTCAACCTCTTCCAACTCAAGGTCAGCTAGCTCAGGGCTGTCCGTAAGCTCAGGGCTGTCAGCTAGCTCAGGGCTGTCTATCTCGCCAAGCTCAGGGCTGTCATTTGGCTCAGGGCTGTCATTTGGCTCAGGGCTGTCCTCTTCATCATCTAATTCCAGCTCGGCGGCATCTTGCTCAAGCGATGTAATCGCTTCATTTTGCGGCCCGGCAATAATCGCTGCCATGTCGATCGCCGCACTGTCCTCAGTCAGCAGAATCTCTTCATACAGCTCACTGAGTTCATCTTTGCGCCCCTCGCGGAACAGTATTTCCATCAGTTTCAGCCGCGATGCGGCATCCGCTGGATCTTTACTGCGCGCCTCTTCGAGAACATCTATCGCCTGACTGGTATTCCCCAGCGAGAGGAACACCTCAGCCTCGGCGACTGCCTCCACCATCATGTCAAAAATTTCACTGCTAACCGTTTCTTCGACGCCGTCAAAAATATCGGTATCGGTCTCATCAAAAAGGTTGTCGTCGGGATCAAGCTCGAGATCTTCCAATTCGAGCAGACTTGCAGCATCACTAGGCTTGGTCGGTAACGGTTCACTGTCGACTTCGTACCCTGTTACCGGCAGCTCATCCAACTCTTCTGCATCACGCCGTGCTGATGACCTGCGCACCACCAAAACCAACAGCAGCACGACAAGCGCAATCACAGCGGCCCAGACATAAACCGGAACAGAAAGCAGTGTTGCGGTGAATTGACTGTCGTCGCTCGACGCCGCAGGCAGGGCCGGCTCGACCTCGACTTTCGGAGTCTGAGTAACCATCTCCGCCATGGTCGCGACCTGCGCCTCCAGTAGCAGCATGCGCTCGCGCAGCTCAGCATTCTCACGCTGAACCTTGTTCATTTCATCGTTGGCTATGGCCAACTCGGAAGACAGCTGCAACAGGCCATCGCTTGCCGGCACGGCGGCCTCAGACAACGACTCATTGGCCACGCCGCTGCCGAGCTCAGGACTCTGCTCTAGCGCAGACACCAGCTCCAAACGACCATCGTCCGGCTCGAAGACGACAGGCACCAGTTCGTCGTTGCCATTATCAAAAGCCTCAACTCCCTGCTCAGCAACTGATGCTGCAGCAATATCGGTCAGCGACGGTCGCAAACCAATCTGCAACGCAACCATGCCACCCACTTGATCACGAATCTCGGCTGTAGAAGGAAGCCGCAGCACTGAGCCCTCCATCAGCCGATTGGCGTCGCCATCGGCAAAAGCCCGCGAATTTTGCTGGTAAAGTGAATCCATCGTTTGCAGAATCGTCGCGCCTCTGGGACGCAAACGCTTGGCGACATTCCACAGGGTGTCACCGACTATCACGCGGTGTTGATCACCCGACAGCGGGTCGAGATCAGCCTCATCTGCGCCTGCTGCCGACAGCTGCGAACTGACTGGCGGTGCGACCTGTAGCGCGGATGATTGATCTTGGCTGTAGATGGGTAAATCCAGCAACAGAGTGTATTCGCGCATCACCCGGCCTTCGGGCCATTGCAACTGAACCAGCACATTCAGATAAGGCGAAACCACCGGCTGTTCGGTGACAATATTGATAATGCGTTGATTGGCGCCATCACGGCTCAGCGAAAACTGCAGCTGATTGAGAAAGAAATCCCGAGTCACCCCCCCCCGCTCAAACGCTTCGGGAGAGGCCAGTGAAACCAATAACTGATTATCGTCGAGCTCAACGGCATTGAGAACCTGAATAGTCGCGTCGAGAGGCTCATTGAGGGACGAACTGACAGTAATCTCACCCAACCCCACAGCGTGGGTTAAGGGCACCGCAACCAGTGCCGACAAGATCAATGCACTGACTAAAGTTGCCAGCCTACGACCACATTTCTTATCTTTATTATCGTTACTGCTAACCTTTCGTATAAAAAGCACTGACCACTTCCGGGTTGTCATAACAGAGTTCCTATTGAAGACCTTTTAAACAGGGCTTTACAGTAAATGTTTACCGGCTAACCTGCAATCTTTCGCAATGTTACCCACCCCTCAGTCTTAGCACATTAGCGCCTATCTTACTGCTCGATAACGATCCTCAGCATACGTCGCAACGGTTCAGCCGCACCCCAAAGTAGCTGATCACCGACCGTAAAGGCCGACAGATATTGCTCACCCATATTCATCTTACGCAACCGACCCACCGGAACATCCAAACCACCAGTAACAGCTGCTGGAGTCAAATATTTAACCGAAGACTCTTTATCATTGCCAATAACCTTAGCCCATTGATTAGACTCAGCCAGCATAGATTCAATTTCATCCAGTGGCACATCCTGAGTTAACTTAATCGTCAACGCCTGACTGTGGCAGCGCATAGAACCAATCCGAACACAGAGCCCATCCAACGGAATCGGATTGCCCTGACGATTCAAAATCTTATTCGTCTCCGCCTGATTCTTCCACTCCTCACGGCTCTGGCCATTCTCCAGCTGCGAATCAATATAAGGCAACAGACTACCCGCCAGCGGATAACCCCAGTTATCCACCGGAAAACTATCGCTACGAAGAGTCTCAGTCACCTGACGATCAATATCCAAAATTGCCGAACCGGGGTTAGCCAACGCATCGGCAACCGACCCTTTAAGCACCCCCATCTGATTAATCAACTCACGCATATTCTGCGCACCAGCACCAGACGCCGCCTGATAAGTCATGGACGAAGCCCATTCCACCAGATTGGCATTAAACAGACCGCCAAGAGACATCAACATCAGGCTGACAGTGCAGTTACCGCCAATAAAGTCCTTAACCCCATTCGCCAAACCGTCTTTCACCACATTCATATTCACCGGATCAAGAACAATAATCGAGCTGTCTTCCATCCGCAGCGCCGAAGCCGCATCAATCCAATAGCCATCCCAGCCCGCCTTACGCAGCTGCGGATAAACCTCTTTCGTGTAATCACCACCCTGGCAAGTAACAATAATATCCATCTGCTGAAGCGCCTCAATATCAAAAGCACTTTTTAACAACGGAATCTCAACACCCACATCAGGGCCAGCCTGGCCAGCCTGAGACGTCGTAAAGAAAATTGGCTCAACCTGGGCGAAGTCATTTTCTTCGCGCATTCGTTCCATAAGCACAGACCCAACCATGCCACGCCAACCTATAAATCCTGTTTTTTTCATTTTTCTAACTCTCTTAAATTTAATTAATTCTGTAAATCTTTGTCTTAAAAAACGTTTCATGGTGCAAACCAAACTCGAGGCTAGCATTCATATTGCTGACACGCCGTAAATACATCCATGTAGGCTCCGCGTCAGCGTCCATGCTGACGAGGGTCAGCAATATAAACACCAGCCTCAAGCCATCAAGTCAGTGCCTCAACCAAGTAACAAAAACCTCGCTAGGACTTGCAGCGAAGCCATGGTGACCCTTTGCGATCAATCAGGGCCCGCTTATGGATTGGTTATTTTCAGATTGAGAGAGCGCCCTGTCTTAGCGCAGCGAGTTGCGCGAACGCTGAAAATACTCAACTCATGGGCGATGCACATGGATGTGCGAGTGTCGCGGGAGGCAGGACGCCGGGAGCGACACCGATCGTAAAGGGCTCCCATGACTGCGCCCACACCAAACCCTAAAGCGCCGCCACCACCGCATCACCCATCTCAACAGTCCCAACCCTCACCATGCCATCGGTATAAATATCCCCAGTCCGCAACCCCTGATCCAGCACATCACTCACCGCCTTCTCAATCGCCTCCGCCGCCACAACCGCATCCAACGAATACCGCAACATCATCGCCACCGACAAAATAGTCGCCAACGGATTCGCCACCCCCTGCCCCGCAATATCCGGCGCCGAACCATGGCAAGGCTCATACATACCGCCACCATCTTTATCCAAAGAAGCCGAAGGCAACATACCAATCGACCCAGTCAACATCGCCGCCGTATCCGACAAAATATCGCCAAACATATTCCCAGTCACCACCACATCAAACTGCTTAGGCTCCTTCACCAACTGCATCGCCGCGTTGTCCACATACATATGGCTCAGCTCCACCTCAGGGTAATCAGCCGCCATAGCCGTAATCACCTCGCGCCAAAGAATCGTCGCCTCCAACACATTCGACTTGTCCACCGAACAGAGACGCTTACCACGCACCATCGCCGCTTCAAAGGCCATACGACCAATGCGACGAATCTCAGACTCACTGTATTTATAGGTGTTGTAACCCTCACGCTCGCCATTCTCCAGAGTACGAATACCCCGCGGCTCACCAAAGTAAATACCGCCCACCAACTCACGGACAATCAAAATATCCAAACCCGAGACAAACTCAGGCTTCAGTGAAGACGCATGCGCCAACTGCGGATACATAATCGCCGGACGTAAATTACCAAACAGCTCCAACTCAGAGCGAATAGTTAACAAACCCTTCTCCGGACGCAGATGACGTTCAACATCATCCCACTGGGGACCACCGACAGCGCCCAACAGAATCGCATCAGCGGCACGAGCTTTATCCAACGTCTCCTGGGGGCAAGGCTCACCCACCGCATCTAATGCGGCGCCACCCAAGTGGGCATAATCGAGCTCAATACCCAGAGCAAACTGGTTATTAACCATCTCAAGCACTTTCACCGCTTCAGCAATAATCTCTGGGCCAATATTGTCGCCGGGTAATACCAATACTTTCTTCATACTATTAACCATTATTTAATCGCCCCAAATACCCAAGGATGCTGAGCCGCACGCTCCGTCTCATACTGTTTAATCGCATCGGCTTCTTTTAGCGTCAAACCAATCTCGTCCAAACCGTTTAACAGACACTCTTTACGAAACTCATCCAATTCAAAGCTAAACACATGGCCAGAATCTGTAGTGACTGTTTGTGAAGGCAAATCAACCGTTAACTGATAACCCTCCTCAGCCTCCATCTCCTTAAACAGCACATCAACCTGCTCTTCAGTCAAAATCACCGGCAGCAAACCGTTCTTAAAACAGTTGTTATAAAAGATATCCGCATAGCTCGGCGCAATCACCGCATTAAAGCCGTAATCCTCCAATGCCCAAGGGGCATGTTCACGGCTGGAGCCGCAACCAAAGTTCTTCCGCGCCAACAATATAGAAGCACCTTTATAGCGGGGGAAATTCAACGGAAAATCTTCCTTAAGCGGACGATTACTGCAATCGGCCCCGGGCTGCCCCTCATCCTGATAACGCAACTCATCGAATAAGTTGGGCCCAAAGCCACTGCGTTTAATCGACTTCAAAAACTGCTTGGGAATAATCATATCCGTGTCAACATTGGCACGATCCATAGGGCCGACTAAACCACGGTGTGTAGTAAATGCTTTCATTATTGATCACCTCCTACAAATGAACGGACATCGACAATATGACCCGCCACCGCAGCGGCCGCAGCCATCGCCGGACTCATCAAATGGGTACGGCCGCCATTGCCCTGACGCCCTTCNAAGTTACGGTTCGAGGTAGAAGCACAGTGCTCACCCGCCCCCAACTTATCCGCGTTCATCGCCAAACACATAGAACAGCCCGGCTCACGCCAATCCATACCCGCCGCGATAAAAATCTTATCCAGCCCTTCGGCTTCCGCCTGCGCCTTAACCATCTGAGAACCCGGCACAATCAATACCTGCTTAACCGAACTGGCGACTTGACGACCTTTAGCCACAGCCGCCGCCGCGCGCATATCTTCAATACGCGAATTAGTACAGGAACCAATAAACACACGATCGATATAAATAGACGTAAGCGCCTGGCCACCCTCAAGACCCATATACTCCAGAGCGCGCTCCAAGCCTTTGCGCTTCTCTTCATTGGGCTGCTGATCTAATGTGGGCACTGACTCTGTTACCGCCGCCACCATCTCAGGGGATGTGCCCCAGGTCACCTGAGGGGCTATATCATCGGCATGCAACTCAACTTCAGTATCAAATACCGCATCCTCATCACTAACTAGACCATTCCAGTATTCAACCGCTTGGTCCCACATCTCACCTTTGGGCACAAACTGACGTCCCTTACAGTAATCAATCGTCTTCTGATCCACCGCCACCATACCCACGCGAGCACCAGCCTCAATCGCCATATTGCAGACCGTCATACGACCCTCAATCGACATATCGCGAAATACTGAACCGGCAAACTCAATGGCATGCTCATTGCCGCCGGCCGTACCAATCTTGCCAATAATCGCCAAAACCACATCTTTAGGGGTAACACCAGCGCCCACTGTGCCGTTCACCGTCACCCGCATATTCTTCATCTTCTTGGCCACCAAGCACTGAGTGGCCAATACATGCTCAACCTCAGACGTACCAATACCATGAGCCAGACAGGCCAATGCTCCATGAGTCGCGGTATGGGAATCACCACAGACCACCGTCATACCCGGCATAGTCGCGCCCAGCTCGGGGCCCATCACATGGACAATGCCCTGGCCCATCTCATTGATCTTAAATTCTTTAATGCCGTAAAGGTCGCAGTTATCGTCCAACGTCTGAACCTGAATACGCGAGACCTCATCGGCCATACCGGCAACACCAGCATCCCGCTCGGCTTTATCCGTAGAGATATTGTGATCAGGGGTGGCGATATTGGTATCCAGACGCCACGGCTTGCGATCAGCCAGACGCAAGCCCTCAAAGGCCTGAGGCGAGGTCACCTCATGAATCACGTGGCGATCAATATAGATCAGCGATGAACCATCGCTGTTTTGCTTAACAAGGTGGCGATCCCACAACTTGTCGTAAAGTGTTCTTCCAGTCATCACAGTCTCCCAGACATGTTTTTTTAACATTGCAGCCATAGTAGGCTTGCCTTATGATGAAAGAAATTCATATTTAGAATAAATATCATTCCCTATAGGAATGCATTAAGCGTTGAGTTAAAAGAACACAGAGATCCAAAGCCATGGACAACCAAAATTTAAAAGCCTTTATCACCGTCGCCAACTGCGGATCATTCTCAGAAGCTGCCGATCGACTCTACCTAACACAATCTGCTATCAGCAAGCGTATCGCTCAGCTAGAGCAGCAAATAGGCAAAAAACTCTTCGATAGAATCGCCAGACAGATCTCTTTAACTGAAGCCGGAAAAGAACTACTCCCCAGAGCAAAGCGCATCCTGCAAGAATATGAAAACGCCCTGCAAGCCATTAATGACCTCTCCGGCGATGCCAGTGGCACACTAAGATTAGCCATCAGTCACCACCTGGGACTCCATCGCCTGCCTCCAATCCTCAAACAGTATGCCCAACAATATCCTGACGTCAGCTTGGATATTGAATTTATGGATTCAGAAAAAGCCTATGAACAGGTGCTCCACGGCCAATCAGAAGTGGCCGTGATAACTCTGGCCCTAGAAAGCCACCACAATATCAACAGTAAAAAGATATGGAATGACCCATTGCGGTTTATCTGTGCGCAGGATCATCCATTGGCAGAGCTGAAAAAGCCGGCACTTAAAAATCTTGCCGAATATCCGATTATTTTGCCTGGCTTGAATACCTATACCGGGCGGATTATCCAGAATTTATTTCAGAAGGAAGGAATACCCTTAAAGGCACCTATGTCGACCAACTATTTGGAGACTATAAGTACTATGGTTGAAATTGGGCTGGGGTGGAGCGTACTGCCAGAGACTCTGGTCCGAGACCTGCATGTGATGCCGTTTAAGAAGATTAAGATTGAGCGGGAGCTTGGGTATATTCACCATACTAAGAGGAGTCTATCGAATGCGGCGGTGGCGTTTTTGGGGTTGTTGGATAACACCGATAACCTATAAATTATCACAACCTCGGAAAGTAAGCGGGGGTTAATGCGCACGGTAAAGGCGGTGCCAAGGCTAGTGGTGGCTTACCAGCTATTGGTGAACAGATTCCTAAACTGGTAGCGCAGGTTGGCAAGCAGGCCTTTGGGGCGTTGGCTTTCGGGCAGTGGGAATGACAGTTCGGTAAGCAGGTTGGCTTTGTGCCAGTATTGGGTTAGGTGTTTGAGCTGTTCTTTATGGGCGGGGCTGCGTTGCATCCAGGCTTTGAGTTCGACTAGCTCTGTAGGGGTGGGCGCGCGATCACTATCGAGTCGCACTAGCCAGTCTGCGGCTTGCTGCCTGATATCTTCTGCTGGGGCCAGTCTGTGGATATTATCCATGCCGTTGCTCTGCCCTTTCATCGCTCTGTTTGTTGCCGTTTTCACCGCTAGTGCGCTGATCTATAAAGTTAGCGCAGTCTCTTATGCCTTTGGACATATGTTTTTCGACGGTACTGATGGAGATACCCAGCTCCACTGATATGTCTTTGTGGCTCATGCCATGTACTTTGCGCATTAAAAATACTCGCCTGCACTGGGGCGGAAGCTGTGCCACTGCTTCGCAGTGTATGCCGATGAGTTCTTCGGCCATTACTTGGTCTTCGACTGAGTGCTCTAACCATACAACAGCCGACTCGTCGATATCCGCTATATAGTCGATGATCTGATGGGACTTTTTAGTCAGTTCTGTGATGGCGACATTGTGGGCGATGCGGAATAAGAACGATTTGGGTTGTTCGATGGGCTTGTCCTTTTCGGCACGGTAGGCGCGCATAAAGGCTTCTTGGGCAACGTCGTCTATATCCTGGGGGCGCTGTACAAAGCGTGAGATAAAACGCCGCAGTGCGGCTTGGTGTTTCTGAAAAGCGCTCATTACATTACTGCCCTGGTTACCTGTGTTTTGATGCTCTGGGCTTTGATTACTGCGCGGCCTGTTGGGTGGATTGCTAGTGGCCTTTTTCGATGTGAATGAGATTGTTGAGTCTAGATTGGTAATTTTGTCTGCCATGACGTCTGTATCCCTGTCGACACTGATAGTTTGCATGCTATCCAGTCGCCGCTATCCAATAGTTCACACCTTCGCCCACTGAGTTATGTGCTTTTTGAGAAGTTAGTGGGGTTGGTTTTGTTGGATTTCTGCTGTGCACCGACTTTTGCAGTGACAGCCCTCCCTGTACTGTTAAAAGTAGTTCACAGATTGAGGGGCTTCAAGGCCGATGCGTATGGCTGGGATGTTGAGACCCTTCGGCTGCGCTCAGGGTGACCGAGTGGTAGTCATCCCAAGCGCAGTGGAGGGAGCTCACGCAGGCTGTCTGAGTGGTGTGTTGCCATCAATCGATGACTGTACCAGGTCGAGCAATTCACGCAGTGCGACGGAGATCATGGCGAAGTCTGGCGATGGGCCATGACGGAGGTCTTTGACCATGGACTGCCAGCGTTGAATCAATGCTGTTTGCTGTTGCTGCCAGTTGTCGAGAAGCGAGGCAAGGTCATTCTCTGCAGCGTACTGCAGCAGGCTGGCGGTCAGGCGGCGGCGCTGCCCTTCGAGGTCGTCAACGTAGGATTCGCGGGCCAGATCTTGCCAGCGGTTGTCCGGTTGCAGTGCGACGATCTGCGCCATAAACCAATCGAGCGAGAGGTATTCGCCGAGTTTAAAGTACAGTTCGGCGACTTGCTGAATTGGCTTACCCAGTTGCAGCGCAGTATCGACCACACCGAGGCTGACAAACATGCTGTCGGAGGCGGCGAGACGCGAGGCTAGCTGATCCTCTACCTGCAATGCGGTGAGGTTGGCTTTCTCGGCGCTCCAAAGGTTTATCCATTCTATTTCGTGAAGCTCTGGCAGGTGTTGCAACACAGACTGAATGGGTGCGGTAAATTGCTCAATGATTTCTGAACAATTTAACGTCTGCCGGCGGTTGCGCAACAGCCATCTGGTTGTGCGCCGTGCCAGCCTGATCAAGATATGCAACAGATCCAGCTGCACGTTGGCGGACAGGTCACTCTCTTCTATCTGTTGCCACAACACTTCAATGCCGAGGATATTCATGGCAATGGCATAGGCGCGAATCACATCTCCGGCCGAGGCGCCGGTCGATTCCATCTGCCGGAAGAAGAAACTAAAGCCGACGCGGTCGACGAGATCATTGGCCAGTTGCGTGGCGGCAATTTCCTGTCGCAGTTGATGGTTCGCCACGGCATCGGCATAAGCATCGACCAAGGCTGGCGGGAAGGCGTTATTGACTGATGCGGCGAGATGCGGATCGCTCAACAGGTCGGCGTCGACTAGCGCTTCTTTTAACATAACTTTTGAGTAGCAGACCAGCACGGCCAGCTCTGGTCTGGTCCAGCTCGGCTGATTGCGGTTGATGCGTTCACTGAGTTGGTCATCGGTGGGCAAAAACTCCAATTCTCGATCGAGTTTGCCGCTGTTCTCGAGCCAGGCCATAAAGCGCTGAAACTCGGCATGCTGCTGGTCGCTGCGATGCTGTGCCAGACTAATCGCTTGGGTCTGGCGGACATTATTGTGCAGCACCAGCTCAGCGACACTGTCGGTCATCGACTCAAGAAACTGATTGCGTTCTTCGAGAGAGAGCTGCCCGGTTAGCACCTGCTGATTCAGCAAAATCTTGATATTCACTTCGTGATCTGAGCAGTCGACGCCAGCGGCGTTGTCGATAAAGTCCGTGTTACACAGCCCGCCTTTCAAACAGAACTCGACACGACCGCGCTGGGTCATGCCGAGATTACCGCCCTCGCCAAATACCTTGCAGCGCAGATCGCGGCCATCGACACGCAGTCCGTCATTGGCTCTATCACCGACTTCAGCATTGTTCTCCGACGAGGCTTTGACATAGGTGCCAATGCCGCCATTCCAGATCAGATCAACGGGCGATTTTAAAATCGCATTGAGCAGTTCTGTGGGGGTCACCTCATCGCGCTCAATGGCAAAGCGTTGTTTAATCTGCGGGGTCAGTTTTAGTGACTTGGCCGAGCGAGAATAGATGGCACTACCCTCTGACATCAACGCCCGATCGAAGTCATCCCAGGTGCTGCGCGGGGTTTCAAAAAGCCGCTTGCGCTCGACAAAAGTGGTTGCAGAATCGGGGTTGGGATCGATAAAAATATGCAGGTGATTAAACGCCGCAACCAACTGGATATGTTCCGATAACAACATGCCGTTACCAAACACATCGCCACCCATATCGCCGATCCCGACGACACTAAAGTCCTGCTGCTGAATATCAATGCCGATTTCACGGAAGTGTCGCTGCACCGCCACCCAGGCACCACGGGCGGTAATGCCCATGCCTTTGTGGTCATAACCGTTGCCGCCACCGGAGGCAAACGCGTCACCGAGCCAAAAGTTGTTCGCCGCGGAGATTTCATTGGCGATATCGGAGAAGGTCGCAGTGCCCTTGTCTGCCGCTACCACCAGATAGGGGTCGTCGCCATCGCGGCGCACCACGTCGATTGGCGCAACGATTTCCCCTTCGATAAGGTTGTCGGTGATATCCAGCAGCGCCTGTATATAAAGCATATAACTGGCAATGCCCTCTTGCAGCCAGGCATCGCGGCCGGCGGCCATAGATGCCTGTTTGGCGACAAATCCGCCCTTGGCACCGGTCGGGACAATCACGGCATTCTTCACTTGCTGCGCTTTCACCAGCCCCAATACTTCGGTGCGGTAATCCTCTAGCCGATCGGACCAGCGCAGACCGCCACGGGCGACCTTGCCGCCGCGCAGGTGCACACCTTCAACCCGCGGCGAGTAGACAAATATCTCAAACGCCGGACGCGGCTTGGGGGCGAGAGAGATCTTGCCTGAATCCAGTTTGACCGAGATATAGGATTTGCTGCTGCCGTCTTCGAAGGTCTGGAAAAAGTTGGTGCGCAGAGTTGCCTCGATGACTTCGAGATAACTGCGAATCACATTGTCTTCACTGATATTGTCGACGTCGTCGAGGGCGTCAATAATCTTCGTCACTAATCCCTGCGAGCGCTCGCTGCGACTGTCACTGGCGTAACGTGGGTCAAAATAACTTTTGAACAGCGCGACCAAATTGCGCGTGATATCCAGATAGCGCGAGAGCGTATCGGCAATAAATTCCTGGCTGTAGGAAATACCCAGCTGTTTCAGATAGCGCGCGTAGAGTCGCAACATCGCCACCGCGCGCCAATTCAAACGCGCGCCGACCACTAGGCGGTTAAAACTGTCATTTTCGGCATCGCCCTTCCAGACCGTCCCTAGAGCCTCTTTAAAACTGCCCTGAACCGCCTCGACATCGACATTGACGTCGAGCGAAAATGACAACTCAAATTCCTGCAGCCAGATATCGCCATCAGCCTCTGGGCTGATCAGATAAGGGTGCTCCATAACTACTCGAAAGCCGAGATTTTCCAGCATCGGGATCATATCTGAGAGCTCCAGCGGTCGCTGGCGGTGAAACAGTTTTAGCTGCAAGTGATTGTTCTCGGCGGCTTGCTGATGCTGTAGATCAATGGCCAGCTCACCACTGCCCTCTAACGCATCAAACAACTCAATGTGCGCAAGCGCCTGCTCAGGGGAATAAATTTCTCGATAGGCGCTAGGGAAAGCACGCTGAAAACGTCGCGCTATGGCAGCACCTTCGGCCTGCCCAGCTACCTTTGACGCAGTGGCAGCAAATTCATCCGACCAGTCGCGGGTCACCTGACGGACGAGATCTTCGAGATCAGCACTGCTGACCTTTAAATATTGCTTGTTGCGAATCTGGTAGACCAGATAAATTCGCACCAGCACCGACTCAGGTAAAAACTGGGTGGTAAATTCGCTTTCGACAGCATCTAACCGGTCACCAATCGCCTGTTGAATTTTCGCTCGGGCCTGAGTGCTAAACGACTCTCGAGGCAGGTAGACAATGCAGCTGACGAACTTGTCAAAGGGGTCCGGGTGCATAAAGACCTTTATCACACGGCGCTCATAGATTTGCCAGATGCCAATAGCGGTCTCCGCTAGCGTTTCACGGCTGACAAAAAACAACTCATCGCGCGGATGGAAGTCGAGGATGGTCATCAACGCCTTGCCATCATGGCTGTTGGACTGAAACCCGGAGTTCTCCATCACCCAGTTAACTTTATTGCGCAAAATCGGAATGCGCCTTGGGCTGTAGGAGTAAAACTGCGAGGTGTAGAGCCCCATAAAGCGCACTTCACCGCAGGGTTGGCCCTGGTCGTCAAAACGCTTGACCACCACATAGTCGGAGTAGACATCGCGATGCACGCGCGAGCGCTGAGACGATTTGCTAATGGTCAGCAGTTCATCACTTTCGTAGAGGGCGCGCACGCCGGGGCTAAGCTCCTCAACCCACTCTTCGCGGCGATCACCGGTGTATTTTTTTAACAATCCGCAGCGACTCTCTGGCACTTCACTGAGGTACATTTTTCCGTTATCAACCTTTAGATCAAACTCCGCACAGCCGGTAAAGGTAAAGTAGCCGTTATAAATCCAGCGCAAAAACTCCAGCGACTCCTCAAGCTGTTCTACTTGCGGAGCGTTTTGCTGTAGCTCAGCAATCAGGCTTTCAACCCGCTGGCGCATCGGATCAAAATCATCCACCACCACCTCAACATCATTGAGCACATCTAATAGCTCACGACGCAGGTCCGCCAGTTCCGACTCAATATGCAGGTCGACCTCGATGGTGATAAACGCCTCGCGTTCGGTGCCGTCGATAAAATCTGCATAGATCGTTTCAATAACACCTTGATCGTTGCGCAACACCCAGACCGGATTGCTCTGCAAGGTAAAGATATTGAGGCCACGGCGATTGAGCACAATGCGCAGTGAGTCGACCAGAAACGGCATATCCCGCTGGTTGATATAAATTGTCGTGTGCGAACTCAACCAGCCATCCTGCTCTGGATCCGGATTAAACACCCTTACCCGAGCGCGACCGTCGCTAGCGCTGGCAGCGTGATTAACTGGCCCTACATTATTGAGCGTCTCCGCGCTAAAGCGGCACAGGCCCCAGAGGTTCCAGAAAATATCCTCTGCGGAGCGCGCCAGATAGTCGGCGTCCGGATAAAAGTGCATCGCGTTAGCAAGGAAATTATCCATCTGCTGTGCCTGCGATTGAGTCAGCTTTTGAGTGGCTATTTTTTTAAGCGAGGCGATCAACGCGGCGCGTTGTTGATTATTTTTTGCATCCATGAGCGGGTTTCGAAACCTTTTTTTGTTTTAGTAGTCTGTAACCCGGTTCGGTCACTTTCTCGACCCCAAGGGTAACAAAAATTATTTAGTGATGGTAAGTATATTCGTCTCGCATAATGACCAAAACGATGTTTGTGTGCTGCTACAATAATCACTAGAATCACCCACCATATTATTTTGCACCGCACTTATTAGAGGTTACTTTTGCATCAGAAAATTCACCAACTCAAAGACTGGCTCAACACTCAAATTGTCGGCCAGGATCATCTTGTTGAACGTTTGATTATCGCCTTGCTAGCGGATGGACATCTGCTTGTCGAGGGCGCTCCGGGGCTGGCTAAAACCAAGGCCATCAAAACCCTTTCGGAAGGGATCGAAGGTAACTTCCAGCGCGTGCAATTTACCCCCGACCTGTTGCCCGCGGATATTACCGGCAGTGATATCTACCGTCCCGAGCACGGTAAATTTGAATTTCAGGCTGGGCCGCTGTTTCACAATTTGGTACTGGCGGATGAAATTAACCGCGCGCCGGCCAAGGTCCAGTCGGCACTGCTCGAGGCGATGGCCGAGCGTCAAGTGTCGGTTGGCGGCACCACTTATCAATTGCCGCACCTATTTATGGTAATGGCAACACAAAACCCAATTGAGCAAGAAGGTACCTACCCGCTTCCCGAAGCGCAGATGGACCGCTTTTTAATGCATATTATGGTCGATTATCCGGCGCCAAAAACCGAGCGTTTGATTCTCGAACTGTCGCGTAAAGAAGCGCTCAAGGAAGCACCGCAAGCGGTCGAGTTACTTAACCAGGAGACCCTGTTTGCCGCGCGTAAAGAGGCCCTTGCCGTGCATATGGCCGAGCCGGTTGAGGAGTATCTGGTGCAGCTGATTCTCGCCACCCGCGATGCCAAGCTCTATGGCGGCGAACTCGCCAAATGGCTCGACTATGGCGCCAGCCCGCGCGCAACCATCGCGCTGGATCGCTGCAGCCGCGCACTGGCCTGGCTAAACGGTCGCGACTTTGTCACCCCCGACGATATCCGCGCGGTGGCTCACGATGTCTTGCGTCACCGCCTGATTCTCAGCTTCGACGCCGAGGCCAGCGGCATTACCGCTAATCAGGTGATTGATACCTTACTGGAATCTGTCTCCTCCGCCTGATGAGCCAACCCTTCGATTACAACAACCACCCCGCCATCGCCAGTCTCAGCGAGATGGTGAAACTGCGTTACGGTGCTCGCGAGCTAACCGGCTTCCCGCGTGTCCAGGCGCGGCAAATGATGGCTGGCGGACACCGTTCGCGTTTTCGTGGCCGCGGCATGGACTTCGATGAAGTGCGTATCTATCAGCCCGGCGATGATGTGCGCAGCATTGACTGGCGTGTGACGGCCAAAACACAAACACCGCACACCAAGATTTTTCGTGAAGAACGTGAGCGTCCTGTACTGGTGGTCTGCGATCTGCGCGGACCGATGTTTTTTGGCAGTCAGCGTTTAAAATCAGTGGTCGCCTGCGAAATATCCGCTGCCCTGGCCTGGGCCGGACTCAACGCCAATGATCGCGTCGGTGGCCTGGTCTTTGGCACGCGGCACCAGGCTGAGGTCAAGTCGCGGCGCAGTCACCATGCGGTGCTGCAATTTATCCACCAACTGCAGGACTTTAGTCAGCAGCTGCTTGAGCCGGCGCCGGATCAGTTCAGTCTCGCGCATATTCTCGAAGAAGCGCGGCGCTTTGCCCTGCCCGGCACCACGGTTTTTATTGTCAGTGACTTTCACGATTTCAGTCCGGCCTGCGAACGTCAGCTGTTTGAACTGGCTCGCCACTGCAATCTCAACTTCTGTCATGTCTTCGACGCGATTGAGACCGAACTGCCGGCCCCGGCGCTTTATGCGGTCAGCGACGGTGATCAGCAGACCCTGCTCAACACCGGCGACAGCACCCTGCGTGCCGAATTTGAACAGGCCTTTGTGACGCGCAGCCAGATGCTAAAACGCTTTAGCCAACAACTCTCGGCTGGACTGTTGCCCTTTAATACCGCCGACTCGGCAATGGCCGTGTTGGCTCAGGCCTATGGCAAGCGGCGCAAGGGGCGACGGAGCTAATGGTCGACACGCCACTGTCAGCGCTGCCGAGTGCGCAAACAGCCGCTCCCCAGATGCCCAATCCTCTGGATCAGCTGCGCGATATTCACCTGCCCGAGCCGATTTCCTGGTGGCCACCGGCACCGGGCTGGTGGCTCTTGGCGCTGAGTGTTTGCGCCCTGCTGGGCTGGTTGCTGACGTGGCTCTACCGGCGTTATCGAGCTAATTCATATCGTCGTGAGGCACTTCATCAATTACAACAGTTGCAATCCGATAGCGATCCGCAAGAACAGCTACAGGCGCTATTTATACTGCTGAAACAGACCGCCAACTGCGCCTACCCCAATCGTTATCCAAGCAGCCTGACGATTGATGCCTTTGTCGAGTTTCTCAAATTCAGTTGTCATAAAGCGGTCTTTAATGACATGCACACAGACTTGCAGGTACTGCTCTATGGCAAACAACAGAGCGACCAAGCCGTGGATCTTGAACGTCTGTTCAAGGATGCCCAAGTATGGATCAAAGAGCATATGCTAGAAGATCAATTGGAGCTCGGCGACCCATGTTAGAACTGATCTGGCCATGGGCGCTGGCCTTGGCGCCACTGCCGCTAGTCTACCGTTGGCTGCGCAAGCCCGCTGAGGTACAGATGCGTGCCCTGCGTGCGCCATTGCTGGCCCATGCTGCGGCTGGCAGCAGCTCTATCGCTACCCGCTCTTGGCAAAAATCATTATTGCTGCTGGCACTGGCGATTATCTGGCTCTGCACACTGGTGGCTATAGCTCGCCCGGTATGGATTGGTGAACCGATCGCGCTGCCCACCAGCGGCCGCGATATTTTGCTGGCGGTGGATATCTCTGGGAGCATGGAGCGCGAAGATATGCAGCTGCGTGGCGAGACGGTTAATCGACTGGTCGCGGTGAAGGCGGTTGTCGGCAACTTTGTCACCGAGCGTGAAGGCGATCGTCTGGGACTGATTTTATTTGGCGAAAAAGCCTACCTGCAAACACCGCTGACGTTTGATCGCAAAACGATGCAGACACTGCTGTACGAGGCGCAATTGGGGTTTGCCGGCAACGGCACAGCAATCGGCGATGCCATTGGTCTGTCGGTTAAGCGTCTTCAGGAACGGCCGGAAAATCATCGTGTGGTGATTCTGCTGACTGATGGCGCCAATAATGCCGGCGAACTTGATCCACTGCAGGCGGCGCAGCTGGCCAGTCGCGCCAAGGTCAAGATTTACACCATCGGTGTCGGCGCAGAGACTCAGGAGACCTGGGGGCTTTTCGGTAAACGCGTCACCAACCCCTCGGCGGATCTTGATGAAAAGACGCTTGTGTCGATCGCCGACACCACCGGTGGACAGTACTTCCGTGCGCGCAACCCTGAAGAACTTGTGGCGATCTACAACGAACTCAATCGCCTTGAGCCGATTGAGCAGAACGCCGAAACCATTCGCCCGATCGCTGCGCTCTACCACTGGCCTCTGGCTGTTGCCTTTGTGCTCAGCTTGCTGATCGCGCTGAGTAATGGCTCACGGAGGTCTCGTGCCTGAGTTCTTCAACAGCGATTTCAGCCAGCTGCATCTGTTGCGTCCCGAGGCTCTGCTGGGGCTCATACCGGCACTGGTTTTAGCTGGCCTGGCGCAGTGGCGCAAGCGTAGCGCCGGCAACTGGAGCAAGATTATCAATCCGCAGCTACTGCCGTTTTTGATGCAGGGCGACACTAATAAAAAACAACGCGGCATTCTCTGGGTACTGCTG
>JGI20156J14371_10001688_pt1 | contig 18045 bp, 17 predicted proteins | sample COG_06_FD_14371 | JGI IMG/M metagenome (IMG submission 14371)
AACGATTACAATAAAGACAAATTCCCTTTTCATCTTCATATAGCTGAACAAATTAAAGAAGTAAATGAATCTAAGAAGTATCTTGGGCAAACACCTGTTGAATGGCTTTATAATAATTTTAAAATTGGCGAAAATCACCATCTTGTACATGCAACTCACTTAACAGTAAAAGAAACAAAATTAATTACCTCTAACAACTCTAATGTTGTTTTATGTCCTATTACAGAGGGAAATCTTGCAGATGGAGTTTTTAATTTTAATTTGTTTCAAGAGCAAAAAGGTAATTGGTGTATAGGAAGTGATAGTAATGTGGGCTTGTCTGCTTTTGAAGAAATAAGGTTACTTGACTATACCAACAGACTAATGACCAATAACCGAGATACTTTTAAAAATTCTAAATCTGCAAATTCTGGGGAGATTGCTTTCCAAGTTATTTATAACAATGGTCATAAGGCAATGGGTAATAAAAAATCAAAATATTTTGAAATTGGAGGTTCATTAGATTTTTTAGATATTGATCATAACCAACCTTTAATCCACAATTCTTCAGAGAAAAACTTATTAAATACTATAATTTACAGTACAGATATAAGAAGTATAAAAAATACTTATACAAACGGAATAAAAAGGGGTAATGATATAGATTTAAGAAATAAGATGATTACGAAATACAATAATACAATTAAAAGAATTAAAAATTATTAGGCTCTACCCATAGTTTTTAAATGACTGAAATGGTGCTTTAATGCGCCAATAAAAGTATTGCTTGCATGATACGGCAAATTAAATTCTTTTGCTGTTTGTTTTACAATTTTAGATATATCATGGTAGTGGACATGACATATATTTGGAAATAAATGGTGCTCAATCTGGTAATTCAATCCTCCAATAAACCAAGAGAAAAAAGACTTTGAATTTGAAAAATTGGCTGTAGTTTGTAACTGATGAACATACCAATTTTTCTCAACCATTCCATCATTATTAGGTAAAGGAAATTCTGTTTGATCAACAATGTGAGCACACAAAAAGACAGTTGACAAGAAAAAACCAGCAATAAACTCCATTATGAAAAAACCAGCTATATTAATTCCAAGATTGCCAGTAACTAAAGTTGGTAAAATTAGGATTAAAAATACGTAAATAACTTTCCAAAACAGCAGGGAAAATAATGCTTTTGTAAAAGAAATTCCTTGAGATTTTAGTAGACCTTTTTTGTTGTACTTAATTAGTTGGATAAAATCTTTGCTTACCAACCATGAAATAGTTAATAAACCATAAACAAACCAAGCATAAATATGTTGGAATTTATGTAAAGTTTTTTTCTCTTGATCTTGAGAAAACCTAAGAATGATACCTGCATCCACATCTTCATCCATTCCAATGATATTGGTATAGGTGTGGTGTAAAACATTGTGTTGAATTCTCCAATTTAAATCATAACCTCCACAAATATTTAAAAAGTAACCAATCCATTTATTTACAGTCATATTTTTAGAATATGCATTGTGGTTTCCGTCATGCATTACAGACATTCCGATACCTGCCATTCCAAAACCAATAATGGCCCATAATAATAATACTATTGGAGAAGAAAGATTTAATGTCAAAATAAGGACATAAGGAACAATATAAATAGCCATCATGAAAAATGTCTTAAAAATCATAGCTGCATTATGATTTTTAGAAATATTATTTTCCTTAAAATAAGAGTTGACTCTTTTTCTTAAAACCTTAACAAATTCAGGCTTTGTTGTATCGAACTTTATGTTTTTAATAGATGAGATGATTTCTAATTTTTATACAAATAAATGATGTTTTAACTTAACTTTTTTTTTGTTCAATGTTTTATGCAATATTGTAAGAACCTAAATGTTTCAAGAATTTGTAATGACTACGAACAGCCGAAAACATGTTCTTATAAGACTTGTAAGGTACATTAAATTCCTGTGCTGTAGACTGTACTATTTTACTAATTTTTTTGTAATGTATGTGGCAAATATTAGGGAAAAGATGGTGTTCAATTTGAAAATTCAGACCTCCAATAAACCAAGAAAGTAATTTAGAGTTCATAGCAAAATTACAAGTAGTATTTAATTGGTGAACAAACCAATTTTTATCCACTACTCTACTCTCATTTGGAGAATTGAAATCATTAGGCTCCATTACATGAGCACATTGAAATACTATAGATAAAATAAGACCCGCAGTATAGTGCATGGTAAAATATCCAATAAGAACAAACCACCAATTATCTAAGAAAATAAGGGGAAGTACCAAAGCGTAGGCATAGTAAATGACTTTATAAAAAATAAGAAGTGCCATTTGATTTGTGAAATTTCTTTTTTGAATCTTTAAAAGACCATTCTTATGGTACCTTATTAACTGTAAAAAATCTTTTTCAAATGCCCATTGCAGGGTCATCAGACCATATAGAAACCAAGCATACAGATGTTGGTACTTATGGTGTTTTTTTAATTCTTGATCTGGTGAAAATCTAAACATAACGCCAGAATCTAAGTCTTCATCCATAGAAGAAATATTGGTGTAGGTATGATGCAATACATTGTGTTGTATTCTCCAATTGATATAATTACCACCTAAAAACGTGATGAAAAAACCAAAGAAATTGTTTATTTTTTTGTTCTTGGAATAAGCTCCGTGATTGGCATCGTGCATTACTGACATTCCAATTCCTGCCATTCCAAAACCCATAGCAAACCATAAAATAATGGAGAAGTAAGAAGCGTTAAATACATAAAGAAGAGAATAAGATCCAAAATAAAGTAAAATTAAAAGTATGGTCTTTAGAAACATGTTGAAATTAGCATGTTTAGAAATTTTATTTTCCCTGAAATAATTATCAACTCTTTTTTTAAGAGTTTTAACAAAAACACTTTTTTTCCTGTCAAAACTTACAGATTTAAAACTCATGGGCCTAATTTTAAGTAAATGTAGAACATTAATTTAAAGATAAATATCCATGTTTAATGTGTAATTAACATTATTATGAACATCAAAATCAATTAATGATTACTTTTCATGCTCTAGAAAATCGATCCCATATTGCTTTAGTTCTTTTAAAATTGGATCATAAATTTGTTTATCCAACGGCAATACTACTCCTCTAGTTTTAATGCTTCCATTAAGCAACATTTTAGTAGCAATTCCTAGTGGTAGTCCGACTGTGTCACTCATAGCTGTAATATTAGAATCTTTTCCAATGTAAGCCATATGAGATATCAATTCCTTTTCAATTTTATCAAGTGTATAAGTAACTCTATGCCACATAACAATCATGTCTTTATCCTGAGGACTTAACGTCCATTTTTCCTGAAGTATTTTTTGTAGTATTTGAGCTGGAGATGCGTCTTTAAGACCTATTTTTTTATCTTCAAAAATACCTAGCCAAACTAATTTTTCCCACATATAATCGTCTTGCTCTATTCTAAGATAATGACGAAGCTTTAGTTCCACAGAATCGTAAGTATTAAACTTAAGAAATGAATTTATAAATTCTCTATTGGTCATGTTTTCTGACCCTTCAACAATGTAAGAATCATCAGTAGCCCCAAGTTGAACAAAAATATTCCATGCCCTACAGAAACCTACTTTTCTTAAAGTACCTCTATACATTGTAGAAATATCATCCAATTCGTAAATAGACCTGTATTTCAGTGAATCTCTATTTGGATAGCCTTCGAACTTTCCATATCCTGGGACATCAATTATTTCAGTTCTTCTAAATAGCTTATGGTAAGGTATATACTTATACTTTCCCTCCTTTATAAATTTTGCACTCCCACCTTGACCAGCCAAAACAACATTTCTTGGATTCCATGTAAACTTATAATTCCATGGGTTATCATCACTTTCCGGAGCAACTAATCCACCAGTGTAGGATTCAAAACCTTTAACATCTCCCCCTTTAGCCTTAACCTGGTCAATAAGTTTTTTAGCAGACATGTGATCAATCCCTGGATCTAATCCTAGTTCGTTTAACACCAAAACTTTGTTCTTTAAAGCATTCTCATTTAATGTTTTAATTTCATCAGTTATATAACTTGGTGTAATAACATGAACACCACAATCTACGGAGTCTTTCAATACCTTAAAATGCATATGTGCCGGAAGCATAGATATCACAACATCTGAAGATTTTATATATTCTTTTCTTTTGACATCGTCATTTGCATCTAGCTGATAAGAAAATCCATTTGGATGATTGCCTATCTTGCTCTCGGCCAACTTTAAATTAAAGTCTACTACGGTCACCGTCCATTTTTCTAGATCTGAATTATCTAACAAATATTTAATAAGTGAAGTAGAGGATCTTCCGGAACCAATGACCAATATTTTTTTCATATTTATTTTTTATAAATGCTAACCAATCATTTTTTGTTTTGATAGAATAGAATTTATATTTGCTCACAATATATGAAAACAGATCGGTTATTTTTATCATTTTCAATACTTGGAATAGCAATTGCTACATTATTTGGAGCATTTGGTGCTCATTCACTAAAGGATTTATTTTCCACATATGAAATGGATGTATGGAACAAAGGAATATTCTATCAGATTTCTAATTCTTTGGGACTTATTATTTTAGTGGCTTTGAGAAAAATTGAGCTAATTAAAAAAAATGACTTGCCATTTTATTTTTTATTAATTGGAATAGTTTTTTTTTCTTTCTCTTTATATATAATTTCTTTAACAAATGTTTTTCTTCACCCTCAACATTGGCTAAAAACATTAATGTTTCCTGTTACTCCTATTGGTGGAAGTTTGATAATTATTGGATGGATTTTAGTTTTTCTTCGTCTTAAAAAATGAAAATCATACACAATTTTTATTTTTTTAAAAAAAATTAAAAACCTTATTTAGATTTATTCTAAATAAATATATTTGCAAAAAAAACTTATTTTTCTTACCATGATTAGATTATACGCCTTAATATTTTCCCTGCTATTTGCTATTTCTTGTACAAACAATAAAGAAGTACAAAATCCAGTAGAAGAAACAAAAAAAGAATCTCTAACTCTTTACACTCACAGACATTACGACTCCGATAAATTAATTTTTAAAAAATTTGAAGAAAAAACTGGAATAAAAATAAATGTTGTAAAAGCAAGTGCAGATGAATTGATTCAAAAAATGGAAACAGAAGGCAATCAATCCCCAGCAGATTTATTACTAACAGTAGACGCTGGTCGTTTGGTAAGAGCAAAAAATAAAAACCTACTTCAATCTTCAAGTTCAGATCTTTTAAATACTACCATTCCTACTCACCTTAAGGATTCTAGCAATTACTGGTTTGGTTTAACCAAAAGAGCTAGAGTAATAGTTTATAACAAAAAAACTGTAGATTCTTCTGATTTATCAGACTACGAAGATTTAGTAAATGAGAATTGGAAAAATAAAATACTAATTCGTTCTTCCAATAACATATACAATCAATCTCTTATGGCGTCTATTATTGCCAACAAAGGGGAAGATTCAGCAAAAAAATGGGCTGAAGGAATAGTAAATAATTTTGCAAGATCGCCTAAAGGAAACGACAGAGATCAGGTAAAAGCAATTTTAGCAAATGAAGGTGAAATAGCAATTATCAATACTTATTATTTGGGGAAACTTATCAACTCAAAAGACTCTAATGAAGTAGCAGCTGGAAATGCAGTAGGTATATTTTTTCCAAATCAAGAAAATAGAGGAACACATATAAACGTTAGTGGTATTGGAGTTGCTAAAAGTTCAAAAAACAAAGAAAATGCAATTAAATTCATTGAATTTTTAATTAGCAAAGATATTCAAGAGATTTTTGCAAAAGCCAATTACGAATACCCTGTTAATAAAGATGCAAAATCTTCTGAATTATTAAAATCTTGGGGGCAATTCAAAGAAGATAAGCTATCTTTAACTAAGCTAGGTGAACTCAATAAAAAAGCAGTAATTCTGTTCGATGAGGTTAAATGGCCTTAAGCTAAACCATCAAATAAAAAGATGTTTTTAAAAATAAAACATTTTAAAAGAGACTTTAATAAATGGACGTTACTTATTGTAGCTCTAAGTTTATTTTTAGCAATACCTATATTTACTATCTTAATAAGTCTATTTAGTGGAAACGGTGAAATGTGGGAACATATCACCTCCTACTTTCTTTTTGATTATATAAAAAATTCTGCCATCTTAATTTTTGGCACAGGATTATTGACATTCACTATTGGGACTTCTTCTGCCTGGATTGTAGCAAAGTATACTTTTAAATATAAGAAGGTTATTGAATGGCTTTTATTTATGCCATTAGCAATTCCTTCTTACATAGTTGCATATACCTACGTTGGTTTAATTGGAAATGGAGGTACATTCATTGAGATTTGGAGGAATTTTGGCCTATCTGTTAACAGAATTGAGATGATGAATATTTATGGTTTAATATGGGTTTTAAGTTTTTCTCTTTATCCATATGTTTATGGAGGAACAAGAACCATTTTTCAAAGTTACCCTTCTCAACTTAAGCATTCAGCATCTTTACTTGGCGTTTCTAATAAAAAATATTTTTTCTCAGTAGCTCTTCCCTTAGCTTCCCCTGGAATAATAGGTGGTATGTTTTTAGTATTTATGGAAGTTTTAAATGACTATGGAGCTGCAAAATATTATGGGGTTAATACATTCACCACTGGAATATTTAGAACATGGACAGCACTAGAAGATTTACAATCTTCAATTTACTTATCTGCAATTCTGGTAGTTTTAGTATTTATTTTAATTCTTATTGTAAAATGGTTGAGAGGGAGCAGATCCTATAATTTAAAACAAACCAATGCCATCCACAAGAATGAAATCAAGAGAACTAAACTTAGTGGGTTAAAAAGAATCCTCTATTTGGGAATTCTACTTGTTCCTATACTATTTGGTTTTATTCTTCCTTTAATTCAACTTGTAATTTGGGGAATACAAACCTTTGATTCTATGTTTAACTACGATTTGATAATTTTAGGATTAGAAAGCTTATCGTTAGGTCTTTCCACTGCTCTACTTGTTGTTTTTCTTGCTTGTTTGTTAATCTACCTTTCAAAATGGAATTATTTTAAACAATTCAATGTCTTTTCAAAAATTGCAACACTGGGTTATGTTATTCCAGGGGCAATTATTGGAGTTGGAATTATAAGAACAAGTAAATCTTTGACAGATTTATTTAGTTTCCAATTCAATCTTGAAATTGGTCACCTTATTTACAACAGTATTTTGGTACTTATTTACGCTTATTTATTCAGATTTATTGCAGTAGCTTACAATTCCATTGAAGGAAATACTCTAAAGCTTGGTAAAAATCTATCAGAGTCTTCCTATTTACTTGGCTATGGAAAAATTAAAACATTTTTTAAAATTGATTTTCCTTTACTAAAAAATGCCCTTCTTAGTTCCTTTATATTGGTTTTAATTGATGTTATGAAAGAATTACCTCTTACTCTTATTCTAAAACCTTACAACTTAAGCACACTTGCAGTAAGGGCCTATGAATATGCAGAGGACGAAAGAGTAGCCGAAGCTGCTCTACCAGCATTATTTTTGATATTTTTAATTGGGACTATGATTACATTGCTAAATTATAAGCTAAAAGAAAATAAGTGAATTTTATAAATACATATTCGTTATGAAAATATTAGAAATTGAAAACCTATCTAAGTCTTTTGAATCAAAATTTGAAGTGGTTTCTGATTGTACTTTTAATATTCAAGCTGGTAATATATGTGCCATTGTTGGCGAAAGTGGAAGTGGGAAAACCACATTATTTAGACTTATTGCTGGACTAGAAAGACCAGACAAGGGAACCATTAGAATTAATGGAACCTTAATGAGTAGTGATAAATTTATAAGAGATATTAAAGACAGAAATGTTGGACTAGTATTTCAAGATTTTTCACTATTTCCACACTTAACTGTAAAAGAAAATATTGAATTTGGTTTAAAGAAAAATAAAGATGAAAAGGTTGAAAAACTACTACAAACCATAAAGATGGAAAATTTTCCAAATAGATATCCCAATGAACTAAGTGGAGGACAACAACAAAGAGTATCCTTAGCTCGATCTCTTGCAATGGATCCAGACCTTCTACTATTGGACGAACCATTTAGCAGTTTAGATACCCAACTGAAATCAAAAATTAGGCAAGAGTTAAGAGATATAATAAAAAAAATAGGTATTTCATCTGTCTTCATTACTCATGATATAATAGATGCTTTAGAAATTGCTGATGAAATTATTTTCATGGATAATGGGAAAATAATAAGACAGTGCTTAATTGAAGATGTTTTTAAGGAAATTAAAGACGAAAAAATTCAAAATAATATGGTTGAACTAAAAAAAAATGCAGAGCTAATTCTAAATGCATTGAAAAAGAACTAAACATCTATATTTCTAATAAACTATAAGAATTATAGTAGTTAACACCCATAAATATTTAAAACTAAATTGAAATTTTCTTATTTAGAATCATTCTAAAATACCACAAAAAAGGTATTGTCAATAATTGGTTGAATAGTAATTTTGTCCAATAAATAATTAAAAATTCATAAAATGAGAAAATTAATTTTTAGGCTTTTACTTACCTGTACTGTACTTGCCATATTTGCAAGCTGTGCTAAAAAAGGTTGTACAGATCCTCTAGCATTAAACTACGATGCTGATGCAACAAAAGATGACGATGGTTGCGAATATGTGGTTGTTCCTGACACCTATGTATTTACAGATGCTGACGGTAACAATACAGTTTCTTATAGTGGACAAACTTCAAGAATGGATATGCTCTCCGAAATGGTTTCTTATCTAAAAACTGCAAATGGAAGTAACACTAATCCTGCAACATTAGACGCAAATACTTTATTAGCCATGTATGATAATTCATATACAGGTTGGTCAGACACCAATTTAATTGACAATGGAAAACAATTAAAAAGTAAAACCGCACTTAATGATGCTGGTATTCAAGCAATGTTTGAAGGATGGATGACTGACGCTGCTGCTGGTAGTCCAGATGTAACTGGATCTTATCTTCAAGCTGCATCAGGAATTGAATGGACTCAAATGATTGAAACAGGATTGATGGGTGCTTGTTTTGCTAGTCAAATGACTTCTAACTATTTAGCTGGTATCAGTACTGATGATAATACGGTTGCTGTTGATGCTGCTGCTGGAAAATATTACACTGAAATGGAACACCACTGGGATGAAGCATATGGATACTTCACTGACGCTCCTGATTATCCAAACAATGGAACAGATAGATTTTGGGGAAAGTATGCTAACAAATCTTACCTAGAAGATAATATAGGTTCTGCAACAGATATTTCTTTAGCATTTAGAACTGGAAGAGCAGCAATAAGTGCTGGTGATACAGATGCAGCTCTAGTTCAAGCTGGAATTTTAGAAACTGAAGTTAAACAAATGGTTGCTGGAATGGCTTTGCATTATTTAAATGATGTAAAATCTCAAATTGCTGGAGGTAATGCACAATCAAGCATCAACCATAGTATGTCTGAAGCTCTTGCATTTATTTTCGGAATTCAATTTGTCACTGATAACCCAGATATGTCAAGTACTGATGTTATGGCTTTAGTAAACCAAATAGCACCTGACGTTGCAGGTTTTTCAATGGATATTACTGAAATAAATACAGTAATAGATCAAGTAGCTGCTGCAACAGGTTTAACTGATAAAAAAGATGACTTTTAGAGAAGCAATATATATTTATTCTTTTATGGTTGTTAAGTTAATTAATTAAACTATTGCTAATCAAAAAACAAACACTCAACAAATACTGTTGGGTGTTTGTTTGGTTGGTACTTTTAACAAAAATATGAATACAAGGTTTTTAAAATTTTTATATATTTTTTCAGCGATTTTGATTATTCAGAGTTGTAAAAAAAGTGGTTGTACTGACCCAAATGCATTAAACTATGATATAGATGCGCAAAAAGATGACAATGGTTGTCTTTATGAAGATTATGATAAATTATCTTTGCTCACCAACTTAGCTGACAACTATATTATTCCTTCATTAGATGCTTACAAAAGTAAGATTATCACTTTAAATATTCATGTAGATTCATTTATAGAAAATCCAAATATTTCTAATCTAACACTTCTTAGAACGAATTGGGAAGAGGCATTACTAAACTGGCAAGATATCGGATTCTTAGACTTTGGTCCATCTGAGTATATACTATTAAGAAAACAGACCAATACATTTCCAATCGATACAACAGAATTGAATAACTTTATAACACTAGCAGATTGGAATTTAGATTATGCTAGTAGTTACGATTCCAAAGGACTTCAAGCATTAGACTACCTACTATTTAAGCCCGGACATTCAGAGAGCGAATTAATTACTTATTTTCAAAATAATACAAATGCCAAAAACTATCTCAAGGCTGTAGCAGAAGATTTAAACCAAAATATTAATTATGTTACCAATCAATGGGTAACCTACAGAGAAGATTTCATCAACGATTTTGAAGTTACTCAATCTAACTTTTCTACCAACTCACAAGGCAGTTCTATTAGTAATATTATAAACGCACTATGCTTACACTACGAATTTTATGTTAGAAGAGGAAAAGTAGGTCTTCCAATAGGTGTATTTAATGGGTTTTCACAATTAGAACTTCCAGAACTAGTGGAATGTTATTATTCAGGAAAATCAACTCAAAACTTAGTTAGATCAATAAATTCTTTAAGAAAATATGTAACGGGTTCTAGCTACTTAAATAACGACAATGGATTAGGATTAGACGATTACATGGATTTTGTAAATGCAGAACAAAGTATGCAGCAATTATCTACAGTAATAGACAATCAATTTCTTACTATATTAGACGAAGTAAATAATATTAATGGTCCTCTAAGTGAAGAGATAATCAATAACAAGTCACAGATAACTCAAACTTATCAAGAATTACAACAGTTAGTTCCATATATCAAAGTAGATATGACATCTGCATTAGGTGTTTTAATTACCTACCAAGACAATGACGGGGATTAATAAATGGATTACCCATTTAACTAAAAATCAAGTTAGTATTTATCCACTTGTAGTATTTCGAATTATCTTCGGAATATTAATGTTTTTCAGTACTTTAAGATTTATTCTAAAAGGCTGGGTGCATGATCTTTATGAAGTTCCAACCTACTTTTTCACCTACTATGGATTTGATTGGGTAAGCCCCTTACCTAACCCTTTTATCTATGTACTTTTCCTAATACTTTTAATTACTTGTATTTTCATAATATTTGGATTATTCTACAGAATAAATACTGTATTATTTTTTATAACATTTACCTACATAGAACTAATTGATAAAACCAATTATCTCAATCATTATTATTTTATATCCTTAATTAGTCTACTGCTAATTTTGATTCCAGCAAATAGCTATTTTTCACTAGATACCTACTTTGGAATTTGTAAAAGAAAAAAAACCATACAGGCTTGGCAAATAAATATAATTAAACTTCAAATTGGTTTGGTTTATTTTTTTGCTGGAATATCCAAACTAAACTACCACTGGCTGTTGGAAGCTCAACCACTAATAAATTGGCTAAAACATCAGTCAGATTTTCCAATAATTGGTAAATTATTTCTTTATGATTTTACAGCTTACTTATTTAGTTGGGTAAGTGCAATCTTTGATATTTTCATATTCTTTTTACTAATTGATAAAAGAAGCAGATGGATTAGCTACTTTGTAGCTTTTGTTTTTCATATAATGACAGCGATTATGTTTCCAATAGGGGTTTTTCCTTACGTAATGATTGCAAGTACCTTAATATTCTTTAACGATAATTTTCACAAGAAAATAATAGATTTTATTTCTAAATATGGTTTACTTAATAGTAGTAAATCAATTGAAGAAAAAAACAATTATCAAACTAAGACCAACAGTGTACTAAAGTTTTTTTTAATTGGATTCTTTACCCTACAATTATTTCTCCCCCTAAGGTTCATGTTATACCCAGGGAAATTATTTTGGACCGAACAAGGCTATAGATTTAGCTGGAGAGTAATGCTAATTGAAAAAGCTGGGTATTCTCAATTTTATATTCACGAACCCAAAATGGATAGGAAAATGTTAATTCAAAATAGAGATTATTTAACCCCACAACAGGAAAAGATGATGTCTACACAACCCGATATGATTCTTCAATATGCACATTTCCTTTCTAAAACTTTTAAAGATTCTTGCCTAGTAGAGTCCAACGGAGAAATTATAAAAATGGGGAGGAATCCAAAAATAACTGCAGATATTACAGTGAGTCTATTTAATAAAGGAAGTAGAAAATTTATAGATTCCGAAAAAAATCTTTCTGAAATTAAAAGAGGTTTTGGCAATAAAGAATGGATACTTGATTATGAAGATTAAATTACTTGGATTACTACTATTTTTATCTGTTCAAAGTTTTTCCCAAAAAGGGAAAATTTCTGGATATATCACCCATTCCAATAACGACCCACTTGCCTTTACCACAGTATATATAGAGAAAATTAATAAAGTTTTCTACACCAATAATCTTGGGTTTTTCACCATTCCAAAACTCAATTATGGAAAATATGTGATTAGTTATTATTTAACTGGTTTTACTAAAAAAAGCGACACTATAATTTTAGATCAACCCTATTTAAATCTATCAAAAGTTACTCTTGAAGAATTAAGTTATGATTTAGAAGAATACGAAATAAAACAAGAAGAAGAATTTAATATTAGAAAATTACGCGCTATTGAAGGAGTAATGATTACTCAAGGCAAAAAAACTGAAGCTATTTCTGTAGAGTCATTAGATGCTAATAAAGCTACCAACCAAAGTAGACAGATCTACTCCAAAATACCAGGAATAAATATTTGGGAGAGTGACGGCGCAGGAATTCAGTTGGGATTAGGAGGAAGGGGTTTGAACCCAAGCAGGAATTCTAATTACAATACAAGACAAAATGGATACGATATTAGCGCCGATGCTTTGGGATATCCAGAGAGTTATTATAGCCCACCCTCAGAAGCAATTCAAGAAATTCAATTAATAAGAGGCGCTGCTTCTTTACAATTTGGTCCTCAGTTTGGAGGTTTAATTAATTTCAAATTAAAAGAAGGAAATCCAGATAAGAAAATAGAATCTATTATCAGACACACGGTGGGTTCCTACAAATTGAATAATTCTTTTGTAAGTCTTGGTGGAACCAATAAAAAGTTCAAATACTATGGTTTTATAAATCTCAAATCTGGAGATGATTGGCGAGCAAATTCTAATTTTGATTTAAAAAATGGATATCTACATTTTACTTATTCTCCAAATGAAAAAACAAATCTAAATTTTGATTTTACTAAAATGGATTATCTAGCACAACAACCTGGGGGTCTAACAGACCAACAATTTGATAATAATCCAGACACCTCTTTTAGGGAAAGAAATTGGTTTAAAGTAGATTGGAATCTTGCAGCATTTCAATTAGATTACGAGTTTAATTCTAGAACAAGGCTAAATTCTAGAACCTTTGGTTTGATTGCATCTAGAGAGTCTTTAGGTTATCTAGATCAAATAAACAGAATTGATCCGCTTCTAGACAGAAATTTGATATCAGGAAATTTTAAAAATATAGGTAATGAAACTCGTCTAATTCATTTGTATGATGTAAATAATTTACCATGGGCATTTTTAATTGGCGCTAGATTATATAGGGGTTTTAGTCAAGGAATTCAAGGAAAGGCAAATAATGGGTATGGCCCAGATTTTTATTTTGTTAATGATCTTAACAATATTTCATCTGATTTTATTGAAAGTAATTATAATTTCCCAAGTTTTAACTTCTCGTTATTTGCAGAACATATTTTCAATATTTCAAATAGATTAAGTATAACTCCGGGAATAAGATATGAGAATATAAATACTTCTGCCAATGGTGCTTATAGAATTAATTACCCAGATTTAGCTGGTAATATTGTATTTGATACTGTTATAAATGTTGATGATCAAAACAATAGAGACTTACTACTTACTGGAATTGGATTAAATTTTAAATTAAATGAAGAAATTGAAGTTTACTCTAACATTTCACAAAATTATAGAAGTGTCAACTTCACTGATATGCAAATAAGGAATCCTAATTTCAGAATTGATCCTGTGCTTAAAGACGAAGTAGGATATAACAGCGATTTAGGAATAAGAGGAAAGATAAAAGACATTCTTTATTTCGATGCATCATTATTCTATTTATTTTACAATAATAGAATTGGAAATACGATTCAAATTGACAGTAATCTATTTAATACTTACCAGTATAGAACCAATATCTCCGAGTCTAGAACATATGGATTTGAATCGGTCTTAGAATGTGATTGGTGGAAAATTTTTTCTAAAAAGAAAAATTATAAATGGACAACATTTTTAAATATTGCATATAATGATGCAGAATACATCAGCTCTGACATATCTGCTTTTTTTGGAAAAAAGGTAGAAATGGTTCCACCGTTTATATTTAGAACTGGAATGACCATAGGAGGAGACAATCTATCGGTTTCTTACCAATATAGCTACACAAAAGAACATTTTTCAGATGCAACCAATTCCGATTATCAGATAAATGCTGTCGTTGGACTCATTCCCTCCTACTCTGTTATGGATGTGTCTTTGAAATACTCCTTCAAAAAATTTCAATTAGAAACTGGTATAAATAATTTAACCAATCAATCCTATTTTACTAGACGAGCTGTAGCATATCCTGGACCGGGCATTATACCATCTATGCCTAGGAATTTTTACCTTTGCTTACAAATCAAGCTTTAATTCTAGTTTATGGATATTTACGATGTTTCATTTATTATCTCAACCCTATGGGTTGGTCCTTTTTGGATGGCAATGCTCTTAAACCCTAAGAAGGAAAAAACAAAAAAACTACTTTCCGGGCCTTGGTTTTTTATAGGACCAATTATTCTTTGGTTTATAATCATGTGTTACAACCCTCAAGGTTTAATTGATCTTTTCTCTGTATCTTCTAATTCAGTAGGATTTATTGAAGGACTGGCTGCTAGTCTTGCAACCAAGGCTGGTATTACTGCAACATGGGCCCATATGGTTGCAGGTGATATTTTTGTGACTAGATGGATATGGAGAAAATGTTTAGAAACCAATTCTCCCATTTGGATTGTAAGATTATCTATATTTTTTGGGGTAATGCTTATGCCAGTTGGACTTGGAATTTTCGCTATTAGCAATTTCTTGAAAAAGTGATTTTAAGAACCACAATATTCTTAATAATAAATTTTACAGCTTTAGCATTCGGCGGTCTTTTTACTTCTGAAGGTGTTCCATCTGAATGGTATTTGTCTCTTTTAAAAGCTCCATGGACACCTCCAGGATGGGTATTTGGTTTTGCTTGGAGTATAATTATGATTTCTTATGCGTTTTATATGGGATTTTTATACAATACTAATTCTAAAAAAACTACAATAATTATTTTATACGTATTACAACTCTTTCTCAATATTTCTTGGAACCCAGTCTTTTTTAAATTTCACTATGTACTTTTAGGCTTTATAGTAATAAGCTTGCTTACATTAACTGTAATTTTCAAGCTGTTTTTCTTTTATAAAGCAATTAAATTAAAATCATTTTTAATACTTCCATATATATTTTGGTTAATATTAGCAACTTCTCTAAATGGTTACATTTTAATTTATAACTAATTGGTCTTTGATATATTTATTCCTTTGTTAACTTTATGTAAATCAAAGATTAAGTTAAAATGAAAAACATTAAATATTTAGTACCTTTTTTAATAATTACCTTATTATTCTCCTGCACAAAAAGTGCTGGAACAGGTGGAAGAGCAACTATTAAAGGAAATATTGTGGTAGATAATATAAATATTCTAGGAAATATTGTAGATAGCTATGACGCTCAAGACCAAGAAGTATACATAATTTATGGACAGCAAAACAATACCCATGATGACGATGTTAATACAAGTTATGATGGCACATTTGAGTTCAAGTACCTAAATAAAGGTAATTATGAAATATTTGTCTATAGTGATTGTGTAGATTGTCCTAAAGGACAAGACAGCTTAATAACAAAAACAATTACCATATCAGATTCTGAAGAAATTATTGAAATGGATACAATAAGAATAGCTAATTTCATTTGATGAAGGCTATTGGTATTTTTCTATTATTAATTTCTCCTTGTTTTGTTTTTTCTCAGGATATGAGTCAAGATTTTGGAACTTGGACCAAAATTAAGTCTGATTTTAAAATCAATAAGAAAACATCATTCACCAACAAGACTGAACTTAGAACATTAGATAATTCGTCACAAATATCACAGTTTTACACACAATTTTCACTCAATAAAAAATTGAATAAAAAATTATCTACCAGTTTTGCATGGAGATTAAGATTGTTAAACAAAGAGTATTCTTACCTTTTAGCAAATAGGTTTCACAATGATTTAACCTTTAAACATAAAATTTCTGATTTATCTTTCTATTTCAGACTAAGAACACAAATAAACTTTAATCCCAATAGTAGTAATGAATTTTACGAAAGGACTAGACTTAAATTAAAATATAAAATAAATAAAAAAATTGCTTTTTATGCCTATCAAGAATTGTACTTCTTATTGAGTCCTTCTGAAAGATATTTCTATGATAAAACTAGATTTGGAACTGGAATTCAATATGAATTAAACAAAAAAACAGAGTTAGAAATTAAATACCTGAAAATAAACGATATTAATGTAGAAAACCCCAGTTCATTAAACGTGCTAGGACTCAAAATATCTCACCAATTTTAGTTCTATAATACCATTTTATAGGTATTGATAAAACATAAGGAAATCAATTATTTTGTATAAAAATATTTTTAAATGATTATCTCAACGCATTCTCCAAAATTTATAACTAAGTACAATAGAAATATTAACCATTTATTTAATCGTTATAAAATTGCCCCAGAGTCTAGTAAAAATTTAAACGAAATTTGTGCAAAAGAAGAAATAAATGTTGATTTATTGACCGATCTTATTAACTGTTACAATGATTTAGATTTTTTAAATAAAACAAAATTTGAGAATTATAGAATTCCTGTTTTGGTAGATTATCTCGAGAAATCACATAAATATTATCTTGAAAAAAGAATTCCAGAGTTAGAACAAAGTCTTTTAAAATTAACCCATCAAGAAAGTTTTTCATTTAATTATATACTAATTAATTTTTTTAAAGAGTACAAAAAAGACATAATTTCTCATTTTAAAACCGAAGATGAAATACTATTTCCATTTTGTAAAGTTTTATATAACTATCTCCAATATAATTCACAAGAAGATTTAATTTTTATACTCGAAAATCAAAAAAAGGCATTTGCGCTTATGGAACACCACAAGCAAAATAAAGATGAAATTGATGATCTTCAAAAAGTGTTATTAAAATATTCCCCAAATAGTAAAAAGCTATCCTATTTTGAATTTTTTTTAAACCAAATGAGCATTTTCCAACAAGACTTGAAAATTCATGCCGAAATAGAAGAAAATGTTTTAATGAAAAAAACAACTACAATTCTTAATTCTCTAGAAATTAAAAATGTTTGATCAACACAACGAGAACGAAAGGATTTTACACGAAAATAAATTAGGAACAATAGTTCAATGCCTTTCTTGTGAAAAGATATCTATTATAATCAATAATTTGAACTATGTATGTAATGAACATGAGTACAATGAGCTTTTTAAAATCGTTGAAACTATAGACCAAAACTTAGAGGATTACATTTACGATATAATGGGTGTGAATTATGTTATTCTTAGTACTCCACTAGACAAAGTAAATTTAATCTTCAATTTCAATGAGTTTGAAAATCTTTTAGAACTTCTAAATCAATCTAAATACATGCTGTATGTTCACAAACTATTTCATTAATAAATAATAATTTTTATAGTTTTATTTTCTGGTTGAGAACAAGATTTTAAAGTTTTTATATATTCCTTTTCGTTTCTTACAT
>JGI20156J14371_10001693_pt1 | contig 18021 bp, 11 predicted proteins | sample COG_06_FD_14371 | JGI IMG/M metagenome (IMG submission 14371)
GCCGTCGTCGTCGGACGNTGACGTCGTCGTCGGACTTGACGTCGTCGTCGGACTTGACGTCGTCGTCGGACTTGACGTCGTCGTCGGACTTGACGTCGTCGTCGGACTTGACGTCGTCGACGGACTTGACGTCGTCGTCGGAGAGGTCGCGCTTTCTCTTGTTCTTCTTGTCGGTGTCGCGCTTGGAGCCGCGGTCCTTCTTCTTAGACGCGACGCGAGTCTGCGTGAGAGGTTCCTGGGAGAGAGAAGAGGTGCTCATGGTTGGTACGGTGATTTTTTTTTTTCGCGAATAGATTGAGAGTCCCAGAACGTGCGTCAAGACACGAAATTTGCGTCTGAGTCTCTGAATCGGACTTGATTTTATGTTCGGAACCCTGGTGACGGTCTCGAGTTCGTCGAAAAGTGACGCGACTTCCGCTCGTAAATCGGGAACCGTCACCAACTCGTACGCGTCGATCGTCGAGTGCACGCGAAGTAACCGAGCGGACGCGAGGGGCACGCCGTAAAAACGTTCGAGAACGTATCTGTATATGTTCTGCTGACACGCGTAGTGCCCCCACGGCGTGTCGGGAGCGGCGTCGAACGGCGCGCGCCCGACCTTCCCGTACGGATTCGAGGGGGTCAGCGCGTGCGCGCAACACTTGTAGTCGACCATGTGGAACGTCCCGTCGTCGTCGTCGCGATACAACGCGTCGACCTGCCCCGACACCACGTACAGTCCGAGACGCGCGAACACAGACCACTCCGTGCGGTACGGCGACAGACGCGGATGGTCCGCGCGAAATTCGTGGTACTGTCGAACCTCGATCGCGTCCTCGTCGTGCGGCTCGTCGTTACAGTGGAGCTCGCACTGCAGATGCACGTACGTCCCCCGTTCGGACGCGACCTCTCCGAGTCTGCTCCAGAGCGTCACCACCCCGTCGACGCACGCGTCGCGATCGAGACCCCGAGACCACATGTGCTGAAGCAGACGCGCGTACCCTCGCTCGGCCGAGTCGCGCGACGCGATCGAGGTCGACGACCACCAATCGCTCGGGACGCCCGCTCGAATCGCGTCGTCGCGCGACCCACCCTCGATGAGTCGCACGTACCTCTCGGTGTACGTCCACGCGTCTTCGTCGGCTCCCTCTCGCGCGGCTCGAGACCATTTGCCGTAACACCGACGCGCGGTCTGCTCCGGCTCGAACTTTTCGAACCTCGACCCCCACAGAGACGACACGGATCCGACGACGACGTGTCCGTCGACCGTGTACTGATGCTTCGCCTCGTCGAACGCGATTCGCGCGTCGCGGGGATGGGCGTTCTCGCGCGCGAGACGAAGCACGCCGTCGTGCATGATATCGCGGCGCGGGTGTCGCGGCGGTAGATCAGATCGACGCTTCTTTTTTGAGCCGAGGTCAGTATATTGAAGAGCTTAGATTCAAAGGAATACAGTACAGAGCCACTAATTACTTTAATTAATTATATTTCCTCTTCTCTCCTCGTTTTTTCTTCGCGTCGCGAAGCCATGCTCTGAAGGCCCTCTTGGCGACGAGAAAATCAGCCACGACGTTCAGGTCGACCAGTTCATCGAAAAGGTTGTCGTCCTCTCCTTCGTTCGTCAGTCTTTCTCGACTCTCTTCGGGCAGAGCCTCGAAAGGTTCGATCAAGAACTCCGGAGCGACGGCGTTCTCCACCTCGCCGAACGCGTACACGGGTGTTCTCAGCGCAGTCTGTACGTCACGCAACGCGGTGATCACACCCAGCATCGGAAGTCTGTCCCTCGAGATGAGATCCACGAGATAGCCGAAAGAGAGCATCTGGGTGACGAAGGCGTCGAGGACCATCTCGCCCTTGAACGCGCCGTACCCTCTCATCTCCGGTGTGAAGTTCCAACACTCGTTCGCGCGGTGACGGAAATCGACAGAGAAAAAAACCCGTGCCACCTCCAGGGAACACCAGCTCGGATGGTCGTTCTGTCTGAGCGCGAGTTCGCCGTCGTCCAGCATCTGTCTCCAATCCAACTCGGGGGGCGGGGTGTGCGGGTAGTCGGACTGGACGCCGAAATTATCGTCCTCGGCGCCTTCGAGAGCGACGCCGTTCCACGTGAGCATTCGGAACTGGTCGTCGTTATTCCTCTTCTCGTATTCGCGCAAGACGGGAATCACCATGGTGTGATGCACCAAAACAGACATTTTTTTTCTGCGAGTGAGTCGTCGGCCGATGCGCTTTGAAAAGTGACGAAAATTACACAGACCGAGTAGTTTACGTGTAAATTCTTTGCACCGTTCGTCTCGTCGTCACAAATCAGGAACTCCTCCAAAAAAAATCGATGTCGCCGACGGGAGACCTGATCATCGCCGCGACACTCTTCGGCGTGTTCGGAGGGACGCTCGTCGTGTGCGGGTGCGCGGTACTCACGCGGATCGCGTGTCTGATGTGTGAAGAAGGTGGTGGTGGTGGTGGTGGTGACGGAGTCGGCGTGTTGGTCGTTAAACCCGCGCGGATCGAAGGCGTGTAGGTAATAGGCGTGTTATTCATTCATCACTACTACGTTAGTTACGCTCACGCGAACACGACCTCCTCTTCGTCTTCATCGTCGCTCGCCGCGGCGAACACGCTCGCGAAGAGGATGTTGAACATCTTAAACGAGATCTCTATCCCGGGAACGTCGCGAAGCGCGCGCATGGCGCCCGCGATGGTCGTCGAATTCGCCCTCGCGTCGGCGAAAGGCGTCGACTCGAACGTCGTGCGTCGAGACGCGGGACCTCTCGTCGTCTTATCGAGATTCTCGGAAAAAAGACGCCAGACGAACGCGGTGTCCTCCGAGGTTTCGGAAGAAGACTCGAAATGTTCGCGAAGACGTTCCGCGAGTGACGAGCGACGGACGGTCTGAGCCGACGGAGCCGACGGAGCGTCGTCGTCGTCGTCGTTCTTCTTCGGTCGTTTCTTCGACGGAGGGGGAACGAACGGAACGTCGACTTCCGCGTCGAGTCTCGTGGTGGCGGCGCCGTCGCGATCGTCGTCGCGTTCGTCGTTCTTCTTCGTCTTTTTCTTCTTGATCGGGTCCTTCGGGTCCTTAGGGTCCTTAGGGTCCTTAGGGTCCTTCGGGTTCTCGTCGGGGTCCGTCGACGCTTTGCGTTTCTTACCGTCGGTGCAGAACACGACCGCTCCGTACTCCCGCTTCTCATCGTCGGACATCTCTCGCCATCTCTGCTGAAGGTACGTCTTCTTGGTGTCGGTGTTCTTGTGTTTCGCGTAGAAGCGATCGAACGCGGTCGGGCGTTTCTTCTTCGTGGTGATCGTCGACCCGTCTGATTTGATCGGCCCCTTCGGTTTGGTCGGCCCCTCCGGTTTGGTCGACTCGTCGTTGGGGCGATCGGACGGTACGTCGTCGTCAGCGTCGTCGTCATCAGCGGCGTCGTCGACAGCGGCGTCGTCGACAGCGGCGTCGTCGTCAGCGGCGTCGTCGTCGCCGAGGCGACCGAGTCTCTCGTCGGCGATGACGTCCGCGATGGTCTGTCTCGACTTCTGACCGAGGGACTTGTTTTTGAAGGAAGACTTGAGCTTGGAGGAAGGTCTCATAGGAGGACCCGTCGAGACGCCCGCCTGAGGAGGTCCGATCGTCTTGGCGAACTTTCCGAAGAACGACATGTCGTCGCCGAATGTCTCACGAGAAGGAGGCGTAGAACTCGTATCGATGGTGTCGACGATTTGTAACAGAGCGTCGTGTGCTTTGAGATGTAAATTGAGTTTTTTCGCGTATCTCTCGGCGACGTCTCGTTCGTCATCCTCACCGCTCTCTCGCCATGACCTCGCCCATCGGCCCTGTACCGTCCAGTGCCACGCGAACATCTCGTACATGTTCTGCACGAAAGCTCTCTGCGCCCCCCTGTCGATCACGAAACGTTCGACGGGGCGGACGTACGCGTCGACGCATTTCCCTCCCTCGAGGCGTCTGACCCTCACCTCGACGGGACCGAGGTCGTCGTGTCGACCCGCGGCGAAGAAACGTTCGTCGAAACTTCGCGCGGACCCTGGATCGACCGTCGTCGTCCCCCCGAGATCGTTCTCCAATCCGTACTCGTGTAGGTCTTTTTCCATCTCCCAGTAATAACGCGAGTTGGCTCGTACCTCGACGGTCACGCACGCCGACGCGACGATCTCGAGAGGTCTCGCGCGTCGCGCGAGGTCGAGAGGACGACGACCACCGCCGTCGTCGGCGCCGCTCGGTTTTTTTTTCGCGGTCTTCTTCGTCTTCTTCTTCGTCGACTCGGTTCGAGAATCGACGACGTCGGGGAGGGACGCGTAGGACACGGGCGTTCCGTGTTGTATCGCCCTGAACAACCGACGCGAAGACTCGGACCACGACGCGTCCGCCACGAGCGCGTCGTAACGAAGACGCATGCGCGCCTGAATCGCTTGCACGCCCTCCGCGTACGCCTCGGCGTACGCGTCCGGGTCACGACCTCGACACTCCGCGTCGCTCGCGTAATATTCGAGCGCTCGACGCGCCTGCTCGACCGTGACGAGGTGTCCATCACAACCACCATCGGCGTCGGCGTCGACGTGTTTACGCGCGGACGCGCTCGTCAACGAGTCGTCGTCGTCGTCGTCGTCGCTCGACGGCGGCGGCGTTCCGAGTCGTTCGCCGCGCTTCGTCGGCGTCGGCGTCGTCGTCATTCGCGCCGCCGCGACGATAGATTTAGAGTCGAGCGAACTCTCGTCGTCCGTTCGAAGTATGCGTCGCATTATTACAACAACACTTAACGCACTACCTACTCAGACGGACGGACCCGCCGACGCCCCGACGAGTGCGTATTTTATATCGAGACTCAGTTTTTTTCCGATTCCATCGACTCCGAGGTCCACTCTCTCTGTCCGGAGAGCCTCGATGAGCGCGGGCGCGTTCTTGTACTTGGTGACGATCTTGTTCGCCTTCGCCTTCGACACGCCGCGCACGGCCGTCAGCATGTCGCGCCACGCGTTGTCGTCGTCGTAGTCTTTCTTCCTGAACCGTCGAGATCCAGCCTCCGCGCGATCGAAGGCGAAATCGGGCGCGAAACTCGGAACCTTGCCGTCGCGACAACGACGGAGCAGCCAGTCGACGACGTCTTTCGTGTGTTCGACGTCTTTCGTGCGTACGACGGAGAACCCCTCGAGCGCGTATTTAGTCAGACAACAGTCGAGGAACTTGTTTCCGAGTCCACCGCTCGTGCCTTTCCACCCGACGACGCGATCGTGTTCGACCAGGAGCACGGGACGCGCGCCGACGTTCTTACACTTCTCGACGATTCGCGCCGTCTGTTCGGAGAGGCGACGACCCGCCACCGACGACACGAGGTCCGACCACGTCTTTCGCTCGACGACGACCGCGACGCGCTCGCTCGACGCGATCTCGAAATCGCCGACGTCGAGGTTTCGGCGCGCGTGTTCGATCGAGGCTCTCGCGAAAGACTCGAACACGCACGGAGGTTCGCGACCGTCGATTGTCAACGCGTACTCCGCCTTCGAAGTCATGACCGCCGACTCGCGGCGCGGCGCGACTTCGCGCGGCGACGATCGACGGGACCGCGATGCCAGGGACCTTCGGGTCGTTCGAGGGGGGTCGCGCGTGGAGGCCGTAGATAGAGATCGCGCGCGCGACGTCGTCCCGAGGGGAAGAAGTCGCGAACGTCGCGACGGACGTCGCGACCAAGAACGGAACGTCGGGTTCTTCGCGACCGTCCTGTCGCGGACGGGAACGTCCACCAGGAACATGCGGTGTCGCGGACTCACGGCGATAACGCGAGAGAAGTACTATCCAGAGTACCGTTTCGTGCCGGGGGGAACGTGGAGTGGGTCCGCCGTAGGAGGCGGTGGGGAAGGAGGAGTCCTCGTGAAGAAAAAAAAAAGAGACGGGGGCATGTCGAGAGGTCGTCGAGTCGACGTCGAGGTCGAGAGGTGGATCAAGGGTCGCGTGCGAGCGTCGGCGCCGTCGACGACGAACACGAAAAAGAAATTCTCGACGCGCGCGTTCGTCGTGACGGCCTCGGCGGCGGCCGAGGCGGCCTCGGCGACCTCGAAGAAAAGGAAGAAGAAGGACCCGGAGGAACCGTCGCACCCGCTCGCTCGCGCGTTCGTCGCGTTGACGACGCGACTTCGACTCGTTCCCGTGGGCGCGCAGGTCGTGGTCAGGGACGAACAGTGCGACCTCGCGACCCTCGTGGACGGCGTGTTCGTGGACGAACGAGGTCGCGTCGTCCTCGTCGAACTCAAGTGTGGGTTCGAGGGGTACAACGACACCAGCAACGGGTACATGCGTTCGCCGTTCCAAAAATTCACGAACGCCCCGAAATATCAACACCAACTTCAACTGGCGTTCACGAGGTGCATGTTCGAGCGGACGTTTCCGGAGTTCGGACGGGTCGACGCGCGGATCGTGCGCATGACGGACAGAGGCGCGCACGTCACGAAGATAGACGACGACCTAGACGCGACGGCGAGACGGGTGTTCGCCGCGGGAAGACGCGTGTGAAAGTCGCTGGTACTATAAATGTCCGGTGTACTTTTCATACAGAAAGTTCCGAATCGTACTCGATGACCATTCCACCGTTGTCAGTAATTTTAGCCGAGAAAGTAGTTGATTTTCAAGACGATGATGACTTTGTGCCGCTCGTGTTCGATGGCGATTCACCGTCGTCGCCGACGACGGACGAGATGTCCCTCCTGATGTCCGTGGGCGTTTTTCCTCACATCTCTGAATATTTAGCGGTACGAAAAGTAGACGTGTCAGGAAAAGTCGTCTCGACCGGCGTCGGCGCGCTCTCCGTGAAAGAGAATTCGGTCTTCTTCAACGCGGCGTACGCCGACAAAACCCAAGTTTCGTTCCCCGTCGAACATCTGAGGGGACTCCGCGAGGACGTGCAGGTCGACGCTGGCACGGTGTTGAGAGCGTCGCGTGTGTACCAGAACGCGGACGATCCGTCGGATTTGTTGCAAAAGGATTGTTTACAGAGATGGTCGAGTTACCTGCCGCTGCTCCTAAAGTACGAGGGCGTGGAAGGGTTGAGACGAGGCGTGATCCCGGTCGCCAGAGCGCTCGGCGACAAAGAAATATCGTCGGAGGAGGACGAAGAAGAGATCGACGACCACGAAAGACTCATCGCCCTTCTCGACCTTCTCTACGTTCACGCGGAAAAACGTACCGACGTCGTGGGTCAGAGTGGTGGCGGTGGCGGCGGCGGTGGCGGTGGCGGTGGCGCCGATCTCACACGGACCATCGCGTCGACGACTACGACGCGACACGTTCCCGTCGTCCCCGTCTGGATGACGATCGGTCGTGAGCACACGTTCCACGACGGTGGTCAACTTCTCCTTCCGACCGAAAAGGTGACCGTCGCCGGCCGAGATTTCGTCGTCTACTCTGATGACCGTAAAATGTACGCCGAGGTAGGGAGGAAAAATAGATCGACAGGCGTGGTCGTGCGAGAGAGGAGCGGAAGGCTCACCGCGTTCGAGTCGACGGACGTCGACGTCGTCTTTGAACCGACCTCGTACGAAAACATCCCGTACGAGGTGACGGAAACACCTAGAAACCTCGACCAAGCACTACGTTTCGTCGACATGGACATATCTTGGCTCCCCTCGTTCTCCTCGTCATCGACGGTCGCCAACACCAACGTGCCGGGTCTCATGGTCGCGAGTAAAGACAAAGTTACCGGGGATTACACGCACTTCATCGATTCTCGAGGATCCGCCGCGTTTCCCGAGTGGGTAAAGGCGATGCGTCACGCGACGCAAAACGACGAACACGTACTCACGCTCGCGTTGACGCCGTTCGGGAAGAGTGAGGACGGACTGGCGACCGCGATACTGACAGAACCACCGGACGATGGTGGACCTTACCTGTTCATGAACGACAAGCTCTGGAACCGTGTTCAGTGCCTGGTGTATCCCATCCCCCGCGCGAAGGGGTCCCTCGATTCCCTCGGGATCACTGAGTGGCCCGTTTCCGAAAACAACGAACACACGAGTCACCAAGTCCCCGCCCACGGCGAGTACATCGTTCTCAAAGAACCTGAGAAGAACACCCAATGGGAACAGAAGCACCGCGTTCTATCCGTTGAATTCGAAATCATGGGGTACTTGTATCGCGCGAATGGGTCTGGCGGCAACACCCCCGTGAACGTCGTCGCGCTTCGACACAATACGCTTCTTAAAAAGCACCCAACGTACCCGATGACGATGCAGATGAAAGAGGGAGGGATCTCACAATTTTCCGGTTCGGGATACGTCAGTCACCTGGCCATCGCGGACCTCTCGTACCTGACCGACGATGTCGACGATGTCATTCATTGGAAGCTCGGGGGAGAGTTCCAGCGACTCATGAGACAGACGCAGGTTTTGGAAGAAAGAGACGCGACGAACGCCGTGAATATTTTTTACGATATTGGAAAGTGCATCGAAATTTTTCCTCTGTCGGGTAGTGTGCTCAGGGTCAAATTTGAGTCTGAAGAATACTAATAGGAAGTCATAAAAAAAAGCACGGGACACGAAAAAAAACGCCTTAAAAAAAAATGGACCGCAAGCCGCTTCCGCGATTTTTCACCTTCGACGAAAAAAACGAAAAAATCGCGTCTCCGATTTTTTTCACCATCGAGCGGAACAGACAGGCCGTCACTCTGACCGATAGAGGGATGGGCTTCCTCTCGTTTCTTCTCGACGTCGAGAGGAACTGCTCCGGTGACATGTTTCCTCACACCGAGGCCCTGTCGCGCACCGAGTACCCCGCTACGGTCGACGAGGCCGAGACGCCCCTCTCCGCTACCGAGAAACTGTTTCGGTGTTTCGACGGCATCGCCGAGGACCTCTGCTCCTGGTGCTTGGAAAACTCCAAGAAACCCTTCGACTTCTTCGTCGCTCACGTCTTGGACGCGTTGGAGCACCCCGAGCAAACCGACGACGAGTGGGAACTGTGCGGCGAATACCACCAGATGATGCCTTGGAGCGACTCTCTCTACTACTCCGACCTCACGCTCGCCGGCACGCCCGAGTGGTACCTGACGGATTCCGCACTCGCCGAGTTCGAGAAGCGAGGTTCGCCGAGCCGCGTTCGGAAGATGGAGGTGGCGCGCCGGGTGAGAAAGTTCATCGAAGAGCGCAACGTCAGCGACACCATCCACCGCCTCCATGAACACGACGCGGACACGTTCTTACCCGCGTACCTGTGCGAGCGATCGGGGGCGATTCCGCAGCCGCGCGACGACGCGCCGCCCATCATGACGAGAAAGAGGAAAGCTCTCGCGTCTGAAGCGAGCGCGTCCGCGAACCGACGCAAAACGCGTTTCTCCGCGCGTCGTTCTGAGATGTGAAACTTGTGAGACAACGGTTGAAATAAACAGAAAACTATCCTTTTTAACTCACAAAATTCCGCGCGCTTCCAAAAACACAACCGACGTCCAAAAAAAATGTTATCGTCCGATCGCGCTCACCGAGCAGAAAACGACCCCGAGAACGACCCCGAGAACGTCGACGACGATGACGACGATGACGATGACGACGATGACGACGACGATGACGACGTCGACAACGATGACGACGACGACGACAACGACGATGACGACGACAACGACGATGACGACGACGAGACCTACCGACCTAGTCCTTACATGCTTTTCTGTAGGGAGCAGCGCCCTAAGATCGTCGCCGCGAACCCCGACATCACCTTCGCCGGCGTAGGCAGGGCTCTCGTCGCCGCGTGGTCGGCGCTCTCCGACAGCGACAAGGCAAAGTTTACGGAGTGAACGAAGGCGCTGTACCTTAATCTTTAATAAAAAAAATCTATCACACGCCTAAGCACACGTCGACGCCTCCCGCGTAGCACGCGAGTCGCAGGGAACGCACGGGGTCCTCCAACAGGTTCGCGCATCCGTCGGCGTGCGCGGTGGGGGGGGACATGATCGTCCCGACGAAGATCGCGTCCCCGATCTTCGTTTTATTTTTAGTGACGCCGGCGTCGTCGACGTACGTGTCGTCGTCGACGTACTCGAGGGCGTCGATCGGAAGCGCCGTCCCGGCGTACGGGGTGACGTGCCACGCGGTCACGGGTATCCCACCGTCCGTCTTGGTCTTCTTCTTCTTGATCACCAGGTACGCGCGCATGCCCTCGCTCACGTCGTACCCCCACACGTTCACCACGCTGGCCCGCTGGCCGACGACGTTGTTGATGACGGACGTCCCGAGGGTTCGCTCGCGTGCGCTGTCGGTGACGCTCGCCTTGAGCACGCCGACGAAGTTGAGTTCTCTCACGAGTTCTCGCGCGGACGTGATCTGCGTGAACTCTTTACTCTTCTCCCTGAGGACCCTGTTGATGTCCATGACGTCCATGACGCGACGCGAGCGGTCGGGACACCCGACCTCGTCGATTTTAAACTTACGAGCAGAGCGCCAAGACAAGAGTATCGCGCCGGGAGAGTACGGCGCGACGGCGTGTCGTCCCGCGGAGATGGTCCCGTCGCCCAACAACGCCGAGCAGTGGTACACGATGCTCTTGTTGGTCTGCATGCCGAACTCGGAGGGAGACGCGTTGCTGAAGGTGGCGTTCTGGATCAGCCCAGGATTCGACGCGATGGGTTGGATGCCCTGAAGCTGCACGCCCGTCGACCCGAACGCCGAGCTCGACAGCGACCCGAAGAGGGTCGCCGGAGGGGCGCTCGCGCTGAGATTCATGGTCGCGGAACGGTCGCGTCGATCGTAAAAACGAAGCCGACGGCGACGACCCCCGGTTTATATATACGACAGAACCCTCGATCGACGCGTTCTCGTGTTGTGAGTCGGCGAAGATGGCCAAAGGCGGCGCCGATCGCGAGACGGTACTCGGGTCGTCGATCGTCGCCGCGTTCGTCGTCGACTTCACGGCGGGCGTGCTTCTGTGCGTCGCGGCGAGTATGGGGAACGACCACCAGACCCCCCTCGTGTTTCACGTCGCGGACGCGCGAGGCGGAGCAAAACTCGTGTCCCTCCCGAGCGAGTGGAACCTCGTGTACGTCCTCGGGCTCGGACCACACGTGGCGGCCGGCGCGTGGAAACTGTGGGTGTCGATGTTGTTCATCGCCGCGAAGTTCGCGAACACGCGCGGCGCGCGGGGCGTCGTCGACGACTCGAAGGTTGCTTCGTCGAGTGGGTCGAGGGGGCCGTTCGTCTCGCGTCTCTCGAAGATGTGGGACAAATTCGTCGTGTCGGTATGCGAGACGACGAATTTTTTCAGGTGGATGGAGTACGCGTTGTGCGCTCCGATGTGCGCGCTGGTCGCGTCCCTGTGCGGCGGGTCGAGAGACCTTCACTTTCTCCTCTCACAGATGGTGCTCGCCGTGAGCGTCGTGGTCGTCGCGTTCGAGCAGGAGAGGAAAACAGACGGAAAACCCGTGTCGTGGACCCCGGCGGTCGTCGCGGGGGGACTCTTCGCGTGTCAGTGGACGCTCGCGTTCTGGCAGGCGCACGCCGCCGACTCGGGGACCGTCCTACCGGGCGTCTTGTTCGTCGTGGGCGTGTCGGTCGGTTTCGTCGCGCAGACGTACGCGTCGAGAGGGTACGGCGACGGGAAAAGTAATATCGCGCGAGTGAAGAACTGGGGGTTAGAGATCGTCGGGAACGCGTCGAAAAAAAATGACGACGCGACGGCGGACGCGACGGGTGGTGGCGTGGGTTCGCGAACAGATCGCGCGCTGAAAGTCGAGACCGCGTGGACTTTTTTCGTCGTGTGTGGAAAAGTATTGTTCAGTGTGATCGTCTTATACGCGGTCGTGCCTGGCCTACCTACCGCCGATTGATCGAGTCGATCGACCGCCGAAAGAGTTTAGACTTTTTTTTGTAAACACGAATTCTCGACAACGAATCATCATTACCCCTACCGAGAAGCTCTCGGGTAAGACCATTTACCGCCCAGTGTCTTCGAGCAAACCTTTTTCGAGGTTGGATTTTCGTTGCCTTTTATTGAGGTTATAGACAGTCACGAAGACGATGATGAAAGCGCCGATGGGACCCAGGGCGAACGCGAGGGGCAGAGTTTCGGTCGGACCGTTGACGTCGCGTTCGACGGACGCGGAGGCGGCCGCGTCGACGGTGACGTTCGTGGACATGGGACCGGGGAGGACGCTGATGGTGGTGGTGGCGGTGTCGGTGGTGGTGTCGCCCGCGACGCCGGCGCCGGACCTCTGCGTCGCGGAGACGGACTCGAGGAGCATGCGCCTGTGTTTGGCACCGAACTTCTTGGAACTGACGGACTGCTCCTCGGTCGCGACCGTCGCGACGGACACGTGGTGCACCAAGACCTGACGAGCGCTCGCACCGAGAGGATCGGTCAGGAGACCGTCGACCAGATCGAAACACACGAGGTTGCACGCGGAACGCATGTTGCCACTGGTCTGCACGCACCCGGGAGCGTTATGCGCGTCAGCGAGGAGATCGATCAGCTTGGTGGACTTGTCGAGTTGCATCTGATCGTTCTTGGTCACCACGTACCCACCGGAGGTGGAGTTGTAGTAGAAGAGACCGGTGCCGAAACGAGAGTCGAGGGTCTCGCCGATGCCCGGAAGGGCGACGGTCGATAACTCCTCCTTCTGCACGAACCAGAACATGGAATCGTGCGTGTCGGCGACGCGAGTGAGCTGATCGGAGATCACGTACACGCCGGCGCTGTCGGGGGAGACGCCGCTCACGTCGATCCAATCCTGGAAGCAGCCGAAGGTGTAATCGGCGGGATCGACCATGTTGCCCGCCTTGTACTTGATCGTCCTGCCCATCACGGGCGTGCCGTCGGCGTCGACGGTCGCCTCGCCGGTGGCGGTGAGCATGCACGCGCCGACGGCGTTGGGAATGAGGTTGGACACCTGCGCGTCGTACTCCTGGATCTGGTGCTTGGAGCAGATCTGATCGCCACCGGACATCTCGGCGCCGACCGGAAGCGCGTTGGGAAGGCCGATTCCGGTGTCCATCTTCGCGATCTCGTAAGAGCCGTAGAGGTACTGTTGAGCCGTCACGTCCTTCTGCTTGAGCTTGTCCTCGGACTGCAGCACGAGAGACTCCTTCGTCGCGAGAACGCGAAGGTTGAGCGTGTTCTTGACGTCGTCGGTCTGGGCTCCGATGGTCTTCTTGACGACGACCTCGACGTCGATGAGGACGTTATCGGCGCCGTTCGCGACCGCCTCGGAGAACACGGCGGGAGTCGCGCGCGTACCCTCGACGGTATCGTGTCCCGTGTCGTAACACTTAGTCACGATCACGATTTTGCGGTACCTGACCGAGGTGGCGACGCTGTTCAGGTCCATCACCTTGAGTCTGTACACGCCGGACGCGACGTTCGAGGTCGCCGCGAGGAACGCGTCGGTCGAATCGAAGTTTTGATCGGTGATGGTCAGATCTTCCTCCTCGTCGACGGAGCCGGCGGCTCCACCGACGTCCTCGAGAATGTCGGACGGAGACATGATGTCATGTCCCGCGTCGTCGGAGATGGCGTAACCGGGAGAGATGAGCACGAGGTTGAGCGTGAGCACGACCCTCTCGGAACCGACGGCGCAGTCGGACGTGACCGACTTGACGGACTGGAGGAACGTCTTTGACACGATCGTCTCGGACACGGGGCTCACGGCGACGTGAGACACCTGCTGAGGCGAGATGGAGAAGGACGCGGGAACCTTCGCGCACGTCTTGGCGTACATCTGTGTGCGGTTCGCGTCGGCGCATCCGAGCCCGAAGAACCCCACCTGGCACACGGACATGGTCCACTCGTAGGTCTCGACGGGGTACGCGACGCCGTTGATGTACGAGGGCTCGGGCTCGGAGACCTTGTTCACGAGCTTACTTTCACTCTCGTAATCCTCGCACATGTAGTGCGTCTTTACGAGGTCGAAGAAACCGTTGGTCGTGGAACCGGAGGTGTAGTTCACGCGTCCGCCGACGGGAACTTCCTTCTTCCAGAACGTGTCGGCGCCGTTGGGAATGCCCACGGTGCTCACGGAGGGATCCCACACGGTCGCGTCGACCGAGGGAACGGCGCCGTACGCGAGGATGTTGCCCCCGTTGTCCGCGTACTTGAAACCAGCCTTGAATTCCACCTCGCTGGCGTAGGTCATGTCGTAGTTACCGCAGCTCGAGCGGGGACGCCCGACGAGATCGGAGTGTGGGAAGTGGTAGAGGGGCAACCAGTTCGACTTGGTACGGGCGGGACTCTCACTGGCCTGAGGGTACGACTCGACGGGAGGCTCGAAATCGATCATGTACGTAGAGGGGCACATGTTGTACACCTTCTCGGCACCGTCCTCCGTGTACGTGACCGTGCTCGTCGAGGTGACGTAGGGAACCTCGACCTCGATCTTGAGCTGCGCTGGAGCCTCGACGGTGTACTTGATGTCGAAGTTCATGTCGACGACGTGATCGACGCGACGAAGGAAATCGCCGGTACCCGCGGGGAGGTTCGCGTTCCCGACGGACTCGCCGCCGGGGAAGTAGCCGGTATCGCGAGAGACCGATGAGCCGCAGCAGTACTCGCCGGTCGGGGAAGGGCAGAAATCTCCGAAATGTTCGAACGTGTCCCCTGATGTCTGGAGGCAGTACGCGCTCGGGTAACAGCTTCCGGTGAATCCGGGGGTGGAGGCCGGGGGGGGCACGCACGCGTCGATGTTTGCGAGCGCGCCCGCGAGCACGGTGTCGGTCGTCGCGGACGGACATCCGGTGACCTCGTCGCACGTGAACGAGATGTCCGCGGTGTTGATCTGCACGCCGTTGACCGTGCACGTGAATTGAGTGCCGATGGTGGAGCACACCGCGGACGTGGAGATGAGGCCGTGCACGCACTGGGCCTTGAGTTCGGTGGATGTATCGAGAGCGGCGAAGTCGGCCGCTTGACATTTTTCCACGAGGGCGGCGAATTCGCCGAGCGCGAACGTTTCGGTCGCGCCGAAAGACGCGGTGATCACGAAATCCTCCGCCGCGAGAGCGGAGGACGCGGACGCCACCAGCAGAAGGCCGGCGGCGAGGAATCTTCCGCCGTCGGACGAGAAGAGACCCATGACGACGTTTTTTTATCGTTCGACGTCGATGTTCTTTGGTCTCGGTTTAAATAGTCGCGAGCGCGAGAACGACCTACGGAAAAAGAGATGACCGGTCGACGGACGTTCGATCCTCACTTCGAACGCGACGCGCGGTGTTACGCGAGCGCCGTAAATAAAAAACGATGTATTTATACACGTAAACGACTCTCTAAAGATAGGAACAGCGGTGGTGTTGGGTTATTTCTACGCGCGCGCCTTTATTTTCACGCGTGTCCGTGAAAAAAAAATGAGACCCCGCGGCGTCGTCGGATCGTTCTCGGTCGTCGTCGTCGTCGCGTTGGTCTGTTCCGTGTCGTGCGTTTCCGGACGCGAGGATCCTAGATTTCGACTTCTCGACGAAATCGGCGCGGGGTCCGATCGATACGATCAGTACCTCGCGCGGGTCGACGACGACGCGACGTACGCGTCGGTCGCCGCGACGTTAGAACCTCTGGGATGTGTCGTGAGTTCCCTCGTCCCGAGAAACACACTCGTCGTCGTGTGCGGCGCGAGAGTCGTCCAGAGACTCGCTCGAGTCACCGAGACGATGCGTTTCCGTATCCTGAGACCCCTCGACGCGCGCGACAAAACGCGCGACGATCCCGCGTGGAACGTCACGGACGGACTCCGAAGAGCGACGTTCGAGATCGCGCTTCCGCCTCTGTGGACTTTCGAGACGACCGACGACGGGGGTGCGGATCCACCGACGGACCCGGAGTCGTTCGCTCGCGCGGTCGTTCGACGTCTGAACGAGGCGAACGGAACGAACGGCGCCGCCGCCGCGTACTCGACGCTCGCGTCGGGAGTGGGCGATCTCACGGCGACGGCTCGCGTCGCGAGTCGAGACAAGGTATTCGTCGAGGTGTCGCCCTCTCGCGCGAGCGCGGCGATGGCGTGGGCGTCGAAACTTCGCGTCGCGCTTCGCGTCGAGCCTCGATACGTCGCGTCGATATCGAACGGCGAGGCGAACGTCGTCTTACAGACCGGCGGAGAAGGAGGCGTGGTCGCGTCCGAGTCGGAAGCGACGCCTCTGTGGAACGCTGGAATATCGGGGGAGGGGCAGATCGTCGGCGTCGGAGACACGGGCGCCGACAGGAGAAACTGTTTCCTCTCGGAGGAGAGCAAGTTCGCCATGTACAGGAGCGTCGTGAACGATGCGGACGGTACCCCGAACGACACGGACGAACAGGGGCACGGCACGCACGTCGTCGGTTCGATCGCGGGTTCGACGACGACGACGAGAGATGAACACGATGGGGTCGCGCGACGCGCGAGAATAGCGTTCACCGACATGTCCGGTTCGGAGGGCGGTCTGGTCACCACGTCAGACATGGGCGACGGGTACTACGCCCACGCGAGAGACGTCGGCGCTCGCGTCCACTCTGACAGCTGGGGATACTCGACGACGACGTACCCGACGGCGTCTCGCGAGACGGACGAGTTCGCGTGGAACCATAAGACGTTTCTTCCGTTGTTCGCCGTCGGAAACTCGGGGCTCGACGACGTTCACGGACTGGAGACCTTCAAGGCGCCCTCGAACGCGAAGAACGCGTTAGCCGTGGGCGTGACCATGTCGACGCGGAGCGTCGATCGCATCGAGCACTGGGACGGCGTGTACAGACCGTGGGAGGTGGTCGTGTCCGGTCGAGACGCGAGACACTGGACCCACCTGAAGATGCGCGGCGTGAACGGCGACGCGTTACTCTCGTCCGCCTCGACGCACGCGCTCGCGGCGACTCGAGTCGTCGAGACGTCTCCGTCGAACGCGTGTTTCGCGGTGACGAACGCGGGCGACGTCGCCGGAGCGATAGCAGTCGTTCGACGCGGTGGGTGTACGTTCGGCACCAAAGCTCGTCTCGCCGTCGACGCGGGGGCGGTCGCGGTGGTCGTCGTCAATCACGAGGTCGAGGCGGGTTTCATGAAGATGCGGGGGGACACGACCACCAACACGGTGAACGTGCCGGTGGTTTTCGTCACGAAAAAGGACGGTGAGCTCCTGTTGGGGTTGCACAGACAAAACGCGACCTTCGCGATCACCGGTCCACTCGCGAGGGTCGACTCGAAGATCGAGTACCTCGCCAAGTGGTCGTCCGGGGGACCGACGATGGACGGGAGGTACGTCCCACACGTCGTCGCTCCCGGAGACGCGATCTTGAGCGCTTCCACTCTGACGAGCGCGGAGTTCGCCGCGGGAGACACGTGCGCGCTCTCGTACAAGTCCGGTTCGTCGATGGCGACGCCTCTGACGGCCGGTGCGGTGGCGCTCGTTCGCCAGTATTTCGTCGACGGGTTCCATCCGACGAGAACGCGCGTCGCGTCGGATGGGTTCGAACCCACGAGCGCGCTCGTCCGCGCGGTCCTCGTCAACGGCGCGCGTCCACTCGAGGGGTTCGAGACGGACGGCAAACCCCTCGAGACCGCACCGTCCAACAGACAAGGACACGGAAGAGTCGATCTCAGTCAGAGCGTGCCTCTCACACCCCCGAACGATGACGGAACGCCGCGGCTCCGCCTCGTCGTGTTCGACGAGTCGGAGTCGTCGTCAAGCGCGACGACGATGTCGCCTTTCACGCTCACGGGGCAGACACGAAGCGCGTGCGTTCGCGTGTCGACCACCGACCACCCGTTACGAGCGACGTTGGCGTGGACGGATCCCGCGGCGTCGGCCGTGGGCGAGGGGTCGTTGATCAACGACCTCGATCTCGTCGTGACGCACGACGGGCGAATCGTTCACCCAGTTCCCGGAACGGAAGATCGTAAGAACACCGTCGAGAAGTTCGCGTGGAGCGCCCCCGAACCCGGAAATTATCACGTCGAGGTTCGAGCGCGCGACCTACAGTTCAACTGGCAACCCTTCGCACTCGTCGTGTCCGGAGACGTTCGCGTCGTCGAGGGTTTCGTGGGTGACGCGTTCGCGTGTCGCACCGCTTCTCCTCCACCACCTTCGCCTCGACCACCCCCGCCNCCTTCACCA
>JGI20156J14371_10001706_pt1 | contig 17963 bp, 18 predicted proteins | sample COG_06_FD_14371 | JGI IMG/M metagenome (IMG submission 14371)
GCTTTTTAAACTATTAAGAATTTATAACAAAAAGGATCAATATGTCAGAAGACGTTTCAAGCAAAGTAAAAAAAATTGTAGCTGATCACTTAGGTATTGACGAAGCAAAAGTAACTGAAGAGTCTAGTTTTATAGATGATTTAGGTGCAGATAGCTTAGATACAGTTGAATTAGTGATGGCTTTTGAAGAAGAATTTGGATCTGAAATATCAGATAGCGAAGCTGAGAAAATTTTAACTGTGGGAGATGCAGTTAAGTTTATCGAAGGAAAAGCGAATTAGTATTTTAAATGCCCTCAGAAAATGATGGGGTAATGATAGTTTTATCCTCTCCCTCAGGAGCGGGTAAAACAACATTAGTAAAAAAGTTATCCAACATGGATAACTTTGAAATCTCAGTATCACACACAACTCGTCAACCAAGACCAAATGAAATTTCCAACAAAGATTACTACTTTGTTGATGAAGATAGATTTAAAAGATTAATAAATAACGAAGAATTTCTAGAATATGCAAAAGTATTTAATAACTTTTATGGAACAACTCGAACACCTGTAATTGACAGACTTAATAAAGGAAAAAATATTTTATTTGATATAGATTGGCAAGGGGCCGATCAAATTAAAAATAAAAAATTAGATTATAAATTAATAACATTTTTTATTCTCCCTCCAACTAAAGAAGTTTTGTTTGAAAGATTATCAAATAGAGACATGAAAGATAAATTAATTGCAGAAGAAAGAATGAAGCAGTTTGGAAGAGATGTCTTGCACTGGATTAATTATGACTATGTAGTAATCAATGATGATTTAGAAAATTGTTATTTAAAGATAGTTAATTTGATTAAAGCTGAAATATCTAATGGATCTAAGGATTATGATTCAGAATATATTAGAAATCATATTGAAAAATTAACTAATTAAATTTTCATATTCATATACTAATTTATAATAGGTTTCAAAATTAAGATTTTGAGGGCGCAAGTTGAGATCAATTTTTAATTTATCTAAAATTTTTTTATTACCATTAAATATTTGATTGAAGGGCTTTTTAAGCATTTTTCTTCGGTGACTAAAAAAAACTCTTGTTATTTTTTCTAAATTTTTTGGATTATTAATTTCAAAATATTTTTTTTTAGGTGTAAAAAATAATAACGAACTATCAATTTTAGGTTTTGGAGAAAAAGCCTCAGGTTTAATATCGCAAATTTTTTCAATATCTAATTTCCAGTTAGCTAGAATAGATAGACGACCATATGTGGATGTATTGAAGTCAGCAATAATTCTGTTAGCAACTTCTTTTTGAAACATTAAAATCAAATGTTCAAACCAAAAATTATCTTTTAAATTTAATATCCATCTACTTAATATTTCTGTAGATATGTTGTATGGTAAGTTTCCAAATACTATAAGTTTTTCACTTGATATTAAATTTTCATCAATATTTAGAATATCATCATTTATTAATGTTAATTGATTTTTATAATTTTCAATTAAATTTGCAGATAAATCCTTATCTTTTTCAACAGCATACATTTTTTTTGGATTATTCTTTAAAATAAAGGAAGTTAAATTTCCTGTACCAGGACCCACTTCCAAAATAGTCTTATCTTTAATTTCGGTAATTGAGACTATCTTTTCAAGGATATTTCTATCAATCAAGAAATTTTGCCCTAAACTTTTTTTTGCTCTAATCAATTTGCATCCAAAAAAGTAATTGCCCTTAGTAAGCTTAGTGGATTAGATGAATTTTTTCCTAGCATTTTCTCATTAGGACCATGATCAGGAGATACCCTTAGAAAAGGAAGTCCAAGAGTTATATTGATAGCATCATACTCGAATAAAGTCTTAATAGGTGTCAATACTTGATCGTGATACATTCCAATTATTACATCAAATTTTTTCCGATTATCTTTTAAAAAAATAGTGTCAGCAGAAAATGGTCCAGAAACATTGTAATTTAATTTAGCCAAGTGTTTCACAGCAGGTTTAATAATTTTGTCATCTTCATTGTATTTGTCAATACTTTCACAATGAGGATTTAGTCCCAATATACCTATTTTAGGCTTGATATTAAAAAAATTTTTATAAAAATCATTAATTAAAATAGTTTTTTCATAGATATTTTTTTTAGTAATTTTTTTAACAACTTTTTTTAATGGAAGATGTGTCGTTAGCGGACAAACAGAGAGGTTTTTATTAAAAATTAACATTGCATTTTTCTTTGTTTTAAAATTTGCTGCAATATATTCTGTTACACCTAAAAATTTTTTATTTAAAAAACTCTTTTTTGAAATTGGCCCACTTAATAATTTATTTGAGATTCCTTGATTAATTAATTGAAAAGCAACTTTAAAACAATTTTCTATATAAATTTTTGACTTATTTGAAATTTTCTCAAAAGCTAAATTTGTATCATAATCAATATTAATTAAATTAATTGATTTTTTTTCAAAATTTAAATCCGATATAGAGTTAATATGCAATTGATTTACTTTAAACTTGAATTTAAGTTTTTTCATTTGAAGTTTAAGCAACTTATGGGAGCCAATCAAAATGATGTTTCTTTTAAATTTTTTTTTTTTTAAGGTTTTAAAGAAAATTTCAAAAAAAATACTATTTGGTTCTCCTGAAACTATTATAATCGGCTTATAATACATCTATCTGAATATCTTTCTTAACCCTATTAAAGTAAACAATAGAAAGCTTATTAAGTTGTTCGTTAGTTTTTTCATTAATAGCTAATTCAATTTCTTTATTTAGATCAAATTTTTTTTTAACCATTCTTTGATCTTCTATCTTCAAAATTAAAAAACCTCCAGGTATTACTATAGGATTTGAAAAGTCACCAACATCGATATTTTTAATTTGTTCTTTAATTTTTGTATTTAATGAAGATAATTTTATCCATCCAAGTTTACCCCCATTGTTTGATGAGTCTGACACACCATGTATTAAAGCTGCATTAGAAAAACCTCTTGTTTTTATATCTTCTTTTATTAATTTTAATTTACCATCTAAATCTTTATTATTGTTTATATTAAATATGATTTCAGATAATAATAATTCTTTTTGTATTGAGTTTTTTTTTAATTCTTTTTTTATTTTTTCTTTATCAATTTTTACATCCTTTAAAAATTTTTTAACAATTAACTGATTCCAATAGACCTCAATTTTGATTTTATTTTTAATAGTTTCAATGTTTAGTTCATTGTTCTTAATATGAGCTTCAAATTCTTGAGTTTTATTGAACCCCATTTTTTTTGAATAGTTATTCATTAATTGATCAAAATATTTTTGATCAATATCTAAATTTTTATAATTTTTTAATAATTCTATTTTCTTAATTTTTTCTCTTATCAACGAGTTTTTTGATATTTCATAAATTTTATTCTTTTCTAAATTAGCTAAATTGGTGTTTAATAATGTTAAATATTTACTTTCATTGAATAAATCTATTGTTGAAACAATTTCATTATTAATCTTAAATAAAATCTTATTTTCAAGTGCAATTGAGTTGCCCATAAATAAAATTATAGTAATTAATGCTATTAATTTTAATTTCATTTTAAATTAATTCTCTTTTTTTAAATTTCCTGTTTGATAAGTTGTTAATGGAAATATTGTTACTGTAAAAAGTAAATTTTCCGAAGGTTTTAAATCTCTATCTTCATAATAAGTTTTGTTATAGGTGATCCCAGCAGTAAGACAATCATTCTTATATTCGTAAACAAAATTATAGTATTCAGTTAAATTTATTTTTCTATTACGTCTTGTTTTGAAAGATAATTGATTGCTTTCATTTAAAGTATATGCAAAACTATTCTCAATTACATTCGCATCTCCCATTTCTCCATTTTCTTCAATAAAGTTAAATTCAGTTATAAAATTATTAATTGATACTTGTGCGCCAACGCTATTATAATCAAATGTATTTAAATCATTATCGATTGCAAAATCATAATTTAAAGATAAATTTTTATTTAAATTGCTTGTCATAGAACCAAATAAATTTGAATTTTTTCTATTTAAAGTACTTTTTTTTGGAATATTATTTTCTTCTTTATCTCTTATTGCGGTAGCTAAGCTGAATTCAAAATATTTATTTATATCATCTAATTTTTCTTTCTTATAATCAATCCCTAAAGTTAAAGACCTACCAGACTCTAAGGAGTCGTTTATACCCAGCCTATTATCAGCAAATATATTGTTAACATTTATTTGCCTAGAATCTGTTGAATGATTTTTCATATCACTGGGATTAAATCTAAATGAAATTTTAGGTGTAATATAATTTTCAGAAAAATTTGTTTTTTTAATTAATGGTAACTTAGATATAAATTCGACACTACTCATTAAATCAATTTGAGGGCTAGATGTATACTCAGTATCATTTTTTCCTGATGAATTAAGATTTTTTAAATTAATATTAAAATTATTTTTAACCCCTAAATCAGAAATGAAATCAAAACCTCGGTATGAAGTATCGTTTATAATTCTTGTTCTTAAATTATTAGTATTCTTTAATTCATTAGTTCCTGACGATCGCATATTAACTGATCCATTCATAAAATTTTTAGATAATATCTTGTTATATTTATAGTAGGGGAGAATATATTGATATCGGTCACTCTCTGTAATTTGTAGGTCTTCAAATATTTCAAATCCACTAATCAAGTTATAATTATTATGATCTAGTGAAATTTTTAATTCACTATTTAAAATATCAAAATTATTTGGTCTTAATACCTCTGTTGAGATGTATTTATCAAATACTTTTAAATATGTGTCGTTAGAAACTTTTTCAACACTCACAAGTAACTTGCTTGATTGAAAATTTTCCATTTCAAGATCTAGATTAAATTTACCAAAAATATGATTTATATCTTTTTTTTTATTATCTAACGAAGACTTATAATTATTAGTGTAACCAAAATCAGTTATAAGATCATAATTTCTACCAATTTTTCTATATTCTGTTTGAAGCATTTTGATATCTTTATTAAATAATGTTGGAGTAAAGGTAAAATCTGAACTTTCTTTAAATGAATAAAAATATGGCGTTGTTATAGATCTACCAAATATATCTGAACTACTCAGTTTTGGTGCAAGAAAACCTGACTGTCTTTTTACTGTAGGATCAGGGTGAAAAAATTTAGGAAAGTAGAGAATAGGTACATCATAAATGTTTAAAAAAGCGTTCTTGTATGAAATTTTTTTTTCATCTTTATCATGTTTAATTTCTTCAGCTTTAATTGACCAAGGAGGGCAATTTTCATTTTCTTTACAGCTAGTAAAAACACCTTTGTTAACTATTGTTACATTGCCATTTTTCTTTGAAGAAACTCCTTCTAATCTTGGATCATTGTCAGAATTATCAAAAATATCTTTATGAATTCTAATTTTGGTATCTTTTGCAAGAAAATTTTGATTTTTTAAATCGATTACAGCATTTGAAAAATAAATTTTATCACTTTTAGGTAATCCAAAATTTGTTACAGCGACAACATTATTTCCCCTCAACTCCTCTTTATTGATTAAATATTTAAATTCATCTAGGTTATATACATTTAATTTATTATCTTTAACGATAGTCTTTTCTTTGGAGCTAAGAATGTTTTCGTTTATTAAAAACTTAATATTTTTAGATTGTATTTCATACTTTGAATGTACTAATGACTTTGTTTTACCTTTAGTAAAAATTCTTTCATCATTCTTAAAATAAGTGGCCTCTTCAGCAAAGATGGTGTAATCTTCAACGGCATCTTCCATTTTAACATTACCACTAGCCTTTAAAATATTAGTATTTTTATCGTATTCAAATGAATTGGCATAAATTACTTGTCCATCTCCATAAGTAGCTTTTGAATTTTTTTTTGTTAATATTCTTTCATCATTCTTAAAATAAGTGGCCTCTTCAGCAAAGATTGTGTAATCTTCAACGGCATCTTCCATTTTAACATTACCACTAGCCTTTAAAATATTAGTATTTTTATCGTATTCAAATGAATTGGCATTAATAATTATTCCATTATTAGCTTTAACAACACCTTTATTCGAACCTTTAAATATTCTTCCATTTTCAAGTATTTCTATATCAGTTATATCAAAATTAAATTGCTCAACACCATTTGTGCTTAATATAAAAAAATTGAACAAACAAATTATTGTCAAATAATGATAAATTTTATTTTTCATTGATCCTATCTAACATAACGCCGTTTATAATGGCTAGCACTAAAAGTGGAAAAAATACTGCTATTACCAATGGAATTCTTTCTGTTCCACCAAGTGCGGTGAAGAAATTATTAAAGTAATATATTATTACAGTTAAAAATAAACCAAAACTTATTTTTAATGTAGTGTTATATGAATATTTCATTCTTAACATTAACAATGATGAAAATATAGTCATTAAGAAAAAATAAAGAGGATAGGATGATAATTTTAACATTTGAAGGCTAACTTCTGTAATTGAATAACCTAAATCTTTATAATTTTTTCTTAATTCATAGAGCTCAAGCATGCTTAAAGAGGACAAATTTGAATATAAACTTTGAATAGTCTCATAATTAAAATGTGTTTTAAATCTTAAATTTTCTTCTATGGTAATTTTGTTTTCCTTATATATTTTAGCATTATGGATAACCCACTCTTTATTTGTTATATCAATTTTTACACTCTGAATATTTCTTATTGCTTTAAAACTATTATCAAATTCAGTAATAAAATTATCTATTAGAAAATTTTTATTAATTTTTGATGAATTTATAATTAGTGTTTTGTCTTCTATTAGGTCTTTAATCCATAGGCCATTTTTGGTGACCACTGCCAAATATTTATCATCAATTGTATGAGGAGATTTAAGGTTTATATAAATATTTTTTAAATTAGATGATAAGTTATAGAATATTAATACCGCCATTAATCCCGAAATAAATGAAATTATGCTTAAAAATATAAGGATTTTTGTATTTTTTAATCCAGAGTATTTTAAAGTTTCTATTTCACTATTATTAAAAAGCTTAATAAAAAATAATTGAGTGGTAATAAAAAAAATAAATGGAAACATATCAAATATAACTGAAGGTGAATTTAGAAGAGAAAGAAATATCGGAAAATTGGCTGGTATCTCTATATTTTTAAAAAAATCTAATTCACTTAATAAGTTTAAGATAAAGACTAGGCTTAGCATTACAAATATTACATAAAAAAAAGATTTAAGAAAGAGATAAGTAAAAAATTTTATATAAACTTTCATTTTATAAATTTGAGTTTCTTAGTATGAATTTTTTTATAAAAAATAAATACAATATTAAAATTAAAAAAATTGGTAAAATTAAAATTGCAAAATTATCAATATAAGAATTAGAAATTAACCTAATTGTAGTTTCGGAAAAAATTACAGCAATTACACCCAGTAAAAATATTAAAAATTTAATTCTGAAATAATTAGTATTTTCTTTAGAAGATATTAATAATAAAAATGGTATAAGTGATAAAATAGGAATATAAAAAGGTATAATCAATCTTTTATAAAATTCTTTAATAAAATTTTTTGTATTTGCAGAAGAACATCTGTTAATTTTTTTAAATTTATTGAATAAATTTAATTCATAAATAAAATCAAGACATCTAATAATATCTAATGTAGAAATTTCCTGCATTTTTATATATGTGGTAGTATTAGTTTTTAAATTGTTAAGTGAAAAATCTGATTTTGAGAAACTAAAATTTGTAATTTTATTGTTTTTTGTAGTGATGGTTTCNCCATNATATAAAATTAGTAATGGTCTGTTGTTTATTTCTTTAAAAACACCTTTTTTGGCATATGTAACNTGAAAGTTATTTTTGTCTATTTTTTTTTTTAAATATAAATTAGAAAGATTTCCACTTTCATCTTTTTGATCAGTGTAAATTGTTACCCCTTTTATTGTGTCATTAAATTTTTGAGGTTTCACAAAATTACCAAGAAAGTTAACATTCGAGCTTCTTATATATGATTTAGCAAGTTTTTGTGATTTTGGAACTATTATGGAGGTTAATATAATTTGAATAAGAAATAACAATAATGAAGCTTTGAAAATAAAATTAATAATGGTGATCTTGTTTATTCCAAAATTCCAAAAAATTATTAGCTCATTGTTATTTTCATATCTGATGGTTACATAAAAAAGGCTAAAAAATAATACAAAAGGGAAAAGTCTACTAAATATTTTGGGAAAATTTAATAGCGAATATTTAATATAAATTAAATAATCACGACCATCCTCAATCATAATATCTAGAAAATTAACTGCTTGAAAAACCCAAATAATTATACTCACACTTAATAAAGCTACAAAAAAAAAACTTAAATAATCTGTAAGTAGCTTCCTAAATAAAATTTTTTTCATTGAAATATGATATTTTTGCTCTTATATAGCATTCAACTCGTACAGATTGTATTTAAAATTTATGACTATTCAAATTAACTATAAAAATACTGTTATAAAAAATAAATTAACAAATTTAATCTTATTTGTTGATGAAAAATTTAATATTGCAGGTTTAAAAAAATATATTTCAAATTCTGAATTTTCTTATATTTCAGATCTACTAAAAAATAGTGATTTAAAAAAAAATTTACTTTTATTTGAAATCAATTCAAAAAAAACAATATTTCTAGTTTCTATTAAAAAAGACTTGGAAACAGCTGACATCGAAAATTTAGGTGCAAAATTTCATAGTTTTATAAATTATGATAAGAAAAAAGAATATTTTGTAAATTCAGATACAATTAATAGTAAAATAAAAAATTTTATAGGATACTTTTTACATGGTCTAAAATTAAAATCTTATGAATTTAATATTTATAAATCAAAAAAAGGTAGAAAACTTGTTTCTATAAATGTTTTAGGAAATAAGAATAAAATATCTTCTCATGATCATTTAAGATTTAAAGCTCTTGAAGAAGGAAGTTTTTTTGCAAGAGATCTAGTCTCTGAACCAGGAAATATTCTTCACCCTGATGAATATGCAAAAAGAATAAATGCACTTAAAAAATATGGACTAAAGATAAACATATACGATGAAAAAAAATTAAAAAAACTTGGAATGAATGCTTTACTTGGTGTGGGTCAAGGAAGTATTAGAGGATCATATCTTGTGACAATGGAATGGAATGGAACAAAAAATAACTCTAAACCTTTAGCTTTTGTTGGAAAAGGAGTTTGTTTTGACACTGGTGGTTACTCGTTAAAACCAGCAAAGTTTATGGAGGATATGACTTATGATATGGCAGGTTCAGCTACAGTTGTTGGTTTAATGAAAAATTTAGCTACAAGAAAAGCAAAAATTAATGCAGTTGGTGTTGTAGGGCTAGTAGAGAATATGGTAAGCGGAAATGCTCAAAGACCTGGCGATATAGTAAAATCTTACAGCGGTAAAACTATTGAGATATTAAATACAGATGCGGAAGGCAGATTAGTTTTAGCTGACGCTTTAACGTTTACTGAAAAAAAATTTAATCCAAAATTCATAGTTGATTTAGCAACTCTAACAGGTGCTATTATAGTTTCATTGGGCTCAGAATATGCCGGTCTATTTTCAAACGATGATAAATTATCAAAACAATTACTAGAAGCAGGTGACAAAGTTGAAGAAAAATTATGGAGAATGCCTCTGCATAAAAATTTTGACAAACTTATAGACTCCAAAAATGCAGATATGCAAAATATTAATTATGTCGGTGGAGCAGGATCTACAACTGCAGCACAGTTTTTACAAAGATTTATTTTAAACAAAACACCTTGGGCTCACTTAGATATAGCTGGTATGGCATTTTCAAAATATGGTGGAGCATTAAACTCAGGTGGAGCAACTAGTTATGGAGTAAGATTATTAAATAAACTAATAGAGGATAATTATGAGTAATACAGAACAAACACTATCAATTATTAAGCCAGACGCTGTTGAAAGAAACTTAGATAGTGAAATTAAAGAAATGTTTAAAAACAAAGGCTTTTCAATTTTAAAAGAAAAAAAAATTCAAATAGAAAAATCTGAAGCTGAAAAATTTTATAAAGTGCATGAAACAAAGCCATTTTATAACGATTTATGTGCTTATCTTTCGTCAGGCCCAATTGTTGTGATGGTTCTTGAGAAAGAAAATGCCGTGTTAGGTAATCGAGAGCTTATGGGGGCAACAAACCCTAGTGATGCTGAAGAGGGTACTATTAGAAAAAAATATGGAATTTCAATTGATAAAAATTCAGTACATGGTTCTGATAGTGTTGAAAATGCAAAAATTGAAATAGATTTTTTCTTTAAAGACTAAAGATTTTCAAAATAGCTTTTGGATACAGTATATGCTCTTGAGTTAGTATTTTTTTAGCAAGAGTTTTTGGAGTATCATTTTTATTTATTTTTACTTTTTTTTGAATAACAATTTTTCCAGAGTCTAATTTTGAATTTACAAAATGGACAGTGCATCCTGAATATCTTTCTTTATTTTGAATTACTCTTTCGTGAGTATTCAAACCTTTGAATTTGGGTAAGAGGGACGGATGAATATTAATTATATTCCCTTTAAAATTATTTATAAATTTTTTAGATAAAATTTTCATAAAACCTGCTAAACAAATTAAATCTATTTTATTCTTTTTTAATTCTGAAATAATTTTAGTTTCAGTTAAATTTTTATTCTCAAAATCAAATATCTTTTTTTTAATCTTAAAAATATTACCTAACTTTAAGCCTTTAGATTTTGAATTATTGGAAATAATTAAATTAATTGAGATAGGTGATTTTTTAAGTTTTGAAAAAAGGATAAGTGATTTTAGATTACTGCCTGTTCCAGAAATAAAAACTGCAGTTTTAATTTTTTTAGATCCAGTTAACTGAGCCATTTAATTTAATCTTATTTTTTCCTTTAGAAATTTTTCCTATAACATAGGGCTTAAATTCTCTTGTAAAATATTTATTTATTTTTTCAAATTTTTTAGGACTAACAATTAAACAAAACCCTACACCACAATTAAATGTTTTAAGCATTTCTTTGTCAGATATTCCATTATTCTTAAGCCATTTAAAAATCTTAGAAGTTTTAATTTCATTTAAATTTATTTCAGCAACTAAGTTATCTGGAATAACTCTTTTGATATTATCAGCCAATCCACCACCAGTTATATTCGCACATCCATTTATCAAATTGTTATCAATTAATTTAAGTATTTCCTTAACATAAATTTTAGTTGGTTTTAGCAATTCTGTTTTTAAAAATATATTTTTTTTAATATCAATTTTTTTTTGATTGATTAGATATCTTACTAGAGAAAAGCCATTTGAGTGTAAGCCACTTGATGGTATCGCTATTACCAAATCATTTTTTTTAATTTTCTTTTTATCTAAAATTTTATTTTTATCCACTATACCAACTGCAAAACCAGCAATATCAAATTTATCTTTTTCATATGTGCCTGGCATTTCAGCAGTTTCACCGCCTACGAGCTCACATTCAGATTGGTCACATCCTTCTAATATACCTTTAATAATTGATTTTAGTTTGGTTAAATTTATTTTATTGATTGATATATAATCTAAAAAAAGTAAAGGCCTAGCACCCTGTACTATCAAGTCATTTACACTCATTGCAACTAGATCAATTCCAATTGTATCATATTTATTTAGTGTATTTGCAATTTCAATTTTAGTTCCAACACCATCAGTACAAGCAACAATTTTTGGTTGCTTTATGTCGTTTGGGATATTTGAAATTGATCCAAAACCACCAATATTAGAAAACTTTTTTTTGCCTTTTTTGTTTGCTGAATATGATGAAATGAAATTAATAAAACTATCTGCTGCATTAATATTAACACCACTTTTTTTATAGGTAAATTTTTTTTTATTCATTAAGATACTTTATGAGATTTAATTTTAAATTTTCTAATTATAAAAGACTATATAATTTTTTTTGGTTTCTTTCTTTATTAAATATTTTTTTTTCCACAGATATTTTGTTGGCAAAAACTTTTTCAATCTCTGATATTGAAATATCTACTCCTTTTGAGATTAATTTTAATAAAAATACGATAATTGATGAAGGTTTTAGTCAAGCTTATGAACAATTAATTTTGTCTATTGTCCAAACTAAAGATCAAAAAAAAATTCAAAATATCCCCTTATCTACAATAAAAGGAATGATAGAAACTTTCTCAATTAATGAAGAAAAGTTTATAGATGAAATATATTATCTAAGTCTAAATGTTAATTTTAGTAAAAAAAAAATATTTAATTTACTAGAGGATAAAAATATATTTGCGTCTCAACCAATAAAAAAAGATATTCTTTTTATACCTATTATTATTGATGAGAATAAAAATGAGATACAAATATTTTCTGAAAATAACTTATTTAAAAATTGGAATTTAGACAAAAAAAAATTTCATTTATTAAATTATATTTTACCTACTCAAGATATAGAGGATTTTAATCTAATTAAAAATAAATTACCTGATTTAGAAAATTATGATTTTATGGATATTATTAATAAATATAATTTAGAGAATTATATAATAATGGTTATATTCAAAAATAATAAACAATTAAGAATATTTAATAAAATTAATTTAAATGGAACAGTAGATATAAGAAATTTTAAGTATAAAGCTTTAGAATTAAATATCGAAGATAATGAAAAAAAAGTAATTAAAAATTTAAAAGAAGTTTATGAAAATTATTGGAAATTTAATAATCAAATTAATACATCTGTTAAATTACCCCTAACAATATCTGTCAACAATGATATTAATTTAAATATATCTCAATTTGAGAAGACATTAAGCGACATTGATTCAATTTATGATTTTTATATTCATAAATTTGATAATAAAAACAATATTTACAAAATTATATTCAATGGCTCACCAGATAACTTCTTAAAGATTATGAAAAACAAAGGGTATAATTTTAATACTCAAAATCTAGAATGGGCTCTTAAATGAATAATCTAAATCAATTAATTCTTAAATTTGATTATGATCAAAATTTTAAAGATCAAGATTTTTACGTTTCCAAAAGCAATCAATTCTCCTTCAAGTTATTAAATAGTTGGCCCAAGTGGGAAAAAAACTTTGTAAACTTAATAGGGGAAAAATTTTCTGGAAAAACGCATTTGGTAAATATCTTTTTACAAAAATTCAAAGGAATTAAGATAAAATCAAATAAAATAAATAATGAAACATTCAAAGAAATAAAAGTTTATGAAAATATAATTATTGAGGATCTTAATGAAAAATTAGATGAAAATTTATTATTCACTTTGTTGAATATTATTGAACAAGATAACAAATATCTAATTATTACTTCAATAAAACCTATTGTTAATTTTTCTTTTGAGTTAGATGACCTTAACTCTAGAGCTAAAAACTTTCTTTTATCCAATATTGAAAAGCCTGAAGATGATTTAATGTTTGCACTAATATTGAAAAATCTTTCTGATCGCCAAATCTCTATAGATAAAAAATTAATAGATTTTATTATAAAAAGAATTGATAGATCCTATGGCAAAATATTTGAATTCATATATAAAATCGACGAAATTAGTTTAAAAAGAAAAAAACCAATTGATTTTAAGATTATTAAAGAAGCATTAGGAGAATAGTTGAATAAATATAGAACTCATAACTGCAATCAATTAAGAAAAGAAAATATTGATACAAATATTTACCTTTCTGGATGGATTAATAAAAAGCGTGATCATGGAAATCTTTTATTTATTGATCTTCGGGATAATTATGGAATTACTCAATGCATTATTGATAAAGAAAATAATAATTTTTCTGAATTAGAAAAAACTCAATTAGAAACTGTTATTAAAGTTCAAGGAAAAGTTATTAATCGTTCTAATGAGACAATCAATAAAGATATTGAAACTGGTGAAATAGAAGTTGTAATTGAAAAGTTTGAAGTTCTTGGAACTTGTAAGGAATTACCAATGCCAGTGTTTAGCGATCAAGAATATGCAGAGGAAATTAGATTAAAATATAGATTTTTAGATTTGAGGAGGAAAAAAATCCATGAAAATATAATATTAAGATCTAAAGTAATTTCATATATTAGAAATGAAATGACCAAAATTGGATTTTTAGAATTTCAAACTCCAATATTAACATCATCTAGTCCAGAAGGCGCTAGAGATTTTCTTGTACCGAGTAGATTAAATCCAGGAAAATTTTATGCCTTACCTCAAGCTCCACAACAATTTAAACAATTAATTATGGTCTCAGGTTTTGATAGATATTTTCAAATAGCCCCATGTTTTAGAGATGAAGATGCAAGAGCAGATAGAAGCCCTGGAGAATTTTATCAACTTGATTTAGAAATGTCTTTTGTGGAACAAGAAGATGTTTTTAACGTTGTAGAAACATTATTAGTTAATACTTTTAAAAAATTTTCAGATAAAAAATTAATGCATGATCAGTTCCCAAAAATTTCATATGCAGAATCTATGCTTAAATATGGAAGTGATAAGCCTGATTTAAGAAATCCATTAATTATAAATGATATAACTGAAATTTTTAAACGAGATGATGTGTCATTTGAAATTTTTAAGAAACTTGTAAAATCAGGATCTAAAGTCAGATGTATTTCAACAAAAAATACAAAAGATAAACCTAGAAGTTTTTTTGACAATATTGACAAATGGGCAAAAGAACAGGGTGCTTCGGGACTAGCATACTTTACCATTGAAGAAGAGGGTGATCTTTCAGCAAAGGGACCTGTTGGTAAGTTCTTTTCTAAAGAAGCATTAGCTGAGATTATGAAAAAAACAAATGCAGAAGTGGGAGATAGTATTTTTATGGCTTGTGGTAAGCAAAATGAATTAGAAAAAATTACCGCACAAGCAAGAGACAAGATTGCTAAAGACCTCGATTTAATTGATAATAATATTTTTGCATTTTGCTGGATAGTTGATTATCCGATGTTTGAAATGGACGAAAATACAAATAATATAAAATTTAGTCACAATCCTTTTTCAATGCCACAAGGTGATTTAAATGACAAGAATCTTGAAAACCCTCTTGATATTCTAGCTTATCAGTATGATATTGTTTGTAACGGAATTGAACTTTCTTCTGGAGCTATTAGAAATCATAAACCAGACTTAATGTACAAACTTTTTTCAATTGCAGGCTATGATAAAAGTCAAGTTGATGAAAAATTTAGTGGAATGATTAATGCTCTAAGTTTTGGAGCACCTCCACATGGAGGAATTGCTCCAGGCATAGATAGAATAGTAATGTTGTTAGCTAATGAAAAAAATATAAGAGAAGTTACCATGTTTCCAATGAACCAAAATGCACAAGATTTAATGATGAATGCTCCATCTGATGTTACAGAAGATCAATTAAAAGAGCTTGGTCTTGCTTTAAAAACTAAAAGATAAGATCTACTTTTTACCCTTTAAACTTATTTTAACGTCTGAAAGATCTACGAGATTTTTTTTGTAATTGTTTCTAACAAACCCTTTACTAGTTATATCTTTTACAATTTTTAATAATTGATTTTGATCATCTGAACTTTGTTCATCATTAGAATTAATATCACTACCACCTATTGAAGGTGTATGAGCTAAATCTTCTCTATTTTGATAAGAGATAGCAAGTTCTCTAAAAATATAATCTAAAATTGAGCTAGCACTTAAAATACGATCATTTCCGTGGACCTTTCCAGAAGGCTCAAATTTTGTACCAACAAAAGCACTAATAAATTCGTCTAATGGCACCCCATATTGAAGACCTAGAGATACAGCAATAGCAAAGTTGTTCATTAAAGCTTTAACTAATTCACCTTCTTTACTGGTATCTATAAATATCTCTCCAATTTTACCATCTTCATATTCTCCTGTATGTAGATAAACTTTATGGTTACCAATAGTTGCTTTTTGAATATAACCTTTTCTTCTATCAGGCATTCCAAATCGTTTACCACCTCTTTCAGAAGCTTTATTCAAATTTGAAATAATATTTTCTTTATTTTGTGTAGTTGCTTGATTAGCACTAGTATCAGAGATTACCCCAACTTTTTTGCTTTCAATAACTTTGTTATTGTTAGGGTCTAGACTTTTAGTTTTTCGATTATCCAATTTGACATCAAGAACTTCAAACTTTCCATCATCTCTTTTTTCAAGGTTTTTTAACTCTGTTTCGTTAATATCATCTAAGTAATGATTAACTTTAAAAGTACATGTGTAATAAGTCTCAACTAAATATTTTGCCATTTGACCTCAATTTTAATTTTAATTTGAATAATGAATTATTTAATTTATATACAAATTCATATTTTAGTCTAATTTAAATTATACAATTTTTAATTGAATAAAAAAAATATNTTATGTTGACACTTTTAAAAAAAATATTCACCTGGTGGAATCAAGACACTTTTGGAACAAGGTTAAAAACAATTTTCTTTGGAACCCAAGTAGGCAATGATGAATTAGGAAATAAGTATTATGAAAGTAAAAATGGAAAAAGATGGATTATCTATGCAGATACAATCGATGCATCAAAAATACCAGTAGAATGGTATTCTTGGATACATTTTACACCTAACAAAATTGAGAAAAACCATAATCTTACAAAATATGACTGGCAAAAACCTCATCAACCTAATTTAACTGGTACAGACGAAGCTTATTATCCAAACAAAAATAAAGATGGTATTAAAAAAAAATATTCTAGCTGGAAAGAGTAAATTAAATTTATTTCTTCTAAGTATTCTGCTTTATTTTTTTTTAATCAATTTTTCAATTTCTGAAAATAATTTAGAGGGTACATATACTGATTTAAAGATATTAGATAAAATAAGTTCTAAAAATACTTTACTCAAATTAAAAAATAAAGATTTAGTTACCTTTAAAGATTTATCTATAAAAAGCTTAAAATGTAAAAATTCAGAGTTTGATGATGATCCGGAAATAACGGCATATATACAGGTTAAGGATTTAACAAGTAAAAATAATGATGAAGTATTTGTTTTTAATGGATGGATGTTTTCTTCAAGTCCTTCAATTGCACCATTTGACCACCCAGTTTATGATGTTTGGCTTGTTAATTGTTATTAGACTATAGTGTCATTATCAAGCCAACTAACATTGAAGTCTGAGTTAATAAACTTCTTATGGCTTAAAAGTTTTTTATGTAGTGGAATAGTTGTGGTAATTCCTTCGATAACAAATTCATCTAAAGATCTATTCATTCTTTGAATCGCTTCTGTTCTATTTCTTCCATGACAAATTAACTTACAAATCATACTATCATAATAAGGGGTAACTTTGTAACCTTGGAATATGGCTCCATCTACTCTTGTTCTAAAGCCTGATGGTTGATGACACATACCAATAGTTCCAGGCGAGGGTTGAAAGTTTTTACTAGCATCTTCAGCATTAATTCTACATTCAATTGCATGACCTCTTGGTTTAATATCTTCTTGTTTTAGTGCTGTTTCTCCTGAAAAAGCAATCCAAATTTGCTCTTTAATAATATCAATTCCAGTAACCATTTCTGTAACAGGATGCTCAACTTGAACCCTTGTATTCATTTCTAAAAAATAAAATTTTCCATCTTCATAGATAAATTCAACTGTTCCAGCGCCCATATATCCAATTTTGGTCACCATTTTTACGGTTTTATCAAATAAATCTTTTCTTATTTCGTCATTTAGGACTGGACTTGGTGTTTCTTCAATTAATTTTTGATGTCTCCTTTGAACAGAGCAATCTCTTTCATGAAGATGCACAACATTATTTTTTCCAGCTAAAATTTGAACCTCAATGTGTCTTGGGTTTTGGAAAAACTTTTCAATATAAACTTCATCATTTCCAAAATATTTTTGAGCTTCTGATTTTGCTGTAGAGAATAAAGTTTCAAACTCTTGTTCTTTGTATACTATCTTCATGCCTTTTCCACCTCCACCACCAGAG
>JGI20156J14371_10001715_pt1 | contig 17918 bp, 17 predicted proteins | sample COG_06_FD_14371 | JGI IMG/M metagenome (IMG submission 14371)
GTCTGACATTACGTTAGTAATGGTGATTTCAACTACGCTAATAATACCAAGTCTAGCTTTTTTTATTCATTAAAATCTGAAAGAATCCCGATTTATGAGCTGATACTAATGCTATCTTGGCTGGGGAGTGTTTTAATTCTTTCCAATATGTTTTTATATAAGATATCAGGGATCATTTGTTTTTGGGGAATGATATTACTTCTTGGGTATCATATTTTAAAGGGATTAAAAGAACCTTTAAAAATTGAGTTAAAAAACAAAATAATTTTACTGACAATTCATTTGGGTTACCTAGTGGGGATCATATACTATTTATCAGATATTATATTAACAGTATATAAAGGAGCAGGTATGTTAACCCCTGCAATCCTATTCTACGAAACAACACAAACAAGGACTGGGTTTTTGAGCGTTTTGCTTTGGTTTGAAAAAAAGAAAAAAACTTTGTCGCTTACATTTGGAATGATTTTACTTATATTAAGTGGATCATTGTTAGCGGTTAAGCTTTTTATTGGGAATACATACTTTATTGAAAACATAACCAAGTTGTGTTATATAAGTGCTCAATTTTTGATTCTTTACTATTTTATTAACGTTGATAGTAATGTGAATGAGAAGCAAATGAAAAATATAAATTATGGTTCTAAATAAATTCTATTTCATCCAAACCATCCTGTTGCTTTTTGTTTTTAATACAAACAACGCACAAAACGATTCTTATTATGAAAATGAGTCTGAAGATTACGAAGAATTTGAATATCTATCGCCATTGAATGATAAAACTCTTGAGGGACAAAAAAATTTTGTAAAAGAGCTCTTGGACCTTTCGGGCTATATTCTTAAAAGTATTGAAGTTTATCAAACCCTTCCCAATAATGCAAAAGTATTTAGAGTAAAGCTAGAAGCTAATGAAGGAGGCGGTTTTGTTTTTGTTCGATGGGATAAAAAGAAAAAAGAAAACTTTATTGCAAATAAATTAATTGATTCTAGATTTTACTATAACCTCAAAGCTTCTAAAGAAATTATGCGCAAACAAACTGAGCTAAAATCTTTTGGGACAAATGATATTGCACTTCAAGCAGAAGACCAAGAGAAGCTTAATAAACGGGAAATAGAACAATTAAGGCAAGAATTTGATTTGAAAGAAAAAGAAAAAGAGGTGAAGAAATTAAACCTTGAAAACGAAAAAGCACGAAAGAAAAATAAGAAACGTAAAAATTAAATTGTTTATATATTAATTAATAAAGTTAAACAATTTCTTTTTGTTTAGAAACACAACACCTAGTTTTGTACAAAATCTTTTTGAATGAAAATACGTTTTTTAATAGTCTTGTTAGCTTTCACTTCATATTTAAGCGCCCAGAGTACAGGGTCTTTTTCGGGCCAAGTTATTGATGAAAAAACTCAAAACCCTCTAGAAGGAACAACCATTATTCTTGAAGGAACTTCAATAGGAGCAATAACAGATGTAAACGGCTATTTTTCTTTTGAAAACATTCCAACGAAGACATACAACATTCAGGCGGCCTATTTGGGATACGAATCTCAAGTCTTATATAATGTGATTGTAAAATCAGTTGGAACACCTTCTCTTTTGTTCAAGCTAAATGAAAATTCAGAAGCCCTCGATGAAGTTATTCTATCAAAAAGCCCCTTTAGAACAAGTAAAGAAACACCACTCTCGACACAATCTTTTTCAGCAGTTGAAATAGAAACATACCCTGGTGGAAATAATGATATTGCAAAAGTAGCTCAAAGTTTACCTGGAATTTCACCGTCAATTGGTGGATTCCGAAACGACTTTATAATTAGAGGTGGAGCTCCAAACGAAAGTGTATATTATTTAGATGGAGTTGAAATACCCAATATAAATCATTTCAGCACACAAGGAAGTGCAGGTGGACCAGTCGGAATGCTAAATGTTTCTTTCATAAGAGAAGTAACACTTTCTTCCTCTGCATTTGGGGCTGAATACGACAACCCATTGTCAGGAGTTTTAGCTTTTGAACAAAGAGAAGGAAACAATCAGAAACGTTCTGTAAATGTTAGAATAGGAGCAAGTGAAGCTGGCGCTACTTTTAACGGACCATTATTTAAAGGAGATAAAGACAGATCCAATACGACCTTAATGGTTTCTGCTAGAAGGAGCTACCTTCAATTTGTATTTGAATTAGTGGGTTTGCCTATTCGTCCGGATTACTGGGATTATCAATGGAAATTAAATCATAAAATTGATGAGCGAAATAGCGTAACATTTATTGGACTAGGATCTATAGACGATTTTTCAGTAGTTGCTCCAGATGATTTTGACGCTGAACAACAGAATTTTATTGACACAGCTCCCATCATTCAACAAAAAACCATTACTATGGGAATTACGTGGAAGCATAAACTAAAAAACGGAAACGGTAAAGTAAATACAACGTTAAGCACCAATAGACTCAAAAACATATTCAGTCGATACGAAGACAACGAGAACAAAACCGGGGTTCTTTTTAGAAATGACTCAAAAGAACAAGAAACTAAATTAAGAGTAAACGTAACACAGTATCTTAATGACTGGAAACTATCTTATGGATTAAATCTTCAACAGTCAGTCTACACTAATGAAACTCAAGATTTAATCAGTGATTATAGATACGACACAGAAATAGATTTTGCTAAATATGGTTTCTTTGGAAAGGTAAGTCGCTCCTTTTCTAATGACCGTCTTAGTCTTGCGCTTGGAATTCGTTCTGATGCGGATAGCTTTACAAATGGTTCTAATGTAGCCGAAAATTTATCTCCAAGACTCTCAGTTTCTTACTCACTAGACGCTAATGGTCGTTGGAAATTAAATGGATCTGTTGGCCGCTATTTTAAAATACCAACCTATACCATGCTTGGTTTTCAAGATAACAATGGTGAATTCATAAATAAGTCAAATCGTTACACGCAAAGTGACCATTACGTTTTTGGCATTGAATACAACATTAGTGTCATCTAGATTTACCGTTGAAGCTTTTAGAAAAGAATACAGTCAATACCCAGTTTCAGTGCTTGATGGAGTTTCATTAGCAAACAAAGGTGCAGATTTCGAAGTACTGGGCAATGAAGCTATTATAGATACGGGAAGCGGATTAAGTGAAGGTGTAGAGGTGTTGTTTCAACAAAAATTATCAAATAACTTTTACGGAATTTTAGCATACACATTTTTCAGTAGTGAATTTTCTGGAATAGAATCATCAAAACTCCCCTCGGTTTGGGACAGTGGAAATCTAGTGACTTTTACAGGAGGATATAAACTACCTAAGAACTGGGAAGTTAGTGTTCGTTATCGCTACGCTGGAGCAGCTCCTTATGCTCCAACAGACACAGCAGCAACTCTTGTAACTTATCCTAAAATAGTTTTGGATTATAGTCGCCTTGGACAAGATCGGTTATCTTCCTTCAAGCAGGGTGATATTAGAATTGATAAAAAATGGAATTTCGAAAAGCTCTCTTTTAACTTTTACTTAGAATTGCAAAACTTCTTAGGTCAAGAAAACTCAAGGCCTGATGAATATAGTTTAGCAAGAACTGAAGATGGAAGTTTAATTACTCCTAGAGAACTCAAAAAAATAGAACGGGAAGACAACAACACACCGTTTCCCTCTTTTGGTTTTGTGTTTGACTTTTAAAGATAAAAGTCGTTTACTAATTTCTGGTGCTCGAATGTCCTATGATTTCTAGATTCTTCTAGAATTAATTCTTCGGTTTTCAAGATTGTTTTAGTTCTTGAAAACTGCATTAATATTCTTTTGAATGAACTTGACTTGGTTCCTTTTATCATCAATTCTCTTTCTAAATAGAGTTGATTTAACTCAGCCTTAGTTATTAGTTCTTCTCTATATTTAATAGGGCAAACCATAGCGAAACTTCCTGAAGGACTCAAGAGTATATTAACACACGAAAACAAATCCTCATAACTCATGTGAAAATTATCTCGTGCTGTACTTCTGGTGGCATCAGAAACTTTAAAAGAGTTTTTGAAAAAAGGGGGGTTCGAAACTATTAAATCAAAGAATACTTTTGAGTTTTCACTAAAATCAATGATGTTATCATGAATCAAGCATAAGCGTTTTGACCAAGACGAATTTGTAAAATTATCAAATGCTTCCTCCGCAGCAGCCTTTTCAATCTCAACAGCGGTGATTCTCGATTCGGGCAGCCTTTGAGCCAGCATAAGAGCTATTAAACCCGTGCCAGCACCAACATCTAAAATTGTTTTAGGGTTGCTGTATATAGGCGTCCAAGCCCCTAATAAAACCCCATCCGTACCAATCTTCATAGCCGACCTTGATTGGTCAATTTGAAAATGTTTAAACTTAAAGATTGAATTTTTCACGAGCGATAAACGTCCAGTAATCCGTCGGGTAGATTGAGTGTTAATTCGGAAGATTCGCGATTAACTTCACTAATGAAATCATCGTGAACAGGAACTAATATAAGGCGTTTTTTTTCGTCCATAATCTCGAACAAAGCTTGAGGCGTTTGGTCATTAACAGATTGTAAAATTCCAATTATTTTTCCTGATTGCTCTCTCACCTTAAACCCAATTACCTCGTGATAATAAAACTGGTTTCCTTTAAGCTGAGGAAGGAAATTTAAAGGGAGATATAATTCTTTTTTAAGCATCATATCTGCATCGGCTTCTGTTTCGATATCTTCAAAACGAATACGCAGTAAGCTTGATTTTTGGAGTTGAGCATTGTCTATAAAAAAAGGAACCAGTTTAGTGCCTTGTAAGACAAAAACTGATTCCAAATCTATATAATCTTGTGGAGTATCGGTATCAAGTTTAGCTAATACCTCTCCTTTGTAACTAAATTTTGAAACGATGGTGCCTAGATAGAAACATTCTTCTTTGGTCATCGTAATCATAAATTACGCTTGAGGAGCCTCTTCTGTTGTGTCAGCAGCTTCTTCTTTTGCTTCTTCTTTTGCTTCTTCAGCAACAGGAGCTTCTTCTTTTGCTTCAGCAGCAGGAGTTTCTTCTTTTGCTTCTTCAGCAACAGGAGCTTCTTCTTTTGCTTCAGCAACAGGAGCTTCTTCTTTTGCTTCAGCAATAGGAGCTTCTTCAACTTCAGGATTTGCAGCGGCTTCCTCAGCGGCAACAGCAGCAGCAGCTTCAGTAGCAGCTTCTTCTTCAAGAGCCTTTGCGTCAGAAACACGCTTTTCATTTACAGCTTTTTCAGCAGCAAATGCATCGGCTTGTGCTTTAGCTTCTTCTTTAGAGAGTCCATCTACTTTAGCTTGGATACGATTCCCTTTATCTTCCAACCATGCTTCGAACTTTGCATCGGCGTCTTCTTGAGTTAAAGCACCTTTAATAACTCCTCCCTGTAGGTGGTGTTTTAATAAAGCGCCTCTGTAAGACAATAAAGTACGAGCAGTGTCAGTAGGTTGTGCACCATTTTCTAACCATTTCACAGCAGCATCTATATCAAGATCAACTGTTGCAGGGTTAGTGTTAGGATTGTATGTTCCGATTTTTTCGAGATAACGTCCATCTCTTTTGGCACGAGCATCAGCTGCAACTACCCAATAGAATGGTTTTCCTTTTTTTCCGTGTCTCTGTAATCTGATTTTTACTGGCATGTCATATTAAGTTATGAACGTTCGCGACGTTCTGGTTATTAATTCAGGCTGCAAATGTACTGTTTTATTTTAAAAATCGCTTTGAAACTGATATAGATATAAGATTTTTTAAAAATAAATAAAATCAGCAAGCAGTTTAAGTAGCTATTACAAGGTTTTTATCCTTGTACAACCCATTAAAAAGACTTATTTTTGCGCCCTAATTTATTGAGAACACATACATGCAAATTACAAGAACAGACCTTGACGCCTTAAACAGTACTATTACAATTGCAGTAGATCAAAAAGATTTTGCTGAAAAAGTGCTTGATGTATTGAATGATTATCGCAAAAACGCAAATATTCCAGGATTTAGAAAAGGGCATGTGCCTATGGGGATGATCAAAAAGCAATACGAAACTGCAGTTACTGCTGACGAAGTAAACAAAATATTACAAGAAAATCTCAATAAATATATTGAAGATGAAAAACTTGAGCTTCTTGGGAACCCACTTCCTAAAATGCAAAATGAAATTGACTGGAAAGCCGATGTTTTGAACTTTGACTTCGAACTGGGTCTTTCTCCAAAATTTGAAGTTAAGCTTAAAGGTAAAAAAGGAGTTACTTATTTTCAAATCGAAGCTGACAAGAAAATGATTGACGAACAAGTTTCACATATCCAAAAGCAATATGGAAAAATTGAGTCTTCTAAAAAAGTTGAAGCTGGAACAGAATTGTCTGTTGAAATCAAAAACGAAGAAGCTGCGATTGACACTACTCCCGTTATTGAATTTGATTCAATAAAAGGTAAGAAAAACATCGAAGCACTTAGTAATGCCAAGATTGGAAGTACGTTAGAGGTAGGTACAAAAAACCTTTTCAAAGAAGAAAATGCCGCCGCAAGAGCCTTTGGTGTCAGCATACCTCAATTAGATGAACTTCCAAAAATAGTATCTATAACAGTCAAAGAGATTAATAATCGAATCCTTGCTGATTTGAATCAAGAACTTTTTGATAAACTCTATGAGGCTGGAACAGTAACTTCCTTAAAAGATTTAAAAGTAAAAGTAAAAGAAGGAATTGAAAAGCAATTTGAATCACAATCAGAGCAAAAACTACTCAATGATGTAACAGAAAACTTAATCAAGACAACAAAGTTTGACCTTCCAAAAGAATTCTTAATTCGTTGGTTGCAAAATTCTGGTGAAAAACCTTTAACAGAAGATGAGGCCAAAGAAGAATATGATAAATCTGAGAAGGGGATTCGTTATCAATTAATAGAGGGCTCTATAATAAAAGAATATGACCTTCAAATTAAGTTTGAAGAATTACAAAGTTTTGCCAAAGAGCTCATTAAACAACAGATGGCTCAATATGGTCAAATCGCACCTGAAGAAAAAGAACTAGATGATATTGCTGCTCGAATTTTTACAAATCAAGAGGAAACTAAAAGACTTTCTGATCAGTTGATGAGTAAAAAGCTTTTAGATTTCTATAAAGAAAACTCGGGTATCAAAACAAAAAAAGTGAACTATGATGCCTTTGTAAAAGAAGCTTACGGTAGTGCACAATAATTTTCCTTACTTTTAGTTATTAAATAAACCTTATTATGGACTACGGAAAAGACTTTAAAAAATACGCTACTAAGCATCATGGAGTAAATGCTATGTATTACGACAAAATCGTAAGTAGCATGACGCCATATATCATTGAAGAACGCCAAATGAATGTAGCTCAGATGGATGTATTCTCTAGATTAATGATGGATCGTGTTATGTTTTTAGGAACGGGAATCGATGATCAAGTTGCCAATATCATTCAAGCACAGTTATTGTTTCTTCAGAGTGTAGATCCTAAGCGTGATATTCAAATGTACATCAACTCTCCTGGAGGAAGTGTCTATGCTGGATTAGGAATATATGACACCATGCAATACATAACACCTGATGTTGCTACCATTTGTACTGGAATTGCTGCATCTATGGGTGCTGTTTTGCTTTGTGCAGGTCAAGAAGGAAAACGTTCCGCTCTACCCCATGCTCGTGTAATGATTCACCAGCCTTTAGGTGGTGCTCAAGGACAAGCATCGGATATAGAAATTACAGCTAGAGAAATTGGAAAGCTTAAAAAAGAATTATATCAAATAATTTCCAATCATTCGGGTCAAGACTTTGATAAAGTTCACCAAGACAGTGATCGTGACTACTGGATGAAAGCTGATGAAGCTAAAACCTATGGAATGGTTGACGAGGTTTTGACTAAATAAAAAATATTGAATCATGAGTGATGAAGAATTAATCTGTTCCTTTTGTGGTCGTTCAAAACCTCAAACTGATTTATTGATTGCCGGTTTAGATGCCCACATTTGTGATAAATGTATTCATCAAGCCCATGGAATTGTATTAGAGGAAGCAAAAGAAGAAGAAGAAGACTCGAATTCGGACTCAGCTGCTTTTGATATAAAAACTCCTCAACTAACAAAAGCTTTTTTAGATCAATACATCATTGGTCAAGATGCGGCTAAAAGAGTTATTTCTGTAGCTGTATATAATCACTACAAAAGATTGTCGCATACTAAATCGGATCTTGAAGAAATTGAAATTCAAAAAAGCAACATCCTTTTAGTCGGTCAAACTGGAACTGGAAAAACACTCCTGGCTCAATCCATCGCCAAAATGCTTAGTGTTCCTTTAGCTATAGTTGACGCAACAATTCTTACTGAAGCTGGGTACGTTGGTGAAGATGTCGAAAGTATTCTAACCCGCTTACTTCAAGCAGCAGATTACGATGTAGAACGCGCGCAACGTGGAATTGTTTTTATTGACGAAATTGATAAAATTGCACGTAAAGGAGATAACCCTTCAATCACACGAGATGTTTCTGGAGAGGGAGTTCAGCAAGCTTTATTAAAATTACTTGAAGGAACTGTTGTTAATGTTCCTCCAAAAGGTGGAAGAAAACACCCGGACCAAAAATTTATAGAAGTAGATACTTCTGATATTTTATTTATCGCTGGAGGTGCTTTTGATGGAATCGAAAGGGAAATAAATAAACGCCTCAATTTGCAGGCAATTGGATATAAAATACAAGCTCAAAAAGAAGACTTAGACAAAGATAACCTTCTTCAATATGTTAATCCAAAAGACGTAAAATCGTTTGGCCTTATTCCTGAAATAATCGGACGTCTTCCTGTGTTGACTTATATGCATCCTTTGGATCGAAAAACCTTGCGTTCCATTTTAACTGACCCGAAGAACGCGCTTACAAAACAGTATGAAAAGCTGTTTGAACTTGACGGAATTAAGTTAATCTTTAGTTCTGGTGCACTCGACTTTATAGTAGAAAAGGCTTTAGAATATAACCTTGGAGCTCGTGGATTGCGATCTCTTTGTGAAGCTATTCTCACAGACGCAATGTTTGAAATGCCCGGTGGAGAAGAAACTGAGCTGAAAGTTTCAAAATCCTATGCTGAAAGGAAAATAAACAATTCTAAAAACCCAGCTCTTAAAGCGGTTTCATAGCATTAATCCATAACAACTCTTCCATTAAATCTCGGTTATTAGATAATCGGGGAATTTTGTGTTGTCCTCCTAGTTTTTTATTTTTAGATAACCACTTATAAAAAAGTTTAGGCTGGGCTATAACAAGCTCTGGAATTCGCATTGTTATGCTTTTGTAGCGCTTGGCATCATAATCAGAATTAAGCTCACGTAAAGACTCATCCAATAAAAGGATAAACCGGTTTAAATCTTCGGGAACTTTATCAAATTCGATTAACCATTGATGAGTACCTTGTTTTTTACCCTCCATGAAAATAGGAGCTGCGGTATAATCAACTACATAAATCCCTAGGGCTTGTGCTGCTTTAGACAATGCCAAATCAGCATTTTCTATCATAAGTTCTTCTCCAAATGCATTAATGAAATGCTTGGTTCTTCCTGCTACCTGAATGCGATAAGGAGCGACAGAAGTAAACTTGACTAAGTCTCCTATTTTATAACGCCACAGACCCGAATTGGTGGTAATTACTAAAGCATAATGCTTATAAATCTGAACATCAGATAAAGGGATAACATCTTCATCCGTTCCGTCAACAGGTATGAATTCGAAAAAAATACCATAATCCAACATCAATAACATTTCGTCCGAATTATTTAAATCCTGAATCCCAAAGAACCCTTCGGAAGCATTATAGGTTTCATAATACTTCAATTGAGATCCTGGTAAGAAGCTTTCGTATTGACTTTTATAAGGCTTAAAACTAACGCCACCGTGAAAAAAAACTTCCAAATTAGGCCAAACTTCTAATATGTTTTTCTTTTGGGTTTGCTCAAGAACTTTATTCATCAGTACCATCATCCAAGAAGGGACACCTGCAAAACTAGTAACGTTTTCATTTACACTTTCTCTTAATATTGCCTCTATTTTTTCTTCCCATTCGGGCATCATCGAAATCTTATGCGATGGTGTACTACTTATTTCAGCCCAAAAAGGCATATTGTCAATGATAATAGCAGATAAATCTCCAAAATAGCTGGTGCTGTTGTCAAATATTTCCTGACTCCCCCCAAGCCTCAAATTTTTACCGCTTAAAAGTTCTGAGTCTGGATTATTATTAAAGTAAAAGGAGAGCATGTCTTTACCTGCTTTGTAATGGCATTGATCCAAAGCTTCGGGACTTACGGGAATGAACTTACTTTTATTGTCTGTTGTGCCGCTTGACTTTGCAAACCATCTAATCGGAGTAGGCCAATATATATTAGCTTCACCCTTTCTACTTCTTTTAATGTTTTCGGCGATATCTTCATAAGTCACAAGAGGCACACGGCTTATAAATTCTTGATAGGTTGAAATTGAACTGAATCCATAATTCAAACCCACCTCTGTGTTTTCAGAAACTCGCAATAAATCTTGCAATACTTCTTGTTGAACTTCATGAGGATATTTAACAAAAAGTTCTATCTGATGAATTCTTTTTTTAAGAAACCAAGAGGCTATAGAATTAAATAAGGGGATTGCCATTTTATAGTATCTTTATTGTATAAATATAAATAATTCTAACGTATGTTTTCCGGTGTATTAAGAAAAATGAATACGGATTTAGGCACCTCAGTTGCTTATTACCTTAACCTCAACAATGATTTTGTTGCCATGCATCAATTTATTGATCAATCTATAAAAATTGAAATGACTGGCTATGAATGCTTGAATTGCTCTAGCTCAGAACCTACTTTTGCTCAAGGTTTTTGTAAAAAATGTTTTTTTGAAAGCCCAAATGCTGGTGATTGGATTATCCGTCCGGAATTAAGTAAGGCACATTTAGAAATCCAGGATCGTGATTTGGCTTATGAAAAAAAAGTTCAATTACAGCCTCATATCGTATACTTGTCGCTCTCTAGTCATATTAAAGTGGGTGTGACTAGAAAAACTCAACTTCCTACCCGATGGATTGACCAAGGAGCTCATGAAGCGTTGGCAATTCTTGAAGTACCAAACCGATATTTGGCAGGTGTGGGTGAAGTTGCACTAAAAGCCTGTTTTTCAGACAAAACCAATTGGAGGAAAATGCTTCAAAAGGAAGCGGAACCAGTTGACTGGGTTTCAGAAACAAACAAAGCTATTGACCATACACCAAATGACCTAAAGCAATATATTATTCAAAATAATGTAAAACCTTTAGTAATTACTTTTCCTGTAAATCGATATCCAGAAAAAGTAAAAAGTCTAAATCTTAAAAAAGAAACATCCTATACTGGGGTTTTGAAAGGCATCAAAGGACAATATCTTATTTTTGAAGATGATACTGTTTTTAACGTTCGTAGTAACGAGGGGTTAGTTGTAAATCTAGAAGTTTAGCAATTAATCGTTTGTTTTAGCAGAAACTTCTACCAAACGATTGATTTCATCTATCTCAGAAGCTGTTAAATGGCGCCATTTCCCTTTATCTACATCGAGGCTAATATTCATGATTCGAGTCCTTTTTAGAGCTACAACACGGTAATCTAAAAACTCACACATTCTACGGATTTGACGATTCAGACCTTGAGTAAGTATGATTTTGAATTCTTTTTTATGAGTTTGTTTAACTTCGCAAGGGCGAGTTACTGTATCTAGTATTGGAATCCCAGAACCCATTTGTCTAATAAAATCATCTGTTATGGGACGGTTTACCGTCACAACATATTCTTTTTCATGGTGATTTCGTGCACGTAAAATTTTATTAACGATGTCCCCATCGTTTGTCAAAAATATCAACCCTTCACTAGGCTTGTCAAGGCGACCTATTGGAAATATACGCGTTGGGAAATTAATATAATCGATGATGTTGTCTTTTTCTACTCTAGTATCTGTGGTGCAAACAATTCCAATAGGTTTGTTAAACGCAATATAAACTGCGTTGTCGTTTCCAGGCTTTACAACCTCCCCATCAATATGAATCAAGTCTTCAGAAGTGACTTTTACACCCATTCCAATTACTTCACCATTTACAACAATACGACCTTGATCTATTAATTTATCTGCAGCTCTTCTAGAGCAATATCCTATTTCACTTAAATATTTGTTTATTCTTACGGGATCGCTCATGGAGTACGAATTAGTTTTCTAATTGAATTTCTTCTCCAACCTTAAGGTTAAAGCGTTTTCTTATTAAATATACAGATAGGTATAAAAAAGGAGTGTCAATTGCCGCTACAAGCACTTTAAAAATAAAACCTGAAACAACTAATCCTAAAAATAAATCCCAAGGCAATACACCAAAAAGGCAAAGTAACAGAATTACAATAAATGTATCCAAAAATTGGGAGGCAAAAGTGGAAAAGTTATTGCGCAACCAGAGGTGCTTCCCTTGCGTTACTTTTTTCCAATAATGGTAAAGTTTGATGTCTATGAATTGAGCGAACAAATAGGCAATCATAGATGCAAGAACTGCAAGTGGCGACAATGAAAAAACCTGAGAGAATGTTTCGTTGTCAATTGGTGAGCTTTGTATAGCCGGAACAAAGTCGGCAAGCAACAAAATTCCGATTGAAAAAAAAGAAGCGAAAATACCTGCCACAACAACTTGATTTGCTTTTTTCTGACCAAAGATTTCGGAAATTAAATCCGTAATCAAAAAGGTAATTGGGTAGGGCAAAATCCCTACAGACAATTCAAACAAAGGAATTCCAAAAATCATTGCCTCAAAGGGTTGCCAATAAAAGAATTTTTGAAAAATTAGATTGGAAACAACCAAAGAGGTTATGAAAAGTGCAGCCAAGTACAAAAATATCTGATACGCAAAAGCCTTATCTTTTTGAATCATAGATTATTTTATATCCAATAAATAAGGAACTCTTGTTTGAATTCTATGAGCTATATTATTATTGAGTTTAGAGGCTTCAACAAACAAACTAAACTCTTTAGGAAGGGCAGACTTAATCTCAGCTTTTAGGGTTGAAAAAGGATTCATTAAGCCAAAAATGTCGTCAAAATCAGCTTCTATTTTTGGATAAGAAGTTAAGTTGTATTCATCTATTTCAGCTAAATCTGCTGCAGCTTCTAGGGCATCATTAAGACCTCCCAATGCGTCAACAAGTCCATTTTCCTTAGCTTGAACTCCCGTCCATACTCTACCTTGAGCAATTTTTTCAACTTCATCTAAAGATAAATTTCTACCATCAGCTACACGTTGTTTGAAGGTGTCATAAACATGCTCTATTCCTTCGAGGGCACTTTTATGAAATCCTGGTGAAATTGATTCAAAAGGAATATCCCATTGCATTTTTATGAGTCATTACATGCTCTGCTTTAATGCCTATATCGTCGGTGAAACCTTTGAAGTTTGGGAGTGTTGCAAACACACCAATCGATCCTGTAATGGTCATTGGATCTGCAAAAATCTTGTCTGCGCCACAGGCTATATAATACCCTCCTGAAGCTGCAACATTACCCATAGATACAACTAGAGGTTTTTTCTTCTTAGCGTCTTCAAGCGCTTTCCACAAGATGTCGGAAACCATAGCGCTACCCCCTGGAGAGTCAACACGAAGCACGATTGCTTTTACACGTTTACTTTTTGCTGCTTTCTCTATAGATTGAACGAAGTTCTTATCCCCTATTTGAGTTTCATTACCATCTCCGAATAGGATTGGCCCTTGCGCATATATAATTGCTATTTGATCACGAACTCCCTTTTTGTAGGCAGCATTTCCTGCCAAAAGATCTTCTAAAGAAACCAATCTTAGTTTATCAGATGATTCTAATCCAAGTTCATACTTTAACTTATTGATGTAGTCGCTTTTGTAACTTAACTGATCTATGAGACCAACCTTTACTGCATTATCAACAAGATTTGCCTTAAGGTCTGAAGCGATTGCATCGATTTCTGATACAGATATATTCCGAGATGCAGCAATTTCAGAACTTATGTTTTCCCATAGTGAAGAAAGTAAAACACTTATTTGTTCCCGATTCTCTACACTCATTTTATTTGTCAAGTATGGCTCAACTGCACTTTTGTACTTTCCATGACGAATAACTTCCATTTTGAAGCCATATTCGTCCTCAAAGTCTTTGAAATATAAAACTTCAGAAGCTAACCCTTTAAGCTCTACTCCCCCATTAGGATTAACAAAAACAGAATCCGCAACAGAGGCAACATAATAGCCCATCTGAGTAAAGTAATCGCCATAAGCAGAAATAAATTTGCCGCTTTCTTTGAATGATGCAAGGGCGTCTCGAATAGTTTTTGCCTGCGACCATCCCGCCATTAGGTAGTCACTTCTTAAATGAATTCCTTTTATTTTATCGTTTTTTTTAGCTAGTTCAATCGCCGTTACAATATCTATGAGCTTAACGCTTTCTGCATCTAAGCCTAAACTAATTTGAAAGTTCTGGGTTCCTGGAATATTATCTAATATTGGCAAGTCTAATTTTAAAGAAAGAATGCTGTTGTCTTGTATTATTGTGGATGCTGTCTTTTCAGAACCTAAAGAACTGGCTAGGCTTCCTATGATCATAAAAAAAAGAATAAATCCAACAACAAAGGCTACTATAGTTCCCAATAAAGAGGCAAAAAATGTACGTAAAAAATTCATTTGAGTTTATTTTTAACAAATATAAGATAAACTGACTGATGAATCTTAAAGTGGCTGATTTTTAAAAACAGGAATAAATGTGGTATAACTGAAATTCAAAATTATAAACCTTTCTCGCTATAAAAGTAAAAGGAGAGTTGCACCCTTGGTTTTTTTTGTCTTTTTTTGAATCAAAAATTAATTGTGGTCTACATTGCTTTAGGAAGTAACTTGGGAAATCGATTTGAATTGCTTCAAAAAGCAGTACTTCGTCTTGCTCAAAGGGTTGGGAAAATAGAATCCGTTTCTCGAGTATTTGTGGCACCCGCCTGGGGTTTTGAAAGCGACCCTTTTTTGAATGCTTGTATTCAAGTAAAAACAGAATATACCCCATTGGAACTCATCGATATTCTTTTAGAAATTGAAAATGAACTTGGCAGAAGTCGAAACGATACGGAAGGCTATAAAGCTCGGTCTATAGACTTAGATATTTTGTTGTTTAACAATCAAATTATAAACCACAAACGACTGCAGATTCCACATCCAAGGATGGAATTACGCCAATTTGTTTTGACTCCTTTGGCTGATATAGCCTCAGAAGTTGTTCATCCTAAACTGAATAAAAACATTTTAGACATTAAACCAAGTGTACGGATGATTCGGTTTTGGAGCTTTGGGATAAGGAACTAAAATTTTAAAGTTTTTTTGTTTTTTGAAAAAAATCCCAGGCGACCACTCCAGCGGTAACGGCGATATTAAGCGAGTGCTTTGCTCCTTCTTGCGGAATTTCAATTACCCCATGCGAAGCATCAATAACTTCTTGAGAAACACCTTTAATTTCATTCCCCAAAACAAAAGCATACTTCTTGTTTAATTCTGGCTTAAAGTCATTTAAAAGTAGGGCTTGCTCGGCCTGTTCAACAGACCAAATCAACACGTCTTCATTTTTAAGTTGAAGAACTATATCTAGGGTTTGTTCTATGTATTCCCAAGCAACAGATTCGGTTGCGCCTAAAGCTGTTTTTTGAATGTCCTTGTGGGGAGGTTGTGCAGTAATTCCACAGAGATAAATTTTTTCAAGTAAAAAAGCATCTGAAGTTCTAAATACAGATCCAATGTTATTTAAACTTCGGATGTTATCTAAAATCAAAATTAAGGGTGTTTTGTGAGCCGCTTTGGCTTCTTCAACGGACTTTCGTCCCAGTTCTATGTTTTTTAATTTTCTGTGTTTCACACCCCAAAAATAAGGAAGTATTCATTAGCGTTTTATAAAATTCAAATAATGGTTACATTCGCATAAACTAAAAAGAAGATAATCCCTTGGCAAAATCAGCTAAAGAAACCCCTTTAATGAAGCAATACAACCAAATTAAGGCGAAATATCCTGATGCGTTGTTGTTGTTTCGTGTGGGAGATTTTTACGAAACTTTTGGTTCAGACGCCATCAAAGCGGCAAAAATACTCGGGATCGTCCAAACCAAACGAGGCGCAGGTAGTAGCAGTGAAATTGAACTGGCTGGATTTCCACATCATTCGCTAAACACCTACTTACCTAAATTGATAAAGGCTGGTTGCAGGGTTGCTATTTGTGACCAACTAGAAGACCCTAAGATGACAAAAACCATTGTGAAACGGGTGTTACAGAATTGGTCACTCCAGGAGTTGCTCTTAATGATGATGTTTTAGAACAAAAGAAAAATAATTATCTCGCCGCTGTTCATCCCGGAAAAAAAAATTGGGGCGTTTCTTTCCTTGATATTTCAACTGGGGATTTTATGACCAGCGAAGGATCGGTGGATCATGTAGATCAATTGTTACAAAAATTCAATCCAAGCGAAGTTTTGGTTTCAAAACCAAAGAAAGCGTTCTTTGCTGAACATTTTGGAATGCATCACGCTGTTTTCTATATGGAAGATTGGGTTTTTCAATTGGAGTTTTGTAACGAAATTTTGACCCAACATTTTCAAACCAAATCTTTGAAAGGGTTTGGAGTAGAAGGTTTGGAAATGGGATCAATAACTGCAGGCGTAATTTTACATTATCTTGCCGAAACACAACACAAACAACTCCAACATATTCATGCTGTTCAAGCCATTAGCTCGGAAGACTATGTCGGAATTGACCGTTTTACAGCTCGTAACTTAGAGCTTTTATTTCCAAATTCGAGAGAAGGGGTTTCCCTTATTGATGTAATTGACTTTACCTCAACTGCAATGGGTGGGAGAATGCTTAGACATTGGGTAAGTTTTCCTTTAAAGTCGATAAAAAAAATACAAGAACGTCACCAGGCAATTGATGGTTTTATTGGTCAAGAAGCTGTTCGAGAGGAAGCTGTTTTGAGACTTAAAAATATTGGTGACATTGAGCGCTTGATGTCTAAGATTGCAACACAGAAAGTTGCTCCAAGAGAACTTATACAATTAAAGAATTCCTTACTAGAACTAATCCCCCTAAAAGCATCTTTGGTCGATTCCTCTGAACAAGTTTTACAAAGTTTAGGTTTGGGGCTTCGCAATTGTGATGAGCTGATCGGAATCTTAAGTTCTACTTTAAGAGAAGAAGCTCCTGTTAGTACCTCGAAAGGGGACTTTATAGCCAATGGTTTTTCGGAAGAATTAGATGAATTGCGGGATCTTAGGAAATCTGGAAAAGATCATTTGGATCGAATGGTCGAGCAAGAAACAGAACGTACCGGAATTAGCTCTCTTAAAATTGCCTTCAATAATGTTTTTGGTTATTATATCGAAGTTCGAAACACCCACAAAGACAAAGTGCCTGAGGAATGGATTAGAAAACAAACTTTAGTAAATGCCGAACGTTACATTACAGAAGAACTTAAAGAATATGAATCTAAGATACTTGGTGCCCAAGACCGAGTCCAAACTTTAGAACTTACTTTTTATGCTGAATTAATAAAAAACATCCAGAACACATTAGAGGTTTTAAAGCAAAATGCAATTCAGATTGCAACCCTAGATTGTTTGGTTGGCTTTACTTTACTTGCCAAAAAACACAATTACAATTGTCCAAAACTAACCAATGGCAAAGACTTGATTATAAAAGATGGACGTCACCCTGTTATTGAAAATCAATTGGCAGTTGGCGAAAAATACATTACCAACGATGTTTCTTTAAATCGAGAAGAGCAACAAATTATAATGATTACAGGTCCCAACATGTCGGGTAAATCAGCGCTTCTTCGCCAAACTGCCCTTATTGTTATTTTGGCACAAATGGGAAGTTTTGTTCCTGCCCAAGAAGTAT
>JGI20156J14371_10001720_pt1 | contig 17880 bp, 15 predicted proteins | sample COG_06_FD_14371 | JGI IMG/M metagenome (IMG submission 14371)
CTAGTCAAATTACAAGTAAGGGGAGGTGCAGCGAATCCGTCGCCACCGGTTGGACCCGCGCTAGGTGCTGCAGGGGTTAATATCATGGAGTTTTGTAAGCAATTTAATGCTCGAACTCAAGATAAGCCTGGTAAAGTTTTACCAGTCGTGATCTCTGTATATAAAGATAAGTCGTTTGACTTTATCATTAAAACACCTCCGGCGGCCATTCAATTGATGGAAGCAGCTAAGGCCAAGAAAGGTTCAGGAGAACCTAATAGAGTAAAAGTTGCGACAGTATCTTGGGACCAAGTTAAAGTAATTGCTGAAGATAAAATGCAAGATTTAAATGCATTTACTATCGAATCGGCAATGAAAATGGTTGCGGGTACCGCACGATCTATGGGATTCACTGTATCAGGAGGAAAGTCCCCTTTTTAATTTTATAAAGAAAGAAAATGGCACGACTTACAAAAAAGCAAAAAGAATCAAGAGCTAAAGTAGAACCAAATAGGGTCTACTCTCTTGAAGAAGCTTCCACATTAGTAAAGGAAATTACTAATGTAAAATTTGATGCTTCTGTTGATTTAGCAATACGTTTAGGAGTTGATCCTAGAAAAGCTAATGAAATGGTTCGCGGAGTAGTAACCCTTCCACATGGTACTGGAAAAAATATTCGAGTACTCGCCTTAGTAACTCCTGATAAGGAAGCTGAAGCATTAGAAGGTGGGGCAGACTTCGTTGGACTAGATGAATATTTACAAAAAATCAAAGATGGTTGGACCGATGTTGATGTAATTGTTACTATGCCTAGCGTTATGGGTAAATTAGGTCCTTTAGGACGTGTATTAGGCCCTCGTGGTTTAATGCCCAACCCAAAGACTGGTACAGTAACTATGGACGTTAAAAAAGCTGTTAGTGATGTAAAAGGAGGTAAGATTGATTTTAAAGTTGACAAAACTGGAATCATTCATGCTTCTGTAGGTAAATCTTCATTTACAGCTGACAAGATTATGGATAATGCTGCAGAATTGTTGAATACAATTATGAAGCTAAAACCATCTACGACCAAAGGGATCTATGTGAAGAGCATTTTTATGTCCAGCACAATGAGTCCTAGTATTTCAATTGACACTAAAATCGCTTAAGATTTTTTAAAACTAATTCGAATGACAAGAGAAGAAAAATCGCAAGTAATTGAAACACTAACTGCAGAGCTATCTGAAGCTAAAACCTTGTATCTTACCGATACAGCTGGTTTAAATGCTAAAGATACAACTGCGCTTAGACGTGCTTGTTTTAAGGCCGGTATTAGACTATCCGTAGTTAAGAATACACTTTTATCTAAAGCAATGGATGCTTCTGATAAAGAGTTCGGTGACTTAAAAGAAGTATTGAAGGGAAATACATCCTTAATGTTTTCTGAGGTTGGAAATGCTCCAGCAAAAGTAATCAAAGATTTCCGCAAGAAATCTGATAAACCGGTATTAAAGGGCGCTTATATTGAAGAAGCTGTTTATGTAGGTGATGATCAAATTGATTTTTTGGTAGCAATCAAATCGAAAGAAGAACTTATTGGAGATATTATTACCTTATTAAAATCGCCTGCTAACAATGTTGTTTCTGGACTTAAGTCTGGAGGCGGGAAACTTGCTGGTATTATTAAAACTTTATCAGAACGATAATCTGATATAATCGGTGTACGCACCCAAACAATTAAATTAAATTAAATTTTAAAACTATAGAAAATGGCAGATTTAAAAGAATTCGCAGAACAACTAGTTAATCTAACAGTAAAAGAAGTTAATGAATTAGCTACTATCTTAAAAGATGAGTATGGTATCGAGCCAGCAGCAGCAGCAGTTGCAGCGGCAGGTCCAGCAGCTGGTGGAGCAGAAGCAAAAGAAGAGCAAACAGAATTTACTGTTGTTCTTAAAGCAGCAGGTGGTTCTAAATTAGCAGTTGTAAAACTTGTTAAAGAACTTACTGGTCTTGGTCTTAAAGAGGCTAAAGGATTAGTTGATAGTGCACCAGCTAATGTAAAAGAAGCTGTGTCTAAAGATGAAGCTGAAGGTCTAAAAACTTCTTTAGAAGAAGCTGGAGCTGAGGTTGAAGTTAAGTAGTTCACTTAACCCAAATAAATAAGGTTATTGCCTCTAGATTATGTCTAGAGGCTTTAATCCTTTTATAGTTTATAGACTCCCCTAGTCTTGTATCGTTGTTGAAATTAATATAAAACCACTCCTGATGCCGAGTATATTAAAGAATAGAGTAAATTTCGCTTCTGCCAAGAAGACACCCGATTATCCAGATTTTCTAGATATTCAAATTAAATCTTTTCAAGATTTCTTTCAACTCGAGACCAAATCTGCCGAACGTGCAGAGGAAGGTCTTTTTAATACGTTCAAAGAGAACTTTCCAATTACGGACACCCGTAATCAGTTTGTTTTAGAATTTATTGACTATTTCGTTGATCCTCCAAGATATTCTATACAAGAATGTATTGAGCGAGGATTAACTTATTCTGTTCCTTTAAAGGCGCGATTGAAATTATATTGTACAGATCCTGAACATGAGGATTTCGAAACTATAGTTCAAGACGTATTCTTAGGAACAATTCCATACATGACTCCTAGTGGAACCTTTGTAATCAATGGTGCTGAACGTATCGTTGTTTCTCAGTTACACAGATCACCTGGTGTGTTCTTTGGACAGTCATTCCATGCAAATGGCACTAAATTGTACTCTGCTCGTGTAATTCCTTTTAAAGGTTCTTGGATTGAATTTGCTACAGACATTAACAATGTAATGTACGCATACATTGATCGTAAGAAAAAATTACCAGTAACTACACTTTTTCGAGCAATCGGATATGAAAGTGATAAAGATATTCTTGAAATATTTGATCTTGCTGAAGAGATTAAAGTTTCAAAAACTGCACTCAAGAAAATTCTTGGACGAAAACTAGCAGCTCGTGTATTGAATTCATGGCATGAAGATTTTGTTGATGAAGATACGGGAGAAGTAATCTCTATCGAACGTAACGAAATCATCATTGATCGTGATACTGTAGTTGAAAAAGACCACATCGAAGAAATTCTTGAAGCTAATGTGAAAACAATTCTATTGCACAAAGAAGACGCTCACATGTCTGATTATGCAATCATTCACAACACCCTTCAAAAAGATCCAACAAACTCTGAAAAAGAAGCAGTTGAACACATATACCGTCAATTAAGAAATGCTGAGCCGCCAGATGAAGAAACTGCGCGAGGTATAATTGATAAATTATTTTTCTCGGATCAACGTTATAACCTAGGAGAGGTTGGTCGTTACCGAATGAATAAAAAATTAGGGAACAACGAAGGAATGGACAAGCTTGTTTTAACTAAACAAGACATCATTACTATTGTAAAATACCTTATTGAACTAATAAATTCTAAGGCTGAGATTGATGATATTGATCACTTATCTAACCGAAGAGTACGTACTGTTGGAGAGCAACTTTCTTCCCAGTTTGGTGTAGGTTTAGCTCGTATGGCTAGAACAATTCGTGAACGAATGAATGTTCGTGATAACGAAGTGTTTACTCCAATCGACCTTATTAATGCCAAAACACTATCCTCAGTAATTAATACATTCTTTGGAACAAACCAGTTGTCTCAGTTTATGGACCAAACCAATCCATTAGCAGAAATAACTCACAAGAGACGTTTATCTGCACTTGGACCTGGTGGACTTTCAAGAGAACGAGCTGGTTTTGAGGTACGAGATGTACATTATACTCATTACGGACGTTTATGTCCTATTGAAACTCCTGAAGGACCAAACATTGGGTTGATATCTTCCTTAGGTGTTTTTGCAAAAGTAAATAACCTTGGATTTATCGAAACTCCTTATCGTAAGGTAACCGATGGAAAAATAAACCTCGAGGAAACAATTTACTTAAGTGCAGAAGAAGAAGAAAATAAATTAATTGCTCAAGCGAATATTCCTTTTGATGAAAAAGGAAACATCACGGCCGATAAAATTATTGCACGCCAAGAAGCTGATTATCCAGTAATCGACCCAAATATGGTTGATTATACGGATGTAGCACCAAACCAAATTGCGTCGATTTCTGCATCCTTAATTCCTTTCTTGGAACATGATGATGCTAACCGCGCTTTGATGGGATCAAACATGATGCGTCAGGCAGTGCCTTTATTGCGTCCTGAATCTCCTATCGTTGGTACAGGTCTTGAACGCCAAGTTGCTTCGGATTCAAGAGTACTTATAAACGCAGAAGGTAAGGGTGTTGTTGAATATGTTGATGCTAATAAAATTACAATCAAATACGACCTTACTGATAACCAGCATTTGGTTCGATTTGAAAGCGATACAAAAACATACAACTTAATTAAATTTAGAAAAACAAATCAAGGAACTTGTATTAACCTTAAACCTATCGTTAAAAAAGGCGATCGTGTTGAAAAAGGACAAGTACTTTCTCAAGGATATGCTACTCAAGATGGGGAGCTTGCTTTAGGGAGAAATATGAAAGTAGCCTTTATGCCTTGGAAAGGGTATAACTTTGAGGATGCGATTGTTATTTCTGAACGTGTTGTTCGTGAAGATGTATTTACTTCTATCCACATTGATGAATACTCTTTAGATGTTCGAGACACTAAATTAGGGTCAGAAGAACTTACAAACGATATTCCTAACGTAAGTGAAGAGGCAACTAAAGATCTAGATGAATTTGGAATGATTCGTATCGGAGCTGAAGTTCATCCTGGTGATATATTGATTGGAAAAATTACCCCTAAAGGAGAATCAGACCCAACACCAGAAGAAAAACTATTACGTGCCATTTTTGGAGACAAAGCTGGAGATGTAAAGGATGCTTCATTAAAAGCACCACCATCACTTCATGGGGTTGTTATTGATAAAAAATTATTTACGCGTTCTGTAAAAGATAAGCGTAAACGAAATCAAGACAAACAAGAACTAGAAGAATTAGAAAATCAATTTGTTATAAAGTTTGATGAACTCCGAACGATTATGGTTGAAAAACTATTTACCATTGTTAACGGAAAAACTTGTCAAGGTGTACAAAATGATTTAGGTGAAGAGATTTTACCAAAAGGTAAAAAGTTCACGTTAAAGATGCTAACTGCAGTAGAGGATTATACTCACTTAACTAAGGGTACATGGACTACAACAGATGCTATTAATGCATTAATAGCAGATTTAATTCACAACTATAAGATAAAAGAAAACGATCTTCAAGGAGCACTTCGTCGTGAGAAATTTACGATTAGTGTTGGAGATGAACTTCCAGCTGGAATTAAGCGTTTAGCAAAAGTGTATATCGCTAAAAAACGTAAGCTGAAAGTAGGAGATAAGATGGCAGGACGTCATGGAAATAAAGGTATCGTTGCACGTATTGTACGTCACGAAGAAATGCCTTTCTTGGAAGACGGAACTCCTGTTGATATTGTTCTAAACCCATTAGGAGTCCCTTCTCGTATGAACATTGGTCAGATTTATGAAACAGTTCTTGGATGGGCTGGTCAAAAGTTAGATCAAAAATATGCTACACCGATTTTTGATGGAGCAAGTGCAAGTCAAATAGACACACTTACAGACGAAGCAGGAATCCCTAGATATGGTCACACCTATCTTTATGATGGAGGAACAGGGGAGCGTTTTGATCAACCGGCTACAGTAGGTGTTATTTACATGCTGAAATTAGGTCACATGGTTGATGATAAAATGCACTCACGTTCGATTGGACCTTACTCCCTTATTACGCAACAACCTCTTGGAGGAAAAGCGCAATTTGGCGGACAACGTTTTGGAGAGATGGAAGTATGGGCACTAGAAGCATATGGCGCTTCAAGTACACTTCAAGAAATCTTAACCGTTAAGTCGGATGATGTTGTAGGTAGAGCAAAAACATATGAAGCGATTGTAAAGGGAGATACACTTCCGGAACCAGGTTTACCTGAATCGTTTAATGTATTGATGCATGAATTGAAAGGTCTAGGTCTTGATATTCGTTTAGAAGAATAATAAAGAAGTTTACTTCTTTTATAAATATTATAAAATAAATCAGCAGGTAGTTATGGCAAGAAATAACGAAATTGTTACTCAAAAAAAATTCAATAAAATTTCTATTGGATTATCTTCTCCTGAAGTAATTTTAGGAAACTCACGTGGAGAAGTTTTAAAACCTGAAACAATCAATTACCGTACCCACAAACCGGAACGTGATGGTCTTTTCTGTGAGCGAATTTTTGGCCCAGTAAAAGATTTTGAATGTGCTTGTGGTAAATACAAAAGAATCCGATATAAAGGAATTGTTTGTGATCGCTGTGGTGTAGAAGTTACAGAAAAGAAAGTAAGAAGAGACCGTGTTGGTCACATCAACTTAGTGGTGCCTGTTGCTCACATTTGGTACTTCCGTTCTTTACCTAACAAAATTGGATACTTACTTGGATTACCTTCCAAGAAATTAGACATGATCATTTATTATGAACGATATGTTGTAATTCAAGCAGGTGATGCTAAAAACGAAGAAGGTGAATCTCTTGAGAAAATGGATTTCCTTTCGGAAGAAGAGTATCTAAATGCACTCGAAAAATTACCGATTGAAAACCAATATCTTGATGATACTGACCCTACCAAATTCATTGCGAAAATGGGAGCTGAGTGTTTGATCGATTTGCTTTCAAGAATTAACTTAGAAGAGCTTTCTTACGAATTACGTCACAAAGCTAATAATGAAACCTCTAAACAGCGTAAAACAGAGGCACTTAAAAGACTTCAAGTTGTTGAAGCTTTCCGTGATGCTAACTTACGTAAAGAAAATCTTCCAGAATGGATGATTATTAAAGCGGTTCCCGTAATTCCACCAGAATTACGTCCTTTAGTTCCTTTAGATGGGGGTCGTTTTGCGACGTCTGATTTAAATGATCTTTACCGTCGTGTAATTATTCGTAACAATCGTTTAAAACGATTGGTTGAAATTAAAGCACCAGAAGTAATCTTAAGAAATGAGAAGCGAATGCTTCAAGAATCTGTAGATTCATTATTCGATAATACGAGAAAATCTTCTGCTGTAAAAACAGATTCTAACCGTCCGTTAAAATCTCTTTCCGATTCATTAAAAGGAAAGCAAGCAAGGTCGTTTCAGACAAAACTTACTAGGAAAACGAGTTGATTATTCAGCACGTTCTGTAATTGTTGTTGGACCTGAATTAAAATTATTTGAATGTGGTCTTCCTAAGGATATGGCTGCAGAATTATACAAGCCGTTTATTACACGTAAATTAATTGAACGTGGTATTGTTAAAACGGTAAAATCTGCAAAGAAAATTATAGACCGAAAAGAGCCTGTAGTTTGGGATATTTTAGAAAGTGTATTGAAAGGACATCCGGTACTATTGAACCGTGCCCCTACATTACACAGACTTGGTATTCAAGCATTTCAGCCTAAATTAATCGAAGGAAAAGCAATTCAATTGCACCCGTTGGTTTGTACTGCATTTAACGCCGATTTTGATGGTGACCAAATGGCTGTTCACTTACCTCTAGGACCTGAAGCTATTTTAGAATCACAAATTTTAATGCTTGCTTCTCACAATATTTTGAATCCTGCTAATGGATCACCGGTAACGGTTCCTTCTCAGGATATGGTATTGGGATTATACTACATGACTAAAGCACGAGTTTCTACTCCAGATCATAAAGTGATTGGCGAAGGACTTACTTTTTACTCGGTAGAAGAAGTTCATATTGCATATAACGAAAAGCGTGTTGATCTTAATGCAACCATTAAGATTAGAGCAAAAGATTTCAATGAAGAAGGTGTTTTAGAATACCAAATCATTGACACTACTGTAGGTCGCGTATTGTTCAACGAAGTAGTTCCTGAAAATGCAGGGTTCTTCAATGAAGTCCTTACCAAGAAAAACTTACGTGAAATTATCGGAAAAATCCTTAAAGTAACGAGTGTACCTGTAACCGCTGACTTCTTAGATAAGATCAAAAGTATGGGGTATGGTTTTGCATTTAAAGGAGGACTATCCTTTAGTTTAGGAGATATTATTATTCCACCAGAAAAGCAACCTTTAATTGACGAAGCAAATGCTTTAGTTGATGGTATTAAAGGAAATTATAATATGGGTCTGATTACCAATACCGAACGTTATAATCAGATTATTGATATTTGGACAAACACCAATTCGCGTCTAACCAACCTCGCGATGAAGAGAATTAGTGAAGACCAGCAAGGATTTAACTCTGTATATATGATGTTAGACTCTGGAGCTCGTGGATCTAAAGAACAGATTCGTCAGTTAACAGGAATGCGTGGATTAATGGCGAAGCCTAAAAAATCTACTTCAGGTGGTGGAGAAATTATTGAAAATCCAATTCTTTCAAATTTTAAAGAAGGTCTTTCGATTCTAGAATACTTTATCTCTACTCACGGGGCACGTAAAGGATTAGCGGATACCGCTCTTAAAACTGCAGATGCAGGATACCTAACACGTCGTTTAGTAGATGTTTCTCAAGATGTAATTATCAACGAAGTTGATTGTGGTACATTAAGAGGAATTGATGTTAAGCCGTTGCGTAAAAATGAAGAAATTGTTGAATCTATGTCGGATCGTATTCGAGGTAGAGTTGCTTTATTTGATGTAATCAACCCTTTAGATGGTGAGGTTATTATCGAAGGAGGACAAGAGATTTCTGATTTACTTGCCGACAGTATTGACCATCTTCCAATCGAAACAATTGAGGTTCGATCTCCGCTTACTTGTGAAGCTAAAAAAGGAATTTGTGTATCTTGTTACGGACGTAACCTTGCAACCGGTAAAATGGTTCAAAAAGGGGAAGCTGTAGGTGTAGTTGCTGCGCAGTCTATTGGAGAGCCTGGAACACAGTTAACCCTAAGAACATTCCACGTGGGTGGGGTAGCAGGTGGTAGCTCTCAAGAAAATGAACTTCGTGTTAAATTTAACGGAGTTGCAGAAATTGAAGACCTTAAGACGGTTAAAGGAAAAGATACAGAAGGAAATGAAATCAATATTGTGATTTCAAGGACTTCCGAAATCAAATTGTCTGATAAGAAAACTAAAGTTGTTTTAAGCACAAACAATATACCTTACGGATCAACCTTAATGATCAAAAACGGAAGTACAGTTAAGAAGGACGATCTGATTTGCCTTTGGGATCCTTTCAACGGAGTTATCGTTTCTGAATTTACAGGTAAGATCGTATACGAAAATGTAGAACAAGGTGTTACATATCAAGTAGAGATTGATGAGCAAACTGGTTTCCAAGAAAAAGTTATTTCAGAATCTAGAAACAGAAAAGTAATTCCTACTTTATTGATTCAAGATAAAAAAGGAACTGTATTGCGTTCTTATAACCTGCCTGTTGGAGCTCACATCATGGTAGATGACAATGAGCAAATAGAAGAAGGAAAAATCTTGGTGAAAATTCCAAGAAAATCTGCTCGTTCAGGTGATATTACTGGAGGTTTACCTCGTGTAACTGAACTTTTCGAAGCACGTAACCCTTCTAATCCAGCTGTAGTTTCTGAAATTGATGGTGTTGTTTCTTTTGGTAAAATCAAAAGAGGTAACCGAGAAATTATCGTAGAATCTAAATTTGGTGATATCAGAAAATATCTAGTTAAATTATCTAGTCAGATCTTAGTACAAGAGAATGACTTCGTAAAAGCAGGGATGCCCTTATCAGATGGTTCTATTACTCCAATTGATATTTTGAAAATTAAAGGCCCATCGGCTGTTCAACAATATCTAGTAAACGAAGTACAGGAAGTATATCGATTGCAAGGAGTGAAAATTAACGATAAGCATTTTGAAGTAGTAGTCCGTCAGATGATGCGTAAAGTTAAAATTAACGATCCAGGAGATACCATTTTCTTAGAAAATCAATTGATTCATAAATATGACTTTATATCCGAGAACGATGATTTATTTGGTAAAAAAGTTGTTGAAGAAGCAGGAGATTCTGAGATCTTAAAAGAAGGACAATTGATTACCTCAAGAGACCTTAGAGATGAGAATTCAATCCTTAAACGCGAAGATAAAGCGCTAGTTGTTGCTCGTGATGCACGTTCTGCAACTGCAACTACTGAGCTTCAGGGAATTACCAGAGCATCTCTTCAAACCAAGTCATTCATCTCAGCTGCCTCTTTCCAAGAGACAACTAAAGTATTAAACGAAGCCGCTGTAAGCGGTAAAGTAGATACGCTTGAAGGATTGAAAGAAAATGTAATTGTAGGTCACAAAATACCTGCAGGAACTGGTCTTAGAGAGTATAACGACGTGATTGTAGGTTCTAAAGAAGAATATACAAGCTTGTTAATTGATAAAGAAGAAGCAGAAACGGAAGTAGAAGCATAAGTTATGAGTGATTCAAAGAAAGAAGAACAGAAAATCAATATTGAATTAGATGAAGCTACGGCAGAGGGAACCTATTCCAACCTAGCCATCATCAATCATTCGGTATCTGAGTTCATCGTTGATTTTATTTCAATGATGCCTGGAGCTCCTAAGGCCAAGGTTAAATCTAGAATCATTTTAACTCCGCAACACGCTAAAAGATTACAAAAAGCGCTGAGTGAAAACATTCAACGATTTGAAAATGCAAACGGAGAAATTCAATTTCAAGAACAACCTCCGATTCCATTAAATTTTGGCCCTACCGGCGAAGCATAATAAACAATCCTCAACATCAATATTGGGGATTTTTTTTGATTCCTACTGATCTAATATTTTGTTTTCCTGATGAATTTTAAATTTATTACTTTAGTGAAAAATAAAAATGATGTCAGACTCTTCTTTTAAAAACTTCAAGGAATTTTATCCTTTTTACCTCTCTGAACATAAAAATAAAACCAGTCGTATGCTCCATTTTATTGGTACATTTTTGGTTTTCGGTTTGCTTATTTTTCTTGCGGTAGCTCAGAAAGAAGCTCAATTTTGGATTGCTCTTCCACTCACAGGTTATGGTTTTGCTTGGATCGGACACGCTTTTTTCGAAAAAAACAAACCAGCAACTTTTAAACATCCACTATGGAGTCTACGAGGCGATTTCACCCTTTTCTTCGATATTCTTATAGGTAGGCGTGGTTTCGATGCTACTAAAGATTAGACTATATCTTCCAAAGTTTGCCATGACTGAACAATTCTTTTTCTAAAAAATAAATAAAAGGAATTAATCGAATGGCTAAGGAGAGTATAGTCAATTTTTTAAAACTCCGAAGTTAAATGAAATTTAATAGAAGGATATTTCTGTTGTGTCATTTGCAATGAAAAACTAGAATCTGCTAAAAACACTAACTGCCCTTGCTTGTCTGTTGCTAAGAATTTTTGTTTCACACGTTTGAAGTCGGTGAACTCTTGGTTTTTTCGTCTTTTGGTTGCACCCAACACGCTTTGAAGACATTCAAATTTTCATAGGAACAAATTGCACCGTATTCATGTTCTAATCGGTATTGAATAACTTCAAACTGAAGTGCTCCAACGGTACCGATGATTTTACGGTTGTTCATAGACATGGTAAATAACTGCGCTACCCCTTCGTCCATTAACTGATCAATTCCTTTGTTCAGTTGTTTTGACTTCATAGGATCGGCATTGTTGATGTACCTAAAATGTTCTGGTGAAAAACTCGGAATTCCTTTAAAATGTATTTGTTCCCCAGAAGTCAATGAATCTCCGATTTTGAAATTCCAGTATCGTGAAGTCCAACAATATCACCAGGATAGGAGATGTCTACAATTTCTTTACGCTCTGCAAAAAACGCATTGGGACTAGAAAATTTAACTTTCTTATTATTTCGAACGTGTAGGTAGGATGTGTTTCTTTCAAAAGTCCCAGAAACTATTTTAATAAATGCTAAGCGATCTCGGTGATTTGGATCCATATTAGCATGTATTTTAAATACAAAGCCACTAAAATCTTTCTCGTCAGGTTTTATTAAGCGTTCCTCTGCTTGTTTTTTTAATGGAGCGGGAGCAATGTCAATAAAGCAGTCTAACAATTCTTGTACACCAAAGTTGTTTAAAGCTGAACCAAAAAACACGGGGTGTAAGGCACCATCTAAATATTCTTCTTGAGAAAAGGGAGGGTAAACTCCAGCAACCAGTCCTAATTCTTCTTTTAAAGTTTCTAATGACTTTGTTCCAATTAAACGCTCCAATTCTGGGTCTTTGAGGTTGTCGAAAGAAACTGTATTCCCTTTAGATGTTTTGGTATCTTCTAGAAAGAGTTTTGCATTTTTACTCCAGATGTTATAAATGCCTTTGAAATCGTAACCCATACCAATAGGATGGGATAAGGGAGTAACGCGTAATCCTAATTTGGTTTCTATTTCATCAAGCAGGTCAAAAGAATCTTTCCCTTCACGATCCAGTTTGTTTATGAATACAATGATTGGAATGCTCCTCATGCGGCAAACTTCAACTAATTTTTCGGTTTGCTCTTCAACCCCTTTTGCAACATCAATAACTACAATTACACTATCCACCGCGGTAAGCGTTCTGAATGTATCTTCAGCAAAATCCTTATGTCCAGGGGTGTCTAGAATGTTTATTTTTTTATTTTTATAAATAAAAGCAAGAACGGATGTAGCAACAGAAATACCACGTTGACGTTCAATTTCCATGAAATCACTGGTAGCGCCTTTTTTTATTTTGTTTGATTTTACTGCACCAGCCTCTTGAATAGCACCTCCAAAAAGAAGTAGCTTTTCTGTTAAGGTTGTTTTTCCAGCATCTGGATGTGAAATAATTCCAAAGGTTCTCCTTCTTGCAATTTCTTCTAAAAACATGAATTAAATTTTGACCAAAAATACAAATATATATAGGAAGTGTGTTTCATTTCAAAGTAGGTTTTTGATAAAATAATTTTGTAATTTTAACCTGATGGAAGAAGAGAAAGTTATACTGGTTAACTCGAATGACGAACCAATTGGTTTGATGCCAAAAATGGAAGCTCACGAAGAGGCAGTTCTTCATAGAGCCTTTTCTGTTTTTGTTGTAAACAGCAAAAATGAATTGATGCTTCAGCAACGTGCTCTTCAGAAATATCATTCTCCAGGTCTATGGACCAACACTTGTTGCAGTCATCAACGCGAGGGGGAGGGTAATATTGAAGCAGGCCTTAGAAGGCTTGAAGAAGAAATGGGTTTCGAAACACCTTTAGAATATCTATTTAATTTCATCTATAAAGCTCCCTTTGATAACGGATTAACAGAGCATGAATTAGATCATGTAATGCTGGGTCGATATGAAGGAATACCAAACATAAATCCAGATGAAGTAGCTTCGTGGAAATGGATGGATATTGAGCAAATAAACATCGATTTAAAAGAAAACTCAGCATCGTATACTGTTTGGTTTGCAATAATATTCGATCGTTTTTATAATCATTTAAAATTAAATTCATGAGGGTAACTGTAAGTAGAAAAGCACATTTCAATGCGGCACACCGTTTGTATCGTAAGGACTGGACCGATAAAAAAAACGACTCTGTCTTTGGGAAATGTTCTAACCCTAATTTTCATGGACATAACTACGAACTAATTGTTAGTGTAACTGGACCCATTGATCCGGATACGGGTTATGTAATGGATATGAAGATTCTGAAAGATTACATTAAATCTGAAGTAGAAGATGCTTTTGATCATAAAAATTTGAATTTAGAAGTTCCAGAATTTTTTGATACCATTCCAACAGCAGAAAATATAGTTGTAGTGATTTACAACAAATTAAAAAAAATCCTTAGTGTTGATCAAAGTATGGAGGTTGTTCTTTACGAAACCCCTCGAAACTTTGTCACTTATTCCGAAAAATTATGAGTCTAAAAGTAGGGGACAGTATTCCAAAATTCGAATTGTTAAACCAACACGGGGAGCCTTTTGATAGTGGGACCGTTATTGGTAAAAAGCCAGTCGTAGTTTATTTTTATCCCAAAGATCAAACTCCAGGCTGTACCGCCGAGGCTTGTAGCTTTAGGGATCGCTACGAAGAGTTTTTGGAATTAGGAGCAGAAGTTATAGGGATCAGTTCAGATGGAGTTAAAAGTCACCAGAAATTTGCAAAAAGGCATCACCTTCCTTTTATTTTGTTAGCCGATTCAGACAAGAAAGTTCAGCGTTTATTTAAGTTACCTAAATTTTTATTTGGTTTATACACCAAGCGAATCACTTTTGTAGTCGATAAAAAAGGAAAAGTTTCTTACGTTCACAGCAGTCTTATGCCCGATACCCACATAAAGAAAGCACTACAACAGTTAAAGTAAGCCGAAAATAACAAACGAATAGTTTTGATAATTTCATTTCAATTTGAGGCTCTTAAAACAAATTTAATTTCAATACCTTTACCAAAAATAAAAAAGCATTATGGCTAGTAAAAAACAACTTAAGAAAGATATCAATAACAGCGTTGGTGCTCTAATAGAAGAAATCTATGTGTGGGAGTTAATGAACCCAAAAGGTGATTTCAAGAAAAGTGAAAAATTAATTGATGAAGCTATTATTTTATTTGATGAATTGATTATTAAAATTCATTCTTTTCAAGAAGGAACATCAGCAAAGAAACACTTCAATTCAATTGTAGATGAGTTGAATAAAACTTCAGCCTCTATTTCCGCAAAAATTGATAAGCTTAAATAAAAAAGTTATTCCTTTTTATCTTCCTTAAGGGAGGAAAGAAATTTATTAAACTCAACCCCATAGGTTGAGTTTTTTACGTTTTCAGACATTTTACTGTACAATGTATCCAAGAGTTTTGGATTTACATTACTGATTTCGTATAATCCAATATATGCCGCTATTTCTTTATCTGCATTGTTGGTAGCATAGTTTAGAGCAAACAGATAACGTCTTTTCAATAAATTCTTAGAATCCTTATCAAACTTAGCCTCTCTGACATCTAAACTCAAGGAATCTTCTTCAAGATAATTTTTAACAAGATCCAAACTTTTAGCATTAAAACGTCTAAGCATTGCTTGATAATCTTCCCATAAAACATGATTTTCAGAGCCTGAAATTTGTGCACTGCTTTCAAATGTTTTTAATAAAGAATTGATTGTGATGTCTCCTTTTTCTCCAAAGAACGTAATGCGATCATTTAAGGTGTCTCCATCTTCTTTGTCAAGGTATAGATAATATATTTGAGGGTAATCTATGTCGTCACCAAGGCTGAAAGGTTTGTCTTTTCGAACTGTAAAAGAGTCTATTGATACCAGTGTAGTATCTAAAAATTTCTGAAGATATAAAGTACCTTTCCTAAGGCCGTCTATTGTTCCAGTAATATTCATTGCCTTTTTACTTGGAGTCCCACAAGAAATCAGTAAACTTAAAAGTAATAGTGAAAAAACAGTTTTCATAAAACAGGATGTTATTTATTAAACCAGTAGGTTAATTTGAAAGTTAAACTTCGCACTTTAGGTGCAAAAGTAGCAAAAGCATCTGTGATAAAGTAATTATCATTATAAACTAGATAAAAATCGGACAAAGGACTAAACCTCCATTGCAGTCTTGAGTTAATACCAAAGACATCAGATTGAGAACTGTATTGGAAAAAAGTACCCCAGAATAATTTTTTATTAAACGTTATATCAACCTTAGGTCCTACTAATATTAGGCTTACAGGGTCATGAGTTGGAAGTTTTATTTTGTCGTAGTTAAAGCGCATACTAGCAGTAAAATAGGGCTGAATACGATAATTCATTTGTGTGGAAAAAGAGAGCTTAGTTCCGTTATAAAAACTTCCATAAGTACTTCTTAAATTATACGTAAATACACTGCTTGGATCCGATCGAAATGACAGGTCAACATCATCATAGCTATAACCAGTATCTGCCTTCAATGGATTATCATCGAGACTTCCGGTTGGGTCAAAAGAGTTTAACAGATAAGTGTATCGGTTGCTGTATCGCAATTGAATTCTCGATTGGTTTGTAAAAGAAAATTCAGCACTAGACCAAAGTCCGCGATCCGTTGTTAAATTATCATCTTTTGGTCTCCCTATGTAATAGAATGTTTGAGATAGGTTAATGGATCGAAGTGATTTTGAGTCAAGCCAAATTCGATAGGTATATCGCATGTAGTTTTTTAAGATTCCAGTTCTTCTAATAAACCCAAGGTCAGACTGATAATTATCTCCTATTCGAATACCCCCATATGAAAAAGAATGAGATCTTGCGTTATAGTCAATACTTAAGCCAGAGGCGTAGGTATCGTTTTTTTGATCTGGACTAAAGGAGTTATGAAGAAATGCCCTACCGGTCCATTTGTTACTCTTGGAGGCTAAATTAAAATCAACTCCTACCACACGATTAAAACTATCTTGTGCATGTTCAAAATCGGGATCTCCTGTAGTTTGCCTGTTTACAAATATGAAATTTAGATTTGAACGATCCAATACTTTTTGTTGTAAGGTAAACACGGTATTGTTATTTGAAGCAATTTGATTTGCTTGGTCTTGATCGGTCTGCATGTTTAAAAACCCAAGGCGAAGGTTGTTGTTTACTTTTCCACTTAGTCGAACCCCTGCTATAATTTTATTTTCAAAAGTTGCTCCGGTTGTGTCTTTTGCAACACCAATTCTTCTTGAGAAAAAAGGTTGTGCTTCTCTACGATCTCCAAAGTTCACAAACAAATCACTATTTTGAATAAAGAATTGTCTTTTTTCTGGGAGGGTAACTTCAAATCGGGTCAAGTTAATTACTTGGTCATCTACTTCTACTTGAGAGAAATCAGGGTTGATTGTCAAATCTAAGTTCATCCCGCTTCCAATAGATAGTTTTGCATCACCCCCGTAGTTGAATATGCTTTTACTTGTATCAGCTTCGAAGTCTTTCTGAACAGAACCCCCAATGTAAGGAATGAGTGCGACTGTTTTACTGGATTTAGTTAAAGGCTTTTCGAAATTTAGAATTCCAGCATACGCTAAACCAGCGATGGTTTGGTTTTGGGGTATGTTTGCCCAAGTGTACCATTGTTTGGTGTCGGTATCATGACGGTAAATATTAACCCTCCACTGCGTAGCACCTTCTGGATATTGTATTGATTTCAATGGAATTTTAATCTCAGAAACTGTAAAGCCCTCTTGTTGAGTAGCTTCTGTTTCCCATTTAACATCCCAACTTTTATTAAAGTCTTTTTCGGAGCTATTACCCCCGTTAGAAATAAGAGACTCTCTTTTTACTCCTAGTGGATTTGTGCCAAACATAAATCCGTTTGTACCATCCATAAAAGTGTCTAAAATAAGAGTTACATTATCGTTCCCTGCCCCGGAATAATCTCGTCTAAGTGAAGGGACAATATAATCTGGGGTTTTGGAATAGGATTTTATTAAAACATATAGGTTCACATCATCAACTAAGAACTTTGCAACTGTTCGTTGTTCAGCCTTTAATTTGTCCGACGGAAACCATTGCCAAAAGTCATCAATCTTATCGGCTTTTTCCCATACATCTTCATTTCCATAACCATCAATCACGATTTCTTGTGTTGAAAATTTCACCTCAGCTTGCATGGAATCTTGTCCATAGTTTAGCTGGGAAAATAAAAACGGCGTTAATATAAAAACAAACCTTTTATTCAATTCAATTTTTTTAATGTTTTCGATTACGAAAATAAGTATTGATTTCTGAATTAAACTCTTAAAACCTGAATAAATCTCAATTAAAACCTTATTTGATATAAAACTATATAATTTTATAAAAAATTTAATATACTTTATTGCTTTTGCATTTGTTATTTCGTGTGGTAGTGACGATGACGCTGCTCCAGAATTAGCCCTAACGGACCTAACCGCAACAGGTTCAGTTGCTGAGCAAACAGTTGCCCAAGCTAAGAAAACCATTT
>JGI20156J14371_10001730_pt1 | contig 17822 bp, 18 predicted proteins | sample COG_06_FD_14371 | JGI IMG/M metagenome (IMG submission 14371)
CTCCATACAAGCTTGGTATAGGATTTCCAGTGGCAACAAAAACAATTCCTTTTTTTTTATCTAAAGCTACCCCACCCCATGGCGCCCCACCCACAAAATTCCGCCTCTCATCATAAAGAGGTATTAAATCTTCTAAGATACCGCTGTCTTTATTAAATACATAAACTGCTTTATTGGTATAAGTTACAGCTATTAGAGAATTCTTATAAACCATTGGTGCAACAAGAGTAGGTGCATACACTGAACCTTTATCACCAAATTCTTTAATTAATTTTCCATTTGCTATGTTAATCTTATATATTCTTCCACCAACTGGTAAATATAAGTAGTCTTTATTATTCTTTTTATCATTTTCAGCTAATAATCCTCTTCTTGATGGCGGAGAAATTGATTGAAGTTCCCAATTTTTTTTCCCATCAATTCCATTAAGTGATATAATTTTCCAATCTGCAGTAATTACAATTAAACTATTCTTATAAAATATTGGGTTAGCTTGAATATTTTGTTTCCATTTTTTTTTTATTTTTTCTTCATTAATTGATGAGTATTTCCAAATTAATTTTAGTGAGCCAATATTAGATTTGTTAATAATTTTATTTGATGAATATTTTGTGTTCCAATCCCCTCCATGTGACCTATGCCAACTATTATATTCAATGTTATTATTGATATTTAAGTTGTTTTTCTTAAAGAGATAATCATAACCTTCATTTTGTAAAATTCCTTCAACAAACCTGTGTTTTAAGGGTTTAAATTTCTGAGGTGGCTCATCTATATTTGTTAAAATATTATACTTAAATTCCCCTCCATCTTTAATAAAATGATTGTAAAACTTTCTAGACAGTTCATAAAAAATTGGATTATCAGAAAAAATTACTTTAGTATTACTTTTAAGATTTGAAATAGAAACACAACCGTTAATATGATTTAACCCAAAATCAAGATAAGATTTGAAAATATAGATAGATCTACAGTTTTTTAAACTACTAAAATAAATTAATGAAAACAAAGGTATGCAGATTAATATAATTAAAATTGGCTTTATAAATTTCATGTTTATGAAATATACTATTGTTTAACAAATTGTAATAAAATTTATGAGACAAATTAAGATACCCAATAAAGAAAGTATTATTTTGATAATTTTATTTATAATTCTGTTAAATCACTTTAATTTCTTTAAAAATTTTTATTTTTTAGTTAATAGAGATTTTTCGACAAGGCTAAATAATGTTTATCAGTATTGTAATAATGAGTCAGTCGGATTTTTGTTTTATATAAAAAAAAAATATGAAATAAAACAAAATATACCTATTAAAAATTATAAAATTTCACCAAACCCAAGCTGGATATTTTATAATAGTGCAAAATCTAAACTAGATGAATCAAAATTAATATTATTGAATTATAAAGATGAGTCAAAGATGAGATTTGAAAAAATTGATAACAATAATTTTAAAACAAATTTTTTACCAAGTGATATAGATGGAATTGATAGACTAACATTTAAAACAAAAAAAAACCTTAAAGATCAAAAATTTCAAATATCAATTATTCATGAAGTTTTTGAAGACAGAATTGTTATTTTTAAAAAAAAAATAACAATTAATGAAAACAATGAAATTTTTTTGAATTTTATTAGTAAAGATTTGAATATCAGAGCTGGTAATTTATATGTAGAGTTAGAAAGTTTAAATAATGCATCTGTTAATAATATGGATATTCAAACTATAATTTCACACAATATTACTAAATTTGATCTTACAAAATTTAATATTTTAGAAAAAAATTCCAATTGCTACCTATTAGAAAAAAATGTTTGAATTGTTTCAATCGATGCTAACAATATTCTTGATAACAATTAATTGTTATTTTCCAGAGAAATATTGCTATAACTTTAATATTTTAGAAAAATCAGAACAAAACTTTATTAATCAATTATCACTCGGAACGATTATACACATTTTTTCACTTTTAATCTTATCATTTTTAACTTTATTTAGTAATAAAATTATATTTTTTTATTTTGGAATTGTATTTACTCACAATTTATTTTTTATTTTAAGAGAAAAAATTAACACATCAGATTTAAAATTAGAGGTATTTTTTTTATATTTTACAATTTTTATAATAGTTATTTTTTTTTTAAATAACTTTATAATTGGATGGGATGCCCAGAATTATTGGGTAACAAAAGCATTAACAATTTATAATGATAATTCGATAGAAAATTTGAAATATACAACAAGACCTGAATATCCCCATTTAGGAGCATTTATCTGGTCTTTTTATGCTAAATTTTCACTTATAAATAATGAATTATACGGAAGAATTTTTTATATTTATTTTTTTTGCTTATCTTTAATTTCTATTTCAAAAATTTTATCAAATAACAAGTTACACAACTTAATTTTTTATAGTTTTTTAATTTTAATTTGTTTTAAAAATTCTCTATTTAATGGTTATCAAGAGGTTTTGATATTTTCTTTATTTATCTTAATAACTAAAGAGTTTTATTTATCTCTTGATAAGAAAAATCATAATAATTTAAGTGGATTCTTGATAATTATATTGTCTTGTCTTTCAATGAGCTGGATAAAAAGTGAAGGAATGATTTTTGCCTTATTATTCTTATGTATCTATATTTTTAGCTTAAAAAGTAATTTAAAAAGACAATTAATAGCAAGTTTTTCTTTGATTATAATTATAGCTTTAAAACTTATTTATTCAAATTCAATTGACTTAAATTCTTCATTCCAAAGTGGAAATTATGAATTTTTTAATATTGAAAATTTTACAGATTATGTAAAATTTGAAAGAATACTTTTAATAGTAAAATATTTTATTTTCGGAATTTTTCAGAATTTAATTTTTTTACTTTCAATTCTTGCGGGATTATTATTAATTAAAAATAGAATAGAAATAAATATTTTAAAATACTATTTACTTTTCTTAATATTCTATTCATTTTTTATTTTTTGTGCATATATTTTTACAAATTTACCACTAGAGTTTCATCTAAAATATTCTGTAGATAGACTATTCTTTCAAATTTCTGGTTTTTTTATTATTTCTTTAATAATAATTTATAAAAAATTATATAAAAAAGTTTCTTAAACTTCTAATATAATTTTTGAAACTAAACTGTCTGTTCTTAATTTTTCTAAAATAGTTGAGTTTTTTATTTTTTAATTTTATAAATTTTGCCATACCGGTATGTTTTGGCGATAAGATAAGCTCAATTTTATCTGAATTTGAATTATATATATCCATAATACCTGAAAAACTTTCACGATTATTTATTTCTATGTGAAAGTTGTCTCTATAGCTACCTTTGGTATATGGTAACCAAAAAATATCATCTACAAGAAAAATTCCACCTATTTTAAGTTTATCAAAATATAAATTAAATATATTTTTTATATGTTTCTCGTTATGTTGGGTATCCAAATATATTAAATCAAATTTTTGTTTAGTAAATTTATTTATATATTTATAATTATCATCTCTACAATTTAAGAATAACCAATTCTTATCATCAAATGATGATTTGTAGTCAACAGTATCAATTGAAATCAACTTACCTTTATTATTTTTAATTATATTTAAAAATAATTTAGTTGAAATTCCAGCATGAACACCAAATTCTAATATATTCAAATTTTTAATTTTAATTAAATCATTTTTAATAAAAAAATTTAATTTTTCTAAAGTTTTATTATTGCCTAGTGATTTGTTCATTTATTATGAATAAATTTAGTAAGATAATTATTTATTTGGTTTTTGTTGTGATTTTATTACTATTGATATATTAAAATTAGGTTTATGAAAACAGTTATATTATGTGGAGGTCTTGGAACAAGATTAGCTGAAGAAACAGACAAAATTCCTAAACCATTAGTACAAATTGGAAAAATACCTATAATTCATCATATAATTAATTACTATATGTCTTTTGGTTTTAATGAATTTATACTGTGTGCTGGGTATAAATATAAAAAAATATTTGATTACTTTAAAAACTTTGAAAATATCAATGTTGTGAATACAGGATTAAATTCTCAAACTGGCGCAAGAATAAAAAAGATTAAAAGATTAATTAATAAAGACGAAGATTTTTTTATGACCTATGGCGATGGTTTGTCTAATATTGATCTTAAATTACTTTTGAAATTTCACATAAAACATAAAAAAATAGCCACAATGAGCTCAGTTAGACCCATTCCCCGTTTTGGAAAAATAACATTAAGAGGTTCAAAAATTATAAAGTTTGAAGAAAAAAGTCAATTAGGCGAAGGATGGATCAATGGAGGTTTTTTTGTTTTAAATTATGGAGTTTTTAATTATATTAATAATAGATCCAATTGTATTTTTGAAAAAGAACCACTACAAGAGCTATCAAAAAAATCAGAACTTATGGCCTTCAAACACTATAAGTTTTGGCATCCTATGGATACATTGAGAGATAAACGATATTTAAATAATTTATTAAAATTAAAAAAAGCACCATGGATAAAATAATAAAATCACAAATAACATATGGTAAAAATGTTTATGGTTCAGAAGAAATAAATGCTGTACTAAAAAGAATTAGGCAAACCACCCAAATGTCAACCAGTGTAAAAGCTTTTGAAAAAAAAATAGCTAAAAAATTTAATAAAAAATACGGAATAATGGTAAACTCAGGTTCATCAGCAATCCATCTTGGTCTAAAAATTTTAAATTTAAAAAAAAATAGCGAAGTAATTGTTCCATGTTTAAATTTTGGAACCGCAATTTCCTCTTTAACTTTTTGTGATTTAAAACCTATATTTGTAGATGTTGATATAAAAACTTTGCAAATCGATGCGAATTTGATTGAAAAAAAAATAAATTCAAAAACAAAAGCCATAATGATTCCGAATTTAATTGGGAATATACCAAATTGGAAAAGAATAAAAAAAATTGCAACTAAGCATAATTTAAAGATCATAGAAGACTCAGCTGATACTTTGGGAGCAAAAATTGATAAAAAATCTACTGGTTTTTATAGCGATATGTCCATAACAAGTTTTTATGGCTCGCATATAATTAGTTGTGCAGGCAATGGTGGTATGCTGATGTTGAATAATAAACAAAACTACAAAAAAGGATTGATCTTAAGAAGTTGGGGCAGACTTTCGTCTACTTTAAAAAACTCAGAAGACATCAATAAAAGATTAAATATAAATTTAATGGGAGTTAATTATGATAGAAAGTTTGTATTTGCCGAGCAAGGATTTAATTTTGAACCTAGTGAGCTTGGCGCTACATTCGGATTACAGCAATTATTAAAGTTTGATAAATTTCAAAAAATTAGAAATGAAAATTTTAATTTTCATCATAAATTTTTCTTAGAATTAAAAAAATACTTTATTCCAGTTGAAATAAATAAAAATATTATAACTAATTTTTTAGCCTATCCAGTAATTCTTAAATCAAAAATTAAATTCAATAGAAAAAAACTTCAAGTATATCTTGAAAAAAATAATATTCAAACTCGACCAATTTTTAGTGGAAATATATTAAGGCATCCTGGCTTTAAAAATTTAATAAATAAAAAAAATAAATTAAATAGTTTCCCTGGTGCTGACTATATTATGAAAAATGGAATTCTTATAGGCTGTCATCAAGGACTTAAAAAAAATCAATTAATATATATCCACAAAAAAATTTTAAAGTTCATAAACTCATAAAATGAGTAGTATTAATTTTTCTTTTATATGCTGTTATTATAATGAAATAAACATTTTAAAGAAAAAGTTTGATAGATTTGAAAAATTTTCGTCTGAATTAAATTTTGATCATGAATTTATTTTTGTTGATAATAATTCTACAGATGGATCAAAAGAATTTTTAAAAAAAGAAGAGCAAAAAAGAAATAAAAATTTTGTTTTTATCTTTAATGAAAAAAACTTGGGTAAAGGGGGATCAATTAAAAATGCCCTATCTTTAACAGATAAAAAGTATGCAATTATTTTTGACATAGATGAATATGAATTGATAGACTTAAAAAAGGTTTATGATATTATTAAAAAAGAAGACCATGATTTTCTTGTAGGGTCAAGAATTCTTAAAAACCAAAAAAATTTTATTTATAAAAAAAATTATTATGGAGTAAGATTAATTACTGCGATTATTAATTATTTATTTAATATTAAATTAACAGACTCTGCNGGGGCAACTAAAATGATTAAGATGTCAGAATATAAAAAATATACTTTTAAAACTACCAAATTTGATTTTGAATTTGATGTATTATGNAAATTTGCAAAAGATAATAAAAAAATAAGTGAATTTTANTCAAAGTATGAACCAAGAACTTATAGTGAGGGGAAAAAACTAAGAGCTTTCAAAGATGGTTTTACTATACTAGNAATAATTCTAAGAAACTTTTTTTTAAAATAATGAAAAATAAAATTTTAGTAACAGGTGGACTTGGAATTTTAGGAAATCAATTGATNGATTTACTAAGCCAAGATATAAAAAATCAAGTATTTCTTCTGGATTATAATAAAAACGTCAATAGACTAAAAAAAACTACCTTCACAAATAAAGTTACTTTTATTGGAGGAGATTTTATTGATTTAAATAAAATGAAATCTTTAATTTTGAGACACAACTTTAAAGCAATATTTCATTTAGGTGCCGTTACTCAAGTGATTGATGCTTATAAAAGTCCAATGAAAACTTTTAGAACTAATATTGATGGAACTATTAATATTTTGGAAGCAATTAGATTGATTAATAAAAAGATAATATTTATATATGCCTCATCTGACAAAGCATATGGAGAATTGGTAGGCAAAAGTTATAAGGAAAATCACCAATTAAAAGGTATTTACCCATACGATGTATCAAAGTCTGCATCTGATCTCGTAGCTCAATCATACAGTAAAACATATGGCTTGAGAGTTGGCATAATAAGATGTGGTAACATCTATGGACCTGCTGATTATAATTTGGATAGATTGATTCCTGGTATAATTATTAATACATTAAAAAATAAAAAAATTGTAATTCGATCAAATGGTAAATTAATTCGAGATTATATTTATGTTCGTGATGCTGCTAAGGCTTACATTATGCTTTTGAAAAAAATGCTCAAAAATAATAAAAAATTATTTATATATAACATTGGCTCAAAACATAATCTTACTGCTTTAATAATGCTAAATAAAATTCAAAAATTGATGAAAAAAAAGATTAATCCTTTAATAAAAAATAATTCTAAAATAGAGATAAAAAAACAAAAACTTAATTATCAAAAAGCTTTTAAAGAATTAAAGTGGAAACCAAGTGCAAATTTAGAAAAAAGTTTACTAGAAACGATAAAATGGTATAGAAAGAATTTATCCTTCTTTAAATAAAATTTAATAATAAAAAGATCGAAATTGAATAAAAAAAAAAATTTCTTAGAGATATTTAAAAAAGTAAAATTTAGATCTCTTAAACATTCAAATTATTTTGATATATATGACGAGATTTTTGAAAAGTATAGGAATAAAAAGATAACCTTGGTGGAAATAGGAGTAACCAATGGTGGCTCTCTGATGATGTGGAGAGAGTATTTTGGAGACAATGCAAATATTGTCGGAATCGATTTTAATCCCTCGGCTAAAAAATGGGAAGATCATGGTTTTAAAATATTTATAGGAGATCAATCAGATCCAAGTTTTTGGAATAATTTTTTTTTAGAGATTGGCAAAATTGATATTTTAATAGATGATGGAGGACATACAAACCAACAACAAATTGCAACATTTAATTCATGTTATCAAAATATAAATGATAATGGAATAATTTTTGTTGAGGATACACACTCCAGTTATTTAAAAGAATTTGGCAATCCTTCGAAATATTCTTTTATAAATTTTTGTTATAGTTTAGTGGACGGTATAAATAAAAAAACAATTAATAAAAAAATCTCACCATATATAGCAAAAATTTATAAAATTCAGTTTTACCAATCTGTTGTTGTATTTTTTTTTGATAAAAATAGAGCTCAGGCATCATATTCAGTTGATAATGAAGGTATAGTAATGAATGCAGAGGACTATAGACTAAAAGATACAAAAATATTTAATATAATTGAGTTTATAAAAAATAGATTCAGAAGATTTATTAATATCAAAATTTATAATTTGATTAAAAAAATTTATCCAATATTCAAGTTTTTAGTTTTTAAAATTAAAAATAATAAAAATAAGAAATACTTTAAATAAATTAAAAAATGAAAACGGTTGTATATTGGTCACCTTTTCTAACACATGTAGCAACAATATCTGCAGTAATTGAGTCTGCAAAAAGTTTAAAAAAATATTCAAAAAAATATGACCCAGTGATAATAGATGCATGTGGAGAATTTGAGAGTTATAGTAAAACTTTATTAGAAAATAAAATTAAAACTATAAATTTAACATCATTTAAATATTTTAGATTTTTACCAAAAAATGGATTTTTTAAGAGTAGATTTTCATATATATTAATTTTTTTATTCTCATTTATTCCACTATACAAATTTATTAAAAAAAAAAATCCAGACTATTTCATATGTCACTTGATAACGTCATTACCAATGCTATTGGCAAAGTTATTTAACTTCCATTCAAAGTTTATATTAAGAATATCTGGTCTTCCAAAGTTTAATTTTTTTCGTAAATTTTATTGGAGAACATGTGGAAATGTTTTTTTTAAGATTACATCACCTACAAATGCTACAATCAATCACTTGCAACTTATAAAAATATTTGATGAAAAAAAAATACTTCTTTTGAGAGACCCGATAATCAATATTCGAAAAATTGAAAAATTAAAAAAACAAAGAATTGACCCTTATTTTGAAAATAACCAGTTCTTTGTAGCAATTGGAAGATTAACAAAACAAAAAAATTTTAAATTTTTAATAAGTTCATTTCAAAAATTAACTGTTTCTCAGCCAAATCTTAAATTAGCAATTATTGGTGACGGTGAAGAGATGCAAAACCTTAAAAAATTAGTACAAACAAAAAATTTGGAAAATAATATTTTTCTGTTAGGACATTTACAAAATGTTTTTAGCTATCTATCAAGAGCTAAGCTTTTTATATTATCATCCTTATGGGAAGATCCAGGTTGGGTTTTACTAGAAGCTGCTGCGAGCAATACTTTAATTTTATCAAGTGATTGCCAAAATGGTCCATCAGAAATTATTGATAATAATAATGCAGGACTATTATATAAAGTTAATAATGAAAAAGATTTTATAAATAAATTTAATCAAATTATGAGTTTAGACAAAATGGAAATTAATAGAAAAAAATTATTTGCAAAAAAAAAATCTTATTTATTTACTAAATTTCAACATTTCAAAAATTTAGATGAAATAATCAGCACTTAATTTAGTACTTTTAATAAAAAGTTAATAATTTTTGTTATTATAAAATCCAAGTTTAATTTTTTACTTTTATTTATGTATGTGTAAAAATCATGCTGTTCTGATCTTCTAAACCAATAATATTTATTAAAAAAACCTACATAAGAGGAGTCAACTGAATCTTTTACATAATATTTTTTAGTTAGAATTTTTGAGGATTTTATTACCTTATATTTAATATTACAATAAATTGCCAAAAGGATATCAATAGCCAAATAATTAAATTTTCTAGTTCTAATTTTTTTAAAAAATTCATTTAGCAAGTCTCTATTTAGAACAATACAACTAGTACATACTCCTTTTGGCCATGTATTTATTAGGGTTTTATATAAATTTGTCTCTTTAAATCCATGCACTTTATTTATTTGCTTAATATTATCTTTATTATTTTCGTAGCTGTCTAAAAATAGGACCTTCTTATCTTTAATAGAATTTATAGCCTCTTTAACCTTGTTTTTTTTATAAGTGTCATCACCATCTAATAAAAAAATATATTTACCTTTTGATATTAAAAGCCCCTGTTTAATTTTAAATAATTGATCTTGAGTTGGTTTATTAATTTTTTTTGTGATGTTTAAAAAAACTATATTTTTTGATAAATATTTTTTTTTTAAAACACTGATATTTTTAAGTTTTGTAAAAATTATTATAATTTCAATATTTTTAACTGATTGATTTAGGCAAGATTTTATACATCTTTCAATAAATCTTTCTTGATTTTCTGCTGTAATGATTATGGTTGATTTGATTTTATTTTTCAATGAATTTTATGAGTATGTTTTTTAATTTCAGCATAATATTTTTGTAAGTTTTTATAACTGTCAAATCTTTTTAAATTTTTATAATTATGATTAATTTTACTTTTTAATTTTCTTTTATCTTGATGATAGTTTAATATTTTTTGTGATAGGCTTTTGTAGTCTCCTATCTTAAAAAGAAAGCCTCCTTTACCATTCTGTAAAATTTCTCTAGGACCTGTGGGACAATTTGTTGATATGATGAATTTTTTTAATAAAGCAGCTTCTAATANCACATTAGGCAATCCTTCAAATTTTGAGGTTAGTATAAATAAATCAGAAATCATCAAATACTTGAAAGGATTATTTTGAAAGGGTAAAATTTTAACATTTTTTATAAGATCATTTTCTTTTATGTAATTAATCATTTTATATTTATTAACACCTCTACCAATAATTAATAATTTAAAATCTATCTTATTTTTAATTTCATTCAAAGACCTTAAAAGAGTTAAATGGTCTTTTTGATCTGTAAATCTTCCAATCGTTATAATTTTTAAACTTTTTTTATTTTTTTTATAAAATGGTAACTCCACATATTCTTTTGAGTATTTCAATACTTCAGATCTATTTAATGGATTATAAATACATTTTGCATTTATATTAAAAAGTACTTTGAATTGTTTTTTAAAGTCGGTGCTGTTCACAATAACTTTATCAGCCAAACCTAATAAATATTTAAAAATAAATTTTTTTAATGAATTTTTAGACCAACCTGTTGGCGATGAATTAGATCTAATAATCACTTTTATATTAAAAATTTTACAGAGTATTATACAATACAAATTTGCCTGGAATGAAAAAACAGATACTTCTTTTCTAGATAGTATTAATTTAAGTAACTCCAAAAGGCAAATTAGGTACTTAAATTTTCTTGATGTATTTTTTAAAAAACTAAGCCTAGGTTTTATTATATCAATGTTTTTAAATTTTTGATCAAATCCCTTTGATGCCGTTATAAGTTTAATATTATTATCTTTAGATGAAAAATAATTGGCTATTATAAATAAATTTTTTTCTACACCACCACCCTCTATCGAAGGCATAAAAATTACCAAATATTTTTTTTTCATTTCTAGAAGAAAATTATGTTTTAAAATTATTATGAGTATATTATACATAAAACTCACAATGCTTATAAGTATTATAATGCCATATTTTAAGAAAAAAAAATATGTTAAATATTCTGTTTTATCAGTTTTAAATCAAACCTTAAAAAATTTTGAATTAATAATTGTCTATGATAATGAAACTAGTGATGAATTAAAATTTATTAATAGAATAAAAAAATTAGATAAAAGAATTAAAGTTATAAAAAATAAATCTAATATTGGAGTAGGCTTATCCAGAAATGTTGGGATTGATCACTCGAAGGGTGTCTATATAGCTTTTTTAGATGCTGATGACCTTTGGCATAAAAATAAACTTTTCACACAAATAAAATTTATGCGTAAAAAAAATATTGAAATATCTCACACCTCTTACGAAATAATTGATGACGATCTTGCAACAAGAGGGACGCGACAAGCAAAGCTAATGAATTATAAAAAATTAATAAAATCTTGTGATATTGGATTATCCACCGTAATAATAAAAAAAAGTCTAATCAAAAATTTAAGGTTCCCTAATTTAAAAACTAAGGAAGATTATGTTTTATGGTTAGAAATAGCAAAAAAAGGCAAAACAATTCACGCTTTAAATACAAAACTAACTCAGTGGAGAAAAAGTAAGAATTCTCTTTCATCATCAGTTGTAAGAAAGCTGACTGATGGCTACTATGTTTATAGACACCATCTTAAATTTAGTGTTATAAAATCTCTATACTCATTACTTGTATTGTCTATAAATTTTTTAAAAAAAATTAAATGAACATTCTATTATTAATTATTTCTACAATTTTAGTTTTATTAATTTCGATTAAAATTAAAAAAAAAAAATATTTAAAAAACTATTCAGGAGACACTCATCAAAAATTTACATCAAATGAAAATATCCCTTTAATAGGTGGTTTTTTTATTATTATTATCTTTTTAATAGTACTATTTGAAGAAAATAATTTTTTTTTAATATCAATTATTTTAACCTTTTCACTAGGTTTGTTCTCTGACTTGAATAAAATTATATCTCCAAATAAAAGACTATTATTACAAGTAATAATAGTTTTGTTTTTAATTATATTTACAAACTTAGAAATTAATTCGACAAGGGTTATTATTTTAGATCGATTTTTAGAAAATAATATTTTTAATATTTTCTTTGTATGCTTCTGTGTGTTGGTGCTAATTAATGGAACAAATTTTATTGATGGATTAAATGGCCTTTCTCTTGGTTACTATTTTATAGTAACAGTAGCTCTATTAAATAATAATTTTTATTATTCAAATTTATTACAGGGCAATGAGCTTCTCTATCTATCGTGTTATTTATTTATATTTTTAATTTTTAATCTATTTAATCTCTTTTTTATTGGAGATAGTGGGTCTTATTCATTAGGATTGATATTCAGTTTTTTATTAATTAATTTTTATACAGTTAATTCAAACATATCACCATTTTATATAATTCTTTTAATTTGGTATCCATGTTTTGAGCTACTTTTTTCAATTGTGAGAAAATTTAATATAAACTTTTCGCCAGCAAAGCCAGATGTAGGACACTTACATCAATTAATTTATAATTTAATTAAAAATAAATTTAATTTTAGTAAATTAAAATCAAACAACATAAGTAGTATATTAATTCTACTTTTTAATTCATTTTCAATTTTCTTAGGATCGATTGATATATATAACACTCAAAATCAAATTATTTTAATAATTATGAATGTACTATTTTATACAATAATCTATAAGCAGCTAATTAATTATAATGATAAATCAAAAATTAAAAAATTTAATTAATCTTTAAAAAACATAAATATCATTTTTTTCAAAATATAAAATCCATCACGGATTGCATTAACTTTCTTCTTTCCAGCTATTCTTATTCTTTCGTATGAAGGAATAGAAGAAATTTTATAATTTTTTCTTTGTGCTTTAATTGGTAATTCAACACAAAATGTAAAGTCTTGCGATTGAAGATTTAAGTCTAAAACCATTTTGGTTTTACCTAAAACAAACGTATATAAAATATCAGTTATTGGAAGTCTAAATAAAAATTTACCAAGTGCTGTAAAAATAAAATTTCCAGTTTTAGTGATTAGAGTGTCATCATCGCTACCTGCATTTTTCTCATACCTAGAGGCAAATATTATATCCCTGTCTTCATTTTTTAACTTATAATACATACCTAAAATTTCTGTAGGGTTGAAAGATCCATCAGCATTGAAAATACAAAAATAATCTGTCTTTACATTCTTAATACCTAATATCAATGCATTACCATAACCTTTATTTGTTTGATGAATAATTTTACATTGAAAATTTTTAATAGAATCTATGGTTTCATGATCGGTAGGTTCTAGAATTACTATTATATTAAATGAGTATTTCTTAAGTTCTAATAATACTTCAGGTAAAGATTCTTTTTCATATTTAGCAGGAATTATTAGTGTAATATTTTTCATAATAGAATATATAGACCCTATATTAAATCAATTGCAAAAATAAGTACATTATCCAAAAATAAATGTCATTAAATTTAGTTACATTCGTTTTTTTTTACTTTGCTATCATTACATCAACTGTGGGTTATGGTTTCTTTGTTGCAAATCTTGCCAACTTAAAAATTGAAAATTATAATAGAGGTTATTTAGGCTTATTTGGTGTTTTTTTTTTAATATTTTATTCATATTTTTCTCACTTTTTTATTCCACATGATTATAGTAATAATCTTGTAATTTTAGCATTAGGATTATTGTCTTTCATTTATTTTTTTAAAAAAGAAAATAAATATGAATATATTTTTTTATACCTATTTTTTTTCAGTTTTATTTATAGGTTTTATCATTTTTAAATCACATGATGATTTTTCTTATTATCATTTTCCATACACTTATTATCTAACACAAAGCAAAATTTTGGTTGGTGTTGGAAACTTTAATCATGGATTTAGAACACCATCTTCAATATTTTATCTAAATTCTTTGTTTTATTTTCCAATTGTAAAGTATTATTTTTTTCATATTGGAGCGGTTATGATCATGGGTTTTTCAAGTTTAATTTTATTTGAATATATTTTCAAAAAATTAAATGAGAAAAGTACTGATATAATTTTCTTTCTTTCTTTAATAAGTTTTATTTTTATTAATATTTTTTTTTATAGAATAAGTGAGCATGGTACAGATAGATCTGCTCAAATTTTGATATTTCTATTAATTATTGAATTATTAATACTAATAAATCTTGATAGTCATTTTAGAGAAAATAGTACAAAATTTTTTATTATATTGATTTTAGTAATTTCCCTTAAGTCTTTTTATATACTTTATTTAATTCTATTATTTCCACTTCTTTACTATTTTATAAAAGATAAAAAAATTATCTATGTGAGGGATTTTTTAAAAAACCCTCTTTTTTATTTATCTTTCCTAACTTTTATTTTTATTTTGTTAGTAAATTTTTTTAATTCAGGCTGCTTAGTTTATCCAATAAAAATAACTTGTTTTGAGAATTTTTCATGGACGATACCTCTTCAAGAAGTTTCACAAATGAATAATTGGTATGAGCAGTGGTCCAAAGGAGGTGCTGGCCCAAATTTTAGAGTAGATAATCCTGAAATATATATACAAAAATTTAATTGGGTAGGTAATTGGATTACAGTATATTTTTTTAATAAAGTATCTGATTTTTTATATGGAATAATATTTCTTAGTTTTATTTTTTTTGTTATTTTCTATTCAAAAAATAACAAATTGCAGATTTCGTATAAAGGAATAATCTTAATTTATATAATGCTAATTTTATTATTTGCTGAGTGGTTTTATAATCATCCAGCCCTAAGATATGGCGGCTATCCTTTAATTGCTTTATTATTATTTTTACCAATTGCTCAATATTTGAGTAAAAAAGATTATTTAAATTTAAATTTAAATATAAGAGTTTATTTTTTGATTTTTTTAACATTATCTATTTTTTTAGCTAGGAATTTTAATAGATTACATAATGAGCAAGAGAAATACAAATATAAGCCTATGAAAAAAATTAATCATCATGTTGATCATTCTTATTTTAGGATCCAAAATCTTTTTAATAATATAATAAAAGTAAATAAAGATTGTTTAAACAAATTAAATCATTGTGGAGAACATAAAGACTTTAATACGAGGAAAGAATTTAATTATATAATCTTTTTTAGAAAGTAAATGATAAAATATTTAACTTTAAAGATTTTAAACATATTTGATTTTTTCCATCAAAGAAGAATAATTAAACACTTGCATAAAAAAGGATTTAAAAGTTTTGATATCATCTTAGATGTTGGTGCACATAAAGGCGAGTCTATAAATCTCTTCTTGAGCAGTTTTAAAACAAAGATTATTTATTCTTTTGAAGCAAGCCCCATGACCTTTAAAATTTTATCAGATAAAATTGAATATTTTAGAAATAAATTTAAAAGTTCAAAAATAGTAATTGAAAATTATGCAATAGGTGCTGTTAAAAAAAAAGTATCGTTAAAACAATTAAAAGAAAGCTCATCTTCTACAATTAGAAATCTCAATGAGAATTCAAAATATTTCAAAAAAAAATTATTTTTTTTACAAGGTGATAAGAAAGGTTCTTTTTTTAAGGAAGTAGAAGTAGAGCAAATTACATTAAGTGATTATTTAATTAAACATAATATAGATAATGTTGATTTTTTGAAAATTGATACAGAAGGATATGAATTTGAAGTTTTGATTGGTGCTAAAGATGTGCTTTCTGGAATAAGTATTGTCTTATTTGAACATCACTATGATGATATGATAGCTAAAAATTATAAATTTTCTGATATACATAATTTTTTATTAATAAATCATTTTACCCAATTATATAAATGTAAAATGCCTTTTAGGAAAACATTTGAATATATTTATATTAATAAATCAAAAAAATAATTTTATAACAAGATCAATACAATTATAATTAGACTTGAAATATTTATTAAATTATAACAGATAAAAATTATGAAAAAAAAAATTGCTTTAATTTTTGGTGTCACTGGACAAGATGGTTCTTACCTTGCTAAATTATTAATTGACAAAGGTTATATTGTTCATGGTGTTAAAAGAAGGTCGTCATCATTCAACACAGGAAGAATAGATCATTTGTATCAAGAACCTCAAGTAAAAGGTAGAAATTTTATCTTACATTATGGAGATATTACAGATTCTCTATCTGTATCTACAATGATTAAAAACATAGTACCTGATGAAATTTATAATCTGGCTGCACAATCACACGTAGCAGTTTCATTTGAAGTTCCTGAATATACGGCAAATGCAGATGCTGTAGGGGCATTAAGAATATTAGAAGCTATTAAGTTCCATGGACTTCAAAATAAAACAAAATTTTATCAAGCAGGTACTTCTGAAATGTTTGGCAAGGTTCAAGAAGTACCTCAATCAGAAAATACACCATTTTATCCAAGAAGTCCTTATGGTGTTGCTAAAGTTTATGCTCATTGGATTACAGTAAATTATAGAGAGGCTTATAATATTTTTGCATGTAATGGAATTTTATTTAATCATGAAAGTCCTGTAAGAGGTGAAACTTTTGTTACAAGAAAAATTGTTGTGGCGTTATGTAAAATAAAATTAGGATTACAAAAAAAATTATATCTTGGAAATTTAGATGCGAAACGTGATTGGGGACATGCTAGAGACTATGTGGAGGCTATGTGGAAAATGATGCAAAAAAAAACTCCATCTGATTATGTAATAGCGACTGGAAATCAATATACAGTAAAACAATTTGTAGACCTTACCTTAAATCAGTTGGGTATAAAGTATTATTGGAAAGGGTCTGGAATTAAAAAGAAATGTTTTGATATAAAAGGAAAATGTATAGTTGAATGTGATAAAGAATATTTTAGACCTTTAGAAGTTGATACACTACTTGGAGACTCATCTAAAGCAAGAAAAGAACTTAATTGGAAACCAAAAATTAAAATAAAAATGCTTGTAAAAGAAATGGTTGAAGCCGAGTTATCAAAGCTAGGGAATGATTAGTTTTAAATCAAAAATATATGTTGCTGGTCATAAAGGTTTAGTTGGTAGTGCGATTGTAAGAAAACTTAGACAAAAAGGGTATAAAAATATTATTTTTAGATCTAGAAAACAATTAGATCTAAAAAATCAAAAAAAAGTTTATAGTTTTTTAAAGAAAAATAAACCTGATTTTATTTTTATTGCTGCAGCAAAAGTAGGTGGAATTTATTCAAATGACAAATATAGAGCAGAATTTATTTTTGATAACTTGTCTATCCAAGTTAATTTAATTCATTCAGCATACTTGTGTGGAATAAAAAAATTGATTTTTCTTGGCTCTAGTTGTGTTTATCCTAGAACCTGTAAACAACCGATTAAAGAAAGCTATTTATTAACTGGAGAATTAGAAAAAACCAATGATGCATACGCAATTGCTAAAATTGCAGGAATTAAAATGTGTGAGAAT
>JGI20156J14371_10001732_pt1 | contig 17810 bp, 17 predicted proteins | sample COG_06_FD_14371 | JGI IMG/M metagenome (IMG submission 14371)
TGTACAGCCGCTGGTGACGATAATCTAGATATTGATTGGGGGTACAGAGGTAAAATGCAATTTGTTATTGTGAAGCAGGCTTCAGACAGAGGTGATCACATCGTTGAATCTGATAACGTTAATTCAGACAATGCAGTGGGTTACTTAACCGAGCTTAGATCGCAACCCCAAATCTCTAACTTTACCTTTATATCAAACGGCTTAGATGATGTCATCAAGTTAAAAGAAGGGGTCTCAGGTATTTACAAAAATGGGATTGTGGTTGATGCCACTAACTCTAAAGCTTGCCTGGAGCACACCTTCGCTGAAACACTTAGAGACGGTATCACGACTCCTAAAGTAACGTTTAATTCAGTAGCTTTTGATTGCAAAGCTTTAGGTGCAGCAGGCGATGATTCAGCTACCGCTGCAGAGGTAGCGGCTTTGGCAACTGCTGGCTCCAACAATCTTTATTCAGCTGACTCAGGCGGTGGAAGCTATGTCCCGACTCTTTCAGGGGTGATAAATGGAACAGCTGAGAATGCAATCACTGTAACCGCTGAAACTGATAGCTTTTTTACCACGACGACATACATTGGCGCTGTAAAAGATTCTACAGACACTTGGTATAAAGATTGGACAGTACCTGGGAGCTTAGATTAATAACTATTAGTAATTAACGGAGTTACACATGAAAAATAAAACTATAAATAAAATAGGTTTTTGGGTTCTTGCATTACCAATAGTCACTGTCTCTTTATGCCTTCAGGCTCAGGTGATGGAAGAAGTTGTTGTTAGCGGATCCTTTATCCCAGATGTAAAGAGAGATACAACTGAAATTAATGTCGTTCTTGATAGTTCAGATATCGAAAGAACGGGCGATGATAATATCGCGGTGGCCTTAACCAGACTAACGGGCCTTAGTTTGGTCAGGGGTAAGTATGTATATGTTAGAGGTTTGGGAGAAAGGTATTCATCTGCAACGCTTAATGGTTCGACGATGCCTAGCCCAGAGCCATTAAAAAGAGTTGTCCCATTGGATATATTTCCAACTTCAGCCATTGAGTCATCAGTGGTACAGAAAACCTTTTCACCAGAAATGTCCGGTGAGTTTGGCGGCGGGATGATTGCCATCAAAACTAAAGCCGTTCCATCCGAAAGAATCCTATCTTTCTCTTTCTCATCTGGTTACAACGATGCCACATCACTTACTAACGGTCTTTTATATGACGGTGGCAGTGATGATGATTTTGGTCATGATGATGGAATTAGAAATTTTCCTGCCTTTTTGAGTGAATCTATCGCCTCGGGAACAAAGGTTGATCGTTCTAACTATGCGCCATATCAACTAGCCAATTTCGGTCGACAGTTTGAAAATTCCAAACTGTGGGTCATACAAGAAGGTGATGTACCAGTTAATAATTCCGCAAACTTCACATACGGCAATGAGCTAGATTGGGACCTAGGCTCACTCATTGGTATGAATGATGGCAAGGCAGGGATCTTTTTTACAGCTGGCATGAAAAGTGACTGGCAGACTCAAGAAGGGGTTCGTCAGACTGGAGATTTGCAGGCGAAAGATGGCGGGGGAACCGATGTCATTATTTCAGAAAACAAGCAAACCAGAGCGACATCCAATGATGTCAGCTCCTATGCAATGGGTGTTTTTGGGATAGAGGGTGACACCACTGAATTTAAATATACAGGTTTATACATCCACAAAGGCACTAAAAAAGCTAGAATTATCTATGGGTATGATCCCAGTGACTCTCAGGATGTTAGAGAAGACTATCTTCAGTTTTTTGAAAGATCTTTATTTAATCACCAGTTAAATTATTCTAAATTCTTTGATAACGGATCATCTCTTGCTCTTAGACTTGCGAGTGGAAAGGCGACCAGAGATGCTCCATACGAAAGAGAAGTATTTTATCAAGATACTTCCGGGGTCACTGGAACCTTGATTCCAGATGCATGGGAGTACGATGTGAATACCGGCAAAAATCAAACTCAGTTTAGCAATGTTGATGATGATGATCAGAATTTTGGAATTGATTTCACTTTCCCTGTGCAGCTGGAATCAAGCGAGTTACTGATCAAAGCTGGCATTGATTATCGTGAAAATAAGAGAGATGCTCAAGTGAGAAGTTTTAGATTTTCTCCAGCTGGTGGCCCTTTGCCATCAGAAGCTCTGACTCAAAGAGTTGATTATATCTTTGCTGACCAGAACTTTGATCCTAATAGACTCCTGGTAATAGAGAATACGGCCTCTTCATCTCCAGCGGGATACCAGGGCTTCCTTACAACCTCAGCGGCTTATGTTTCCCTGGAGGCAATTTTTTCAGAGGAATTAAAATTTTCTGGTGGCGTTAGACAGGAAAATGGCAAGCAAGACATTGATACATACGATCTATTTACTGGAAAAGACGGGGTGGTTGATAAAGCCATTGATGAGGATTACCTGCTTCCAGGGATTACCCTAACTTACCTTCCCAAAAACAACGAAAACCTTCAGTTTAGATTGGGCCTTTCACAAACTATTGCTAGACCTACTTTTAGAGAGCTATCTCCAACTTTATTTGTTGACCCAGATACTGATAGAGTAGTTGCAGGCTCATTGTACTTAGAGAATTCTGAGATTGATAACTTTGATTTTAGAGCAGAGTATTACTTTAATCCCAATCAGTTTATCACGGCTGGTATTTTCAAAAAAAATATTAATAAGCCGATCGAAGAAACTGTTAACGAGATAGGAGATCTGATTGTTACCACCTATCAAAATGTTCCAAAAGCAGAGCTTTCAGGCTTTGAATTTGAGTATGAAAGAACCTTTGATGGCTTTAACTCAGCCTGGGCCTTAACCAAAGAGTTTATGGTTAAGTTTAACTATACCCTGACTGAGTCAGAAATTATTGTAGAAGCTGGCGAGACTTATCTTAATTCAGGCGGAGTTATTACCTCAGCCGCTTCATTGCTTGCCAATGGACGAGACTCAAGATTACAAGGACAAGCTGATAATATTGTTAACATCCAGCTTGGCTATGATGATTATGCTACTAATTCTCAAGCCACATTGATTATCAATCACGTGAGCGACAGGGTGAGAGCAAGAGGCTTAGATGTCTTGCCTGATATTATTGAGCAAATTCCAACGACCATTGATTTTGTATACGGCAGAGAGTTTGAATTGGATACAACCATTCTAAAGATTTCATTGGAAATAAGAAATCTTTTAGATGATGATTATGAAGCAACCATGGCTAATTCAGCTATTTTCTATGATCAATATCAATTAGGTACTTCTGCCTCTGTTGGATTTAAACTTAGTTTCTAAAATCCTAACTTTATATATTAAATGAGCTAAAATATTTAGCTCATTTATATTATGAAAATTAAACTCACCTTAATCAAACAATTACTACTTGGCTTATTGTTATTTTTAGCTGGCTACCAACTGATGATCTTAGCTAGCAGCATTTTATCAAAGCCTGAGAACCTTGATTTAAAGTTTCAACCCATTAATCAAGCAATCATGCAAACCTCCATTAAAGATAATCTCTCCGATGAACCCATCCAGTCTCCTGATTTTGAATATGAGGTCATTGGCTATAGGGCAGGAGCTGTAAGAGCATCAATTATAGTTAAGCGGAACAATAAATCTTACGTTGTGCAGCAAGGAGAATTATTAGAAAATAAATATAAACTTATTAGCGTGGACGTTGATTCTGCTATATTTGAATATATGGGCGAGAAATACGAACTAAAAACAAGTTTAATCAATGCAAAAAAGTAAAATAAATAATTTCAAGTCCTTGCTTGCTCTTGTGGCCTTGTGCTTGTTAGTAACGAATGTAGAGGCCCGGGAAACTTTTACCTTAAATTACCTTGATGCGGACATATCCCAAGTCACTCAGGATATTTCTAAATTTGCCAATAAAACCCTGATCTTGGATCCCAGAGTTAAAGGTCGAGTCACAATATTCTCAGACTCAATCCTAAATGCTAACCAAGTGTGGAGTGTCTACCTGAGAACTATCCAGGCACAGGGATTTACCGCAATATCTGATGGCAATATCATTAGAATCATTCCTGAGAATGACGCTACCCGAGATCTCAATGTGGGTATTAATAGCGCAGACACCGTAACAAAAGTCTTAACGCTCAAAAATCGTTCTGCTGGTGAAATGCTTCCTCAAATCAAACCATTGACTGGCAGGCAATCACATCTTTCCAGCATACCGTCCATTAACTCACTTCTGCTAGTTGATATAAAATCAAACATAGAAAGAATTGAGACGCTTCTAAAAGAATTAGATAAAAATAATACAGCTGACATCACTATTATTAAGTTAGAGAATCTATCTTCCATAGAGGCGGTTAGAATTTTAGACAAGCTCAAAGCTCAAAATAATCCAACAATTAATAACTTTATTGCTGTTCCCTTTTCTCCTTCAAACTCAGTCATACTTTCTGCCGATCTGGTTGTGACAAATAATATTAGCAGGACTTTAAAAACTTTAGATAGAGACGCTCTTTCCGGAGGATCAATCACAGTTATGTATTTGAAATATGCAAAAGCGGAGGAAGTTGCAGCAATTATCAGCACTGTTTCTTCTCGATTTGCTAGCGAAGATCAAAGTAAGCCTGTGATAACCTCTCATCGCGAAACAAATTCATTAATTATCTCCGCCGAAGAATCAACCCTTGATGTGATTAAAAATCTTGTAGCGAAACTTGATATTCGCCGAGCCCAAGTTTTAGTTGAAGCAATTATTGTTGAGCTTTCAGAAACAGCTGCAAAAAGTCTGGGAGTTGAAACCATCTTTAAAGGTTCTGCTGATGGTGATATCCCAATAGGCCTCAGTCGATTTCAAGATGGAGGTCCAGATCTGCTGGCCATTGCAGGATCTCAAATTGAATCTGGAAACGCAACTTTAAGCGCCCAAGGTGTTTCATCTCTGCTTAATACCCAAGGCCTGATAGCTGGCTTAGGAAATTTAAACGGAAGTGATAGTTTTGTAGGAATCATTAGAGCTATTGCGGAGGACCAAAACTCTAATATTTTATCCACCCCCTCAATTATTGCTATGGATAACGAGTCTGCGAGCCTGGTCATAGGGCAAGAAATTCCTATTACAACGGGAGAAAGTTTGGGTTCTAGTAACGCCAATCCCTTTCGAACAACCTCAAGGCAAGAGGTAGGCATTAAATTATCCATCACGCCACAAATTAATGAAGGCAATTCTGTAATACTAAAAATTAAACAAGAGGTCTCCGGAGTGGTAGGCCCTTTAACAGGAACAACGGATTTAATCACTAATAAGAGAAGCATTGAAACAACTGTGTTAGTCGATAACAATCAAATGATTGTATTGGGCGGTTTGATTGATGATGATTTGCAGGAGAATGTTTCTAGGGTTCCTATTGTAGGATCTATTCCATTGCTTGGTAGGCTATTTAGATCGTCTGCTGAGTCACGGGTGCAGAGAAACTTGATGGTTTTCCTTAGGCCAACAATACTGTCAGATGCTGAGGATATTTCAGAGCTATCAAATGCAAAATATAATTTTATTACAGCGGAGCAATTACTAAGAGATCCGAATAACAAGACTATATTAGACCTCACCAGAGACTAGGATGGTTGAGAAGAGTTTGTCTGAAAACAACATACCCTTACTGCCTTATGATTTTTCTAAGAGCTGGAGAGTTATAGCATTTGAAAAAAATTTAACACTCAAAGTTCATTCAGAAAAAAAAATTCCACTATTTTTATACAAAGAGATTTCTAGATATTTGCGTCAGCCTTTTGACATCAAGCTTTGTTCTTCCGTAGATTTTGACCAACTGCTAACAAAATACTATGCACTTGGTGAAGATGAATCAGCCATTAATGCAGAGCTATCAGAAAATTTTGATCTGCAGTCATTTGCAAATACATTAGCCCCCACAGAAGACTTACTTAGCGGCGCAAATGACGCCCCTATTATCAAGCTTATTAATGGGGTGATTAGCCAAGCAATTAAGTCTAGAGCTTCAGACATCCATTTTGAACCCTACGAAGCAAATTTTATAGTGAGATATCGAATTGATGGCATCCTTCAAGAAGTCTTAATCCAAGATGCAAGATTATCTGCTCCAATCATCTCTCGGTTAAAGATTATTGCTCGATTAGATATAGCTGAGCGACGCAAGCCTCAGGATGGTCGAGTCTCTTTGTCTTTGGGTTCTAAAAAAGTAGATGTGCGGGTTTCGACATTGCCTTCGTCTTACGGCGAGAGGATCGTTCTGAGATTACTTGATAAACAAGCATCTCAAATTAACATAGAGGACCTGGGTCTTCCTGAGACAATTTTAAGCACATATCAGCGCGCACTGCAGTTTCCAGAAGGCATTATTCTTGTTACCGGGCCCACTGGCTCTGGTAAAACCACAACCTTGTACGCTGGCCTCCAGCATATAAGTGACACATCTCAAAATATCTTAACCGTGGAAGATCCCATTGAATATACTTTACCGGGGATTGGGCAAACTCAGGTGAACCCCAAGGCTGGTTATGATTTTGCATCTGGGTTGAGATCAATTTTACGTCAAGATCCTGATATCGTCATGGTTGGAGAGATTAGAGACATTGAGACTGCCAAAATTGCAATCCAAGCATCATTGACTGGCCACTTAGTTCTTTCAACAGTTCATACGAACAGTGCAATTGGGGCTATCGCAAGGCTCCGCGACATGGGGATTGAATCTTATCTTCTCGCATCCAGTTTAAGATTGGTTATAGCTCAAAGGTTGGTAAGGAGATTGTGTCAAAATTGTAAAGAACCAGTAGAGACATCCTATGCAATCAAAGAAAAATTTCACCTTTCATCCAATGCTATTACGTTTAAGGGAGTTGGCTGCTCTGATTGTAACCAGTCAGGCTTTAAGGGAAGAATTGCTCTAACCGAGGCGATTAGCATTACCGACCAATTAAAGAAAATGATCCACGACGATGCCTCAGAGTCCGACCTCACCAAGGAGGCTTTTGCATACACAGACTCTATTCAATCATCTTCTACTGAGTTATTAATTCAGGGCATTACCAGCTTCCAGGAGTTGCTCAAGCTGCAAAATCATAACGATGTCGACTTATAAGTATTCTGCTTTAGATCTTACCGGCAAGAAAGCGAGCGGCATCCTTGATGCTCAATCTGAAAGAGAGGCAAGACAAATTGTTAAAGCGATGAATTTAACACCCTTAAAAGTCCACCTTACAAATACCAAGAAATCTAAGACCTCAAAAATAAACCATAAAGATTTATTATTTGCTACTCGCCAAATATCAACTTTGCTGGATTCAGGGGTGACGCTTGATGAAACGCTTCAAGCCATAGCGAAGGAAGTAGACAATAAAATTTTGTCATCTGCCCTTCATTCTGTTCGGGATGAGGTGCTTCAAGGCAAAAGAATTGATATTGCTTTATCCTCCTTCCCCAATATTTTTGATCAAACCTTTTGCTCACTAATATCGGCGGGGGATGCCTCGGGAAATTTAAGCTCTGCATTCAACAATCTTGCAGATTATCTTGAAGAATCTGCTCAAATTAGACAGCAAGTGATTACAGCCATGACATACCCAGCATTATTAATGGTATTTTCTATTGGCGTTGTGTTTGGGCTCTTAACATTTGTCATGCCTCAAATAGTCGATCAATTTGTTCGAGCGGGTGCTACATTGCCATTTTTAACCAGAGCTTTAATGACCCTGTCTAATTATTCTTTTTTAATATTAACCATCATATTCTTGATTGGAACTGCTTTGTATTTCACATACCAAAAACTTAATCAAAACCCAGTAACTGCAATTAAAATGCATCAAAAATTTTTACAAGTTCCCCTGCTCGGCAATTTCTTTTTAAATACTGAGGTCGAGAGGTTTTCAAGCATTATGCACCTGATGATGAAGTCAGGTTTGAACTTAGATATGGCTATGGAACAGGCTCAACCCATCATTGGTAACAAATATATTGCCAGCTTAATTAACAAGTCACGAAATGATTTGATGGAAGGAAAGGATTTTATTTTATCTTTAAAAGCGGCCAAGATCTTTCCTTCACTTTTTATCCAGCTACTTTCAAGCGGTTATAAATCTGGCAATCTTGTTTTTATGTTTGAAAAAGTCACGCAATATATGAAGCAAGAAATTGAAAATAAACGGTCCACAGTTTTAGCTTTGCTCGAGCCCTTGATTATTATATTTATGGGAGGAATGATCTTGGTAATTGTTTTGGCGATCTTAATCCCTATAATGGAAATGAACACAATATCACTAGGATAAATCATGAAGACAACTAAACCAGGCTTTACCTTGATAGAATTGATGGCTGTTATAGTGATCATGGGCATTTTAGTCACCATTGTTGCCGTCAACGTTGCGCCATTTCTTCAAAGAGCAAATATAGAAAAATCGAGAGCAGATATCTCGCAGATCACCAAAGCCCTTGAGCTATATAAGTTCAATGAACTATCTTACCCAACTACTGATCAGGGCATAGAAGCATTAATTAATCCTCCCACTGATCTTAAGCGACCATTTCTATATCCTCTAGATGGATACATTAATTCACTTCCAGTCGACCCCTGGGGTAAGGAATACCTTTATCTGCAGCCAGGAGAAAAATCTAAAAAATATGATCTTTACACCCTTGGGGCAGATGGAATTGAGGGGGGCGTTGGTGAGAATGGCGACATAGGAAATTGGCTCAGCGAATTTTGAAAACTCTTCCTGGCTTTACTTTATTAGAGCTTATGATGGTCATTGCCTTGATCGCCTTAACTTCCACGATAGTGCTCACTAATTCAAGTTTCTTAGATAGATATGATGCTGATAATATTCCCACATACGAGAACTTTCTCCAATTCTTGAGCGAAGAAAGTGCCTTGAAAAAAAAGAAAGTGGCTTGGTTTATCGGTAATCAGGAGCAATCAGCCCAGGTCTTTCAGCGTAATGAGTGGCATCACCTAGACTTAGACGAAGACCTTTTTCCAATTATTAATCTTGATGTTGTTTTTAAAGATTCTACAGACACCTCATTTACCATTAACGATGAAAGAAGCGACCCCTTTGTTACCTTTGATCCAATTGGAAGGTCTAGTGGAGCCTCGATTGAATTTTATAATCAAGATGTTGCAATGGTCTTGCTGATCGATCAATTCTCACAAATTACCTTTAAAAATCTAGAATGAATAAAAAGGGATTTAGCCTGCTCGAGGTTGGCGTTGCATTACTGATACTGAGTGTTGCCGTAACAGCGGTATTTCAATTTATAAGCTCAACCACTCTGTCAGTTTACTTAATAGAGAATAGAACTTATGCCAGAGAAATAGCAACAAATCGATTGGCCCTGATTCAAACGCTTGAACCATTTCTTGGTACATCGCAGAGATTTGGAGAGTCTGAGTTTGGGGGAAAGAATTTCTTCTGGTCAGAAGAAATTATCAGCACATCAAAAGAATTCAATCAATTAAATATTTATGTAGGCGTGACCAAAGATTCTCCCATCTATCAACTGAGCACCTTCATTGAAAAAAAATAATTTTTTTAATCCAGGGTTCACTTTGATCGAGGTCCTCATCTCCATTGTAATCCTGAGTATCATTACAATTATTACTTCTAGTTTTTTACAATCCTCAATTCAATCAAGGGAAATTGTTTCACTCAAATCAAAAGAAATCTTAGAAATTAATTTACTCTCCAATGCCCTGAGAACTGATATCGCCAATGCGATCAATGTTCCTATGATGACCTTTGATGGAGTTATTGAGAATGCCACCTTTCGAGGTGAGATTGGCTCGAATGGCTTTGCATTTACAGCTAAAATAGGGCACGGAGAGGCAAAAGATCAAATGCTTGCCAGAGTAGAATACCTTGTAAAAGATAATAATTTTATTAGAAGGCAATTTTTTGCATCTAATCCCTCGGAACCAGAGGCATTCATTGAAACGCCATTAATGTCAGACATCACATATGCTCAGATAGAATTTTCAGACGGAAGTAATTGGTATTTTACCTGGCCTCAAAATGAGATTACAGCAAGAAAAATACCTTCGTTAATAAAAATTTTTTTAGAAAAAGATACCAGTGAAACCTTCACCTGGATCATACCTCACCCCTTACCATTAGTTTATGAATAAGCCAGGCGTTATTCTTATCACAACCCTTTTAGTCATCATGATTATGTCAGTAATCAGCACACAAATTAGCAAGGTGTTCATGCTCTCTTTGCAAAGAGAAGCCTATGCAGATTTTTCTAATACCAGTCGCCAACTGCTAGTTAGCATAGAGGCGCAAGCCATAAAAAGGCTGCAACAAGAAATGAATGCATACAATCTTAAATTACGGTCCGTAGACCCTTTATTAACCAACCCTATGTATTATCAGGTAGGACCAAAGAACCTTGAGATTGTAGTCAAGGACGCCACTAATTGCTTTAACCTCAATAGCCTATTCACTCCAAAACAAAGTCAGTACCAAGTTAATAACTCTCAGAAGGAATGGTTAGAGCGTTTCTTAAGGCTCAAACTTATTGAGGAAATAAAGATTGAATCATTTGTTGATCAGCTAATTGATTGGGTTGATAAGGACAATCAACCTAGAAATTATGGCGCTGAGAATTACTATTACAATGGCCCGGCAAGCTCAATTAAGCAATTTACCTCGAAAAGACTTTTTGCTCAATTATCTGAGATTAAGGTTTTACCAATCGTGTCTCAATTAGATTTTTATGACTTGACAGAGGGGATGTGCATTCTTCCATATTCCAATCACCAGAATATTAATATTAATACCCTAAGCTCTAATCACGCCATGTTAGTAGCAGCATTTTTTTCAGAAAATAATATAGATTACATTGCAAATCAAATAATCGATGTGCCCGAGGAAGGCTATGATGATATAGCTACTTTTATAAAAAAATTTCCAGATTCTATTGATTATCCCCGTCAAGTACTAAGTACTAATTCTCGTACATTCCAATTATACTCTCGACTTCAAGATGAAAATATTTTCTCTGAACTAGAAACTCTTGTTATATTAGATCTCTCAAATCAATCAAAGGTATTAAATAGGAACTTTAATTTATAGCAGATGCGTAATTCAATTATACATTTCCATGACCTTGATTTAGTCAGCCTTGACCTTTATCACTATGAGCATAATGCACTAGTTAAAAACCTTGCCATTGATTTAGCGCAACTCCAGTCACACCTGCCAGAGGATTCTAAGTGCATCGTGTTTCTGCCGTCTCAGCTTTTTGGATCTCACCACTTCAACAATGAGCTGGGCTTAAAAAATGAGGCGCTCGAAGCAAATATCGTGAATGCAATAGAGGATTCTATTATTAGCGATGTTTCGGCGCTACATTTTGTATATGATCCGTCACTATCCATGGCAGCCTGGATTGATGCCAGCCTTCTTGCAGATATTAATAAGGATTTTAATGCTTTAAAAGGCGAGTTTACTTTCTTGCCCGAGCATTTATTATTTGGTCTTGATCAGCCCACGGTATTATTTAATACAAATGGATTTTGCTTAGCCTGCGCTGATGGCTCAGGATTCTCAGGTGACCATGGATCATTTCAACAATTTTATGCTTCTTTAGAGGAGAGTAAATTTGACTTAGCATTAATCAATAGCTTTGCCACGGCAGATAATATTCCAGTGCCTGAAATCTTTGAGGCCAGCAAAAAGATCCAAGCCCTGAGCCAATTTCATATAAATTTTTTGAGCTCTCACAGAACATATGATTTAAATTTTTTTAAAAGACAATTTTCATTAGATTATTTAAAATCACAGATGAATATTACCAAGCGAGATTTCACTCTCTTTGCTGCTGCATGCATCACCATATTTATTGCGCCCTTGCTCTCGAATTATTTATTGCAATCTTACGCTAGCTCCTATAACGAGCAAACAGTCCAAATTTTCAAGCAACTGAACCCAAGTTTCAAGAAATTAGTTAACGCTAAAAGTCAGATTGATGAGCTATCTAAAAACATACCCGAGGAGACCATGGGCGCGGTGAGCTCCGCGGATGAGCTATACCTTCTAACATATCTTGATAAGCTCAACGATCCCGCCTTTAAGATCATTGAGATAGATCTTACCCAGCAAACCATTACCCTTAGCATTGAAAGCCTATCTAAGTTAAAGCTTGCCGTGATTCAAGAGGCTCTAACGCAATACTCACTAGCAGTTGATGACAGCGGTTTGATTGAAAATGATAATTCTTTTTTCGGGAGCCTAATTATTAGGTATAACAATGGATAAAATATTTTCTTCCTGGAAATCCTTGCAGTCTCGAGAGCAATTTATTGTAAAAATTCTGTTAACTGTTTTGATGATAGGCCTATTAAGTTTATTTTTTTCTAATGTTTTAGGTTCTATAGGTCAGAACCAACAAACCCTGGCGGTTAAAAAAATTGAGTTCAATTATGTTCTCAGACAAGCAGAAAGAATTCAATCATTTGTCAGCTCGCGACAACTTGCATTGGATTCGCAAAATCCCGCTGAATTTTTGCTTATAAAGTCTGCTGAGTTTGGTCTAGTAAACTATAGGCTGGTCAAAGAAAATGAACAGAACTCTATCTATTTTTCTGATAACTCTATTGGTAATATTTCCCAATTTTTAAATGCTATCTCAGCCCATCCTTCTATCTCACTCTTTAGAATATCAATTTCACCCACCACAAATAAGTTTGAGTTAAAGGTGGTGCTTGATTTGAAGCAACCAAAATCTTAATAGCACTCTCAGAAATATACTGCAATTATTTTTACATATAGTTTCCTAACTTGTTAGTTTTAAGCTGCTAAGATTTTTAATATATTTAATGTTTTAGGCTTCGCTTAAGTTGAAGTTAGTAAAATACTTCAGACTATTTTTCGTCCCAAAGTGCAGTTAAATTTGCTAAATATTTTGAACTCAGGGCATTAAAAAGTGGTGCTGAATTTGGCTCGCCGCTCATCATAGACTTAAGCTCATCTTTCTCTGTGGCCGTTAGCCTCATAAGTTTAATGGCATTCATCCCTATGAGCATGGTTGATAGGTAGTCCTCAATCCTAACAATTAAAGTGTTTGTTGCAATAAGATCAGTCGATCTCTTATCAACCTTATTTGTTCGCTTGATAATAAATCCTAAGACTATTAAGTTATTAATTAATTTAATTACAGTTGGCAAAGAAATATTCAGATTCTTGGAAACTACACCTGGTGTCAGTGGCTTTAAGCCAAGGCGATGGCGCCTATATATTTCCAAGGTAATAAACCTACTATCTGGGTCAGACACCACTGCATTTTTATGAACAAGATCCTTAAGCATTAATAGCTCCATCGTCTGCACGCTAACCAGCTTAGTAAGTAGGTCCATGAATATTTTTCTTGAGATAACTAGATAACAATATTTTATAAAAATTTGACAGAATTGTCAGATTTTATTCGCTGTAAATGCGCATGGATAAATCATATGGGCGTTTAACCAATCTGGCCATTGCTCTATCTAACAGTTACAAAATTAGATAATAGGCCGTGTGAGTTAAAGAATTTTTATGTCGCTAGAGTAGATTTGATGGAATAGCTTAACTGCAATAGAGTCAGAAACACCCCATTTTGTTGAGGTAATGACTTCAACCTCTAGCATTTCAGCAATAAATTTAAAAATTTTTAATGCATCATCAATGACGTCCGCTCGATCAGGCGAGAATTGATAGGTTGAAATTTTTTTCTTAGTTGTCAGTCGGCCAAGCTGATCTGCCCGCTCATTAAAATCCTTTGTTTTGAGGCTTGTAGCATTTTGGGATTCAAGAAATGATTTAATATTGCCTCCGATACCAGTTAATTTTCTCACAGGTTTGATTGAGAGCAGCCAGGCCTCTAATCTTTTCCACTCTTCGATTTCATCTTTTTTAAGCATGTTTCTCACAGCACCCAGTTGAAATGAGCGTATCTCAATTTCCTCCCTCTGCCTGAAGTAAAACTCTGTACTGCCTCCACCCAAATCAACAAATAATTTAGTTTTGCCAGCGCTGGCTTGAGGGTGAAAGCCGATGAGCTTTGCTTCCTCTAAACCAGATATGATGCGCAATGGGTGATGAATAGCGGTCTCAATATATCTTCTCGCCTCCTCAGAATTTGTCGTGTCTCTGAACGCAGAGGTCGCGATGATTTCATAGTGCGTAATATCGTTACTCTTAAATATTTCCTCGTAGCCTTGAATGGTTTCTATTACTTGATTCAGCTTGATCTTGCTGAGCTGTCCTTGCTCAAAAACTTCACTCCCCAGTCTGATAGGCGACCTCATGCCCTGAACGAATTTCATGGATGCAGGGGTGGTGCTAAAAATCTTAGATTTAATAGCATTGGTCCCTATGTCAATAGATGCAATCTTCATTTACTCATACTCATCATCCATGTACTTTGTCAAAATCATGTATTGATCATAATTTAAATTATTAAACTCAACGCCTTCTAACAGCACCTTATAGTTATTAATTTTTCGTGACCAGGTCAAAGGCTTGAGTAATTTTTTATTTTCATACGAGGTTTGGTTCAGAAGAAATCTAAGGGCGGTTAGTCTTGCAATCATTTTATTGTTCGCATTAATTTTAATCCAGGGGGAGGACTCTGGGGATGTGAGCCCAAACATTTGATCCTTGTAAAGGGTGAAAGTATCCCACTTAGTGACTATGCGCTCATCATTTGGTGAGAGTTTCCAATACTTGAGTTCAGATTGTTTCCTGGCCTTCATGCGCCTTTGTTGTTGATCTTGAGATAGAGAAAAGTAGAATTTAATAATTTCTATACCATCTTCTTGCAATGCTTCCTCCCAAGGAACCACTTTGCCCATAAAATCCCTGTATTGTTTTTCATTGCAATACCCCATCACGGGCTCGGTTAAGGCACGGGTGTACCAAGATCTATCTAAAAATGCGATCTCACCTTTTTTTGGAAGTATTTTTGCCCACCTTTGAAACCAGTGACTGGATTCCCATTTGGTAGGAATACCCAGATTGACGTATTTAAAATTTTTAGGAATGAGGTATTGAGCAAAGAACTTGAATGCCGAGCTTTTCCCAGCTGTATCTCGCCCCTCAAATACTATGCAGATTCTACGTTCATTCTTGATGACATCTTCTTGGAGCTTCAGGAGCTCAATTTGCAATCTACGCTTTTCAAGCTGATAAGATTTCTCGTTAAGTTTTTGATATTCTTTTTGATCAAATAATATAAGCATAGGTCTTAATAATTAACTTACATTACTTAGTAAGTCATTGGTTTGATTGATATTATAGTTGCTAAGCAGTTTAATTTATGAGAATTTCTTATAGATTTTGCTTAAAAGGATATTATGGGCTTATGACAGATAATTTAGAGAGCAGGGTGCAGGTGCTAGAAGATACGCTTGCGATACAAAACTTAAAACATTCCTACCTTAACGCTTGTGACTCTAAGGATGTCCCCGTTATTATCTCAAGCTTTGTTTCATCTTCTTGCTTGATAGATTACGGGCCAGTTGGTATTTTTACTAACCCAGCGGATTTAGCACAGGTGTTTAAGGAGGTCGCATGCCATGACTTCATGCTTGAGTCCCATCATGCGCACAACCCCATCATTAAAATTTTAGATTCTGAGAGGGCGTCTGGAGACTGGTCTCTTACCTATCATTTAATAAATTTGAGCAATGAGACGATTACAACTTTGCAAGGCAGTTATCGAGATCTCTATCAAAAGGCTCAGGGTCAATGGTTAATTCAAGAGACTGTTTTTAGAGCCAGCTCATCATTAAATTTAGAGATCGAAGAGAGGATGTTAAAGGTCATTTTTGCAGGCAAACCTTAGACAGGCGTTGCTAGACAGCTTATAAGATAAGCGTTGCTCGCGCGCACAGCTTCGTTTAATCCCACCTCAGTTAACTCACCATTTTCCTTGGTATTGAGAGACAGAATAGAGAATATAATCTGAGTAATAACAAGGAAAACCCCTGCCTTATTAAACATGTTAGGCAGCCCTATTGAGCCCTCCACATGCTTTAAAATAGTTGCAGCAATTTTGTGTAATTCAGAGCTTGTGACAGCCGGACTGACAGTATTCTCTAAAATTAATTTCTGGGCCCCAGGTCTTGCGTTAAAGAATCCAATAATGCTGTCGACACAATTTTTTAGACATCGAGAATAATCAGCTCCTACGTGTGTTTGCAGATCCACACTCAGAACCTCGTTGCATGCCTCAACATATCTTTTAATCAGAGCCAGCTTAATATCATCAGTTGTTTCAAAGAATTTATAAGTTGACGTGCGCTTTAGCCCAGCTTCTACTGAGATTTTTGCGATACTCAGAGCGGACAGGGGCTCATGCTCTAATATTAATTCCGCTGTATCAAGAATTTTATTAATTCTATCTAAGCTGCGCTGCTGTTTAGCTGGTAGGATCATTCTCTTATTATCGACATTTGTTCTAAAAATAACAATTAGATATAGCTTTTTTTTATAGTTTAGTATATTGTGACTTTCGTGTGACAAATAAGTGTCATAAAAGAAACTATATTTTAAGAATTATTAAATGAGCATAAAACAATTATTACTAAGCCAGGGCTTGATCCCTAAAAAAACAGAAGCATATGACATGCAAATCTTTGGTTTTTTCTCCCTATGTTTCCTCTTAGCTGCCATTATTTATTCCGCATAAAATAACTTAGAGTTGGTGATTTCCAATAAAAAACGTAACTAATCTAGGGTAGATAGAAACCTCTAATTACCTACTTTTTTATTCAATTACTTCACATAATTGTTGCAGTGATGTTTCTCTATATTTGCATTAATAAGATTTAATAGATATCAAATAACTACTATTTTTTAATGTGCATATGGAAGCTTTATTTCTTGATCCGTTTTTCATACTTTTAATAGCAAGTTTTATTGGCTTTTTTATGGCCTTTGGAATAGGCGCTAATGATGTAGCAAATTCCATGGGTACCTCCGTTGGCAGTAAAGCCATTACTATTAAACAAGCAATAATTATAGCGGCCATTTTTGAGTTCCTTGGAGCTTTCTTGGCAGGCGGAGAAGTTACCTCCACCATTCGCAAAGGCATTGTTGACCCCAACATCTATGCCAACGATATTAATATTTTTATTATTGGTATGATGGCCGCACTTCTTGCTGGCGGCACTTGGTTATACATTGCAAGTTTGCGAGGCTGGCCAGTGTCTACCACCCATTCTATTGTTGGCTCCATTATAGGCTTTGTTCTTATAACAAAAGGCGTTGATGCTGTCTCCTGGGGCAAGGTTGGCAATATTGCTATGAGCTGGGTTACATCACCTTTGTTCTCTGCCATCCTGGCTTTTGGCCTTTACATGTCAGCAAAAAAATTAATTCTTGATCGGTCCAACCCTGAAAAAGCTGCCATTACTTTCATTCCTTTTTACAGTTTCCTTGTTGCTGTTGTGATTTCGCTTGTTACAGCAAGAAAAGGGCTGAAACATGTTGGCGTTGAATGGTCAGACAACGAGATGTATTTATTTATCTTTGTATTTAGTTCTGTGGTTGGTCTTGCCACAGCGTTTTTTTTAAGAAGAAATCAAGAGAGAATTATGCAAGACGGTGGAATTGAATTTGCATTTGGTTTGCTGATGATTGTTTCAGCTAGCGCCATGGCTTTTGCCCATGGATCAAATGATGTGGCGAATGCGATTGGTCCATTGGCCGCGATAGTGAGCGTGGTTGATACTGGAGTTATTGGCTCCAAAGCAGCTATCAGTCCCTGGGTCTTATTGGTTGGAGGTATAGGCATTGTATTTGG
>JGI20156J14371_10001741_pt1 | contig 17781 bp, 18 predicted proteins | sample COG_06_FD_14371 | JGI IMG/M metagenome (IMG submission 14371)
TCCCACCGCAAGCGAAAGGCCCCGAAATCTGCACGCATATGCGTCGCCCCAGGCTGCGGGCTAGCAAGATGGTGGTCGGCCAACAAGGAGCATAAGTGCGCTAGGCTGCGCGCACGGTCGTCAGGTGCCAACCACATCACCACATGCGTGATCGCAGTCGGCAACTGCACGGACTCAGGCGGTCGCGCGTGAATTTCGTTGTGTAACGGCTGTCGCAGGGGATGCATTTTCATAGGGGCGTACTCATCGATTTGCATTCACATTAATTAAAGTCTCAGCATCGCGCCAAGGCTTCAGCATCTTCAACCACTTAACGCAAGGTAACTTAAAGCGCGCTTCTACCGCTTGCGCGCGGGCAAGCAACGTCAGGCGGTCGGGTTGATCCGGGCGAGCCTGTGCCAGCACCACACAATTCCCCTCCCGTGTCGGCGTGAAGGCCCAGAGTGCATCCTCGCCAAACACCTGCGCCATGTTTTGCATAGAGACATTAAAGCTGGCATGGCGGCCAAATAAGTTAACCGTCATGATGCCGTTGTCCGATAGCACGTCGCGGCAACTGGCATAAAAATCAGCGCTGTCTAATACGGGGCCTGCTGCCTCGTGGTCGTAAAGGTCTACCTGCAACGCATCGATCGCGTGTCGCCATTCTGGCGCCTTCAAAACGTCTTGCGCATCCCCCAGAACGACATTTAACCGTTCATCGTTTGGTGGCAACTTAAACCAGTGGCGACACACAGCGAGCACCTCTGGGTTGATCTCCACCGCAGTGGTCAACATGCCTAACTTTTTATAGCAATATTTAGTCAGCGCAGCGGACCCCAGTCCCAGTTGCATCGCATGCAAATCCCCGACCGTCGCCAGGTCCACGAACAACAGCCAAGCCATCATGCGGCGCACGTAATCCAGCTCAATCTCGTAAGGCTTATCCAGCCACATCGAGCCCTGAACCCACTCCGAGCCCAGATGCAGGTAGCGTACCTCGCCATCCTCAGAGAAATTAACCTGTGGGAGCGTGACGGCCTTGGCTTCGCGCGCAGTGGACTTAGACAATTTGATGCTCATGCCCAATTATTACGGTTTTAAAACCAGTTTCGCTAGTCGTGGCAATACGCGACAGGCATTCAACTGGGTCTGGGCAGCGAGCGCCCCTAGCGAGACCCCTTTTAAACCAGCCATCACCTCCGCGATACGCGGCAGCTCACGCGATGAGTTGGGCGCCTGCCTCTGCCCTTGCGCGCGTGCATGTGCGGTCACGTAAAGCCAATGAGGGGGGATGTCGGGGCCATCCGTCTCCAGAACCACGTGTGTCAATGCGGTGTCTTGTGCCAAACGCCTAATTTGACGAGAGGCCTCAAACGTCAGCGTCCCACCGAAACCCAAGCAAAAGCCCGCCGAGGTAAACGCCGCCGCCTGCACAGCACTGCCGTTAAACGCGTGCGCAATGCCGCCGCAAACGGGTAATTGGCGCAAATGCTTCAACAAATCATCAGCGCTCTTACGCACGTGCAGTATCACGGGCAACTGGTGCTTGCGCGCTAGTTTTAGTTGCGACCGGTAAATGTGTGCACAGTGGGCTTTTGCCTCCGGTGTTTGCAAAGCAGGTACGAACCCATCTAAACCAATTTCACCCACAGCAACTAGACGCGGATCATCGCGGCATGCCGTCAACTGCGCGTCCAACGCGGCCACATCATCGTCGCCGGCGTCTAATGCGTGTAGCGGGTGAATCCCAAGCGCATAGGCGTCGTTATGGGTGTGTGCCCAATCTCTCACGGCGACAAAATTTTGCCGATGCACGGCAGGCACAATACAAAGCGACACGCCCGCTTGCTTGGCTGCACCACGCAGACTGGCAGCCTGCGTCGGCGAACCAAACTCAGCCGCATCCCAATGGCAATGTGTGTCTATCCACTCGACCGCCATCGTACTCAAGCCGTTAGCGCACCCAAGACCCCGTTGTCTAAACGGTGTTGTCGTTGACACCAAGTCGCCAATTCCACGTCGTGCGTCACCACGATTAATGCCGACCGTTGCGCCTCGGCCAGCGACAACATCAGCGAAAACACGCCCTTGGCAGCCGTTCTATCCAAGTTACCCGTGGGCTCATCCGCCAAAATACAAGCGGGCTCGGTGACCAAGGCCCGCGCCACCGCAACACGCTGTCGTTCACCACCAGATAGCTCGGCGGGACGGTGGAGCAACCTATCCCCCAGCCCCACTTTCTCTAGCACTGCGCGCGCTTTTTCGTGCGCAAGCGCCACGGGCATGCGACGCACCCACAAAGGCATGGCGACGTTATCCACGGCGGTGAATTCAGGCAGCAAGTGGTGAAACTGATACACAAACCCCAGATGCTGGTTGCGCCAGCGGCTCTGTTGGGCCGCAGCCATCTCAGACCAAACGCCGCCGCACAATGCCGCCGTGCCCGTGGTGGGCGCATCCAGACCACCCAGAATATGCAACAGCGTGCTTTTACCCGACCCAGAGGCTCCCACGATCGCAACCGTCTCACCCGCCTCCACGCGTAAATCGACGTCCTTCAAGACCGTGACATCTAGCCGCCCTTCCGAGAAACGCTTGCCCAGGTGCTGCGCCGTGATGACTGGATTACTCATAGCGCAAGGCCTCCGCGGGGTTGATGCGGCTGGCACGCCAACTGGGGTAAATCGTTGCCAACAACGACAAAATCAGCGCACTCACCGTGATGGGAAAAATATCACCCCACTGCGGATCGCTAGGCATCTGGCTAATGAGGTAGATATCTTGCGGCAAAAACTGGGTGCCCAACAGGTGTTCGATGAAGGGAACGATGACATCGATATTGAATGCCACGAGCATCCCCAAACCCAAGCCGGCCACGGTGCCCAAAAAGCCAGACGTAGCGCCTTGCACCACAAAAATGCCCATGATGCTCAGCGGCGAAGCCCCCAAGGTTCTCAAAATAGCAATATCGGCGCGCTTGTCGGTCACCGTCATCACCAAGGTGCTGACCAAATTAAACGCGGCGACCGCCACGATCAAGGTGAGGATGATGGCCATCAGCCGTTTTTCGACCTGCACCGCCGCAAACCAGTTTCGATTTTGACGCGTCCAGTCGCTCACCCAATAATCAGTGCCGAGGTCGGCAGATACCGCCGCCGCAACGCCGCGTGAGCGGTTGAAGTCATCCAAGCGCAAACGAACGCCCGTCGGCCCCGTTAGTCGAAACAGGCGTTGGGCATCGCTGATGTTGAGATAAGCGTAACCCGCATCAAACTCGTAATGCCCTGAGTCAAACAGGCCAACGACGGTCATTTGTTTTACCCGGGGCACCACGCCAGCCGGTGTCATTTGTCCGCTAGGCACCATTAGGGTAACGCGGTCGCCCGTGGTCACGCCCAAGCCTCTGGCCAAACTCCCACCCAAAATCACCCCGAAGTCACCCGGGGCCAAACGCGCTCGAAGCACCTCGGGCATGTCCTTGACCAACGGGGTCACCAACGGCTCCAAAACAGGATCAATACCCCGCAACATGACGCCGCGCATGGTGTCCCCACGCGCGATCAGCCCCTGTGCAGCGACAAACGGTGCCGCCGCCTCAACATGCTCTTGTGCCTTCAGACGCGCCATCAGGGTGGCCAGATCGGCCACACTTTGATCGGCGCCATCAAACACCTCCACATGCGCCAAAACGCTCAGCATGCGGTCGCGCACCTCCTTTTGGAAGCCATTCATAACAGACAGCACAATAATCAAGGCCGCCACCCCCAACGCAATGCCCAACATGGACACGCCAGAGATGAAGGATATGAATCCATTGCGGGCTGTTGTTTTAGCCGCTCGGGTGTAACGCCAACCGATGCGAAGTTCGTAAGGAAGATTCATGAGCGCCATAATGTGAAGTTGTCATTGTGGCAGGCTTAGCGACCGTCACCACACGAGCGAGGCTAGGCGCGCCCAGACCACCCCAAAATCATGCCACAACATCTTTTTATCCCCCTCGCCACTTGGCCAAGTCACGCAGGGCAAGCCGCCACGCCGCTAGACCAAGCACTGCCTCATCTCGCACAACTGTTAGGAACCTGGTTTGCCGACACCCCCCTAGCCGTCGCTGCAGACTGGGTAACCCCCATAGAGCGCTGCTATGCGGACGCGTTGGGCTGGCACGCCAGCCGCGCCACGACCAGCGACCCCTTACCCCTCGCCGCACTACAAGACCAGGCAACTGACGCCGTACCCTGCGCTTGGGTGCGCCCGGTGCATCTCATCAGCAGCATGAATGACGTGCGGGTCTGTGACCCCAGTGTGCTGCGCCTCAGCGCGGCTGAGGCCCAGCCCCTGTTTCAGGCTTTGGCCGAATTATGCAAAGAAGATGGTTTGCAACTGGACATGCGCGCACCCACCCGTTGGTTGCTACGCGGGGAGGCCTTGCGGCACATCAGAACGCCCAGCCTCGCGCTGGCAGCCAACCAACACATTGCTGACTACCAACCTTTTTTGCCCGATTCAGTACACACAAGCACCCCGACACCCGAGAGCGGCGAAGCCAAAGGCAATCTGCAATGGCTGCTGCGTTTGCAAAATGAAGCCCAAATGCTGTTCTATACCCATCCTGTGAACGATGCCCGCCACGCCCAGCGGCGCCCAGAGGTCAGTGGTATCTGGGTAGAGGGTGCCGGCGCCATAGCGACGCCCGCAGCGACTGCCCCCCACAAAACAAGTCATCTGGTGCGACGCGCTGAGCGCACACGCCGATGATGCCCACGCATGGCAAGCCGCCTGGCGCGCGCTAGACAGCGACAGCCTCGCCCCCTTGCTCGCGAATCCAGCGGGCACAGGCGATGCCGTTACGTTCGGCAACGCCACCCATGCCATCACTTGGCGCCGACGTGCACCCACGTGGTGGCGTCGTGCCAAGCAACCGTGGCAACGCCTTAAGCTGGGACGTCACCCCGCACTTCCGAGTAGTCTGTTGTAGCGCGACAATAGGGAACCTCATTGCATCCGTACACAGCCCGTTCACCCACTCACCCCGTTGCCTCATTAGCCCCGCACCTTGTACCCCGGTAAGCCATGCAAATCATCACCCGAGACGTTCCACCGCGCGCCACCTGGACCTTAGAACAGGCAGGGGTGCACCCCTTGTTGGCGCGCCTCTTTGCCGCACGCGGTGTGCACTCGTCAGAAGATTTGGATGACGGACTGGCCAAATTACTCCCTCCCGACCAACTGCTGGGCATCACTGAGGCCGCGCAGATGTTGGTGACCGCCATTCAGGCACAAGCGCCGATTTGCATCGTGGCCGACTATGACTGCGATGGTGCGACGGCCTGCGCCGTCGCCGTCCGTGGCCTGCGCCTGCTGGGCTCAAACCATGCGCATTACTTGGTCCCTGACCGCGTCACAGACGGCTATGGCCTGACACCGGGCATCGCCAAGCGCGTTGCCGCGACTGGCGCGCGCTTGTTGGTCACCGTCGACAACGGCATCGCGAGCTTTGACGGTGTGCAGACGGCAAAAGAATTGGGGATGCAGGTACTCATCACCGACCACCACCTCCCTGCGTTACTGGACGGTCGTGTGCAGGTGCCACAGGCCGATGCCGTCGTGAACCCCAACCAGCCGGGTTGCCCATTTGAAAGCAAGTCCATCGCCGGCGTTGGCGTGATGTTTTATGTCTTGCTTAAGACACGCGCACTGATGCGCAGCGCGGGGATTTTTGACGCCGCCACACAACCCAAACTCGACACCTTGTTGCCCTTGGTCGCGTTAGGCACCGTGGCGGATGTGGTCAAACTAGACGCCAATAACCGGCGCTTGGTCGCTCAGGGCTTGAAACGTATCCGTGCAGGCCACCTGCCCGCAGGCATGGCCGCACTGTTTCAAATTGCCGGGCGACAGACCGCCACCGCCAGTACGGGTGACTTTGGTTTTGCGGTGGGACCACGCTTGAACGCAGCGGGTCGCTTGGCTGATATGACCTTGGGCATTGCCTGCCTCATTACCGACGATGCCGCACACGCCACCACGCTGGCACAGTCGCTAGACCAAATTAACCGAGACCGCAAAAGCATAGAAGGCGACATGCGAGAGCAGGCGCTGGCGATGGCAGAAGACATGCTGGACGCAGCCGATGAAGCACCGCCCGCCATTTGCATCTTTGACCCCGACTTTCATGAGGGGGTAGTGGGCATCGTGGCGTCACGACTCAAAGACAAGATGCACCGCCCCACTTTCGTCTTCGCTATGAGCCAAGCAGCTGGCGCTGAAGATGAACTAAAAGGATCAGGGCGCTCCATTGCGGGCTTCCACCTGCGCGATGCGTTGGACTTGATCGCCAAACGTCACCCCGGCGTTTTACTGCGATTTGGTGGCCACGCAATGGCGGCGGGTTGCACCATTGATGCCGACCAATTAGACACCTTTGAGACCGCCTTCCAGCAAGTCGCCAGTGAGTGGCTAGACGAGAAAACGCTCACCCGACAGCTGGAGACCGATGGCGCGTTGGCTCCCGCTTACCGCCATCCAGATATCGTCGACCACTTGCAGCAAGCCGTCTGGGGGCAAGGATTTGCGCCCCCCGTATTTAGCGAGTGGCTGGACGTGGTCTCCCAGCGCATCGTCGGGGAAAAACACCTGGCACTGAAACTGAAGCACCAAGGTCAAGCCGTGGATGGCATCTGGTTTGGCCACACCGAGCCGCTACCCGCCAAGGCCTTGCTCGCTTTTCGTGTGGACGCCGATAGTTGGCAAGGACAGCGTCGCGTGCGCTTTCTGATTGAAGGACAACAAGCATGACATTCGCCGCACCGCGCGCCGACCTAGGCACACTCAACGCAGACCTGCATTGCCACTCCACCGCGTCGGACGGTACCTTGGCACCCGAGCGGGTCGCCCAACGCGCCGCTGACAACGGCGTCGCGATCTGGGCGCTGACCGACCACGATGAGTTAGCGGGCCAAGCGCGGGCGCGTGAGGCCGCTGGCGACTTGGGCATGACTTACGTCACGGGCACAGAGGTCTCCGTGAGCTTCGCCGGTTGCACCGTGCATATCGTGGGCTTGGGGTTTGATCCCGACAATCCAGACTTGATAGCGGGGTTGCACAAGACGCGCAGTGGCCGTGACCTGCGTGCGCGGGAAATGGCTGCGGAGTTGGCCAAGGTGGGAATCAAAGGGGCTTATGAGGGCGCGTTGACCTATGTGGACAACCCCGAACTGATCTCGCGCACCCACTTTGCACGCTATATCGTGGACATCGGCATGGCCAAGGACACCCATGACGTTTTTAAAAAATACCTCGCCGACAACAAGCCCGGCTACGTCCCCCATCGTTGGGCGGGACTCGGGGAGGCCGTAAAGTGGATCACGCAGGCGGGTGGCATCGCGGTGGTCGCACATCCCGCCCGTTACCCCCTGAGTCCCACCGCTGAATACGCGCTCTTAAGTGAATTTAAAGCCCACGGCGGTCAGGGCATTGAGGTGGTCACCGGCAGCCACAGCCCGGCTGAGTTCACGCAGTACGCGGACATTGCGCGAGAGTTTGGCTTTTATGCGTCGCGCGGTAGTGACTTCCACAGCCCCGAGGAAAGCCGTATGGACTTGGGTGCGCTGCCGCCCTTGCCCGCCGGTTTAGCACCGGTGTGGCAGGCGTTTTAGGTTCCCCTCATGGCACAAAACTTTGAGATTCACCCCGACAACCCGCAGCCGCGCCTGATCAAGCAAGCCGCCGCGCTGTTGCGTGCAGGCGGCGTGCTCGCCACCCCCACGGACTCCAGCTACGCCTTGGTTTGCCACTTGGACGACAAGGCGGCCGTTGACCGGATGCGCAGAATACGCCAAGTCGATGACCGCCACCACCTCACCTTGCTTTGCGCAGACCTCAGCGCAGTCGCTAGCTACGCCAAAGTTGACAACCAGCAATACCGCTTGTTAAAGCTCGCAACGCCCGGCGCCTTCACGTTTATTTTGGATGCCAGCAAGGAAGTCCCCAGGCGAGTCAGCCACCCATCGCGCAAGAGCATTGGTTTGCGGGTCCCTGATCACCGGGTCATACACGCCCTGCTCGCAGAGCACGGCCAACCCTTGCTTGCGACCACACTCATACTGCCCAACGCGGAAGCGCCTCTTAACGATGCCGAGGAGATTCACGCACACCTTGCCTCAGAGCTGGCGGGCGTCATCGACGCAGGAGCCTGCGCAGGCACGCCCACCACCGTCATCGACCTAACGCCCATGCGCACGGGTGAGGCGCCAGACATCATTCGCAAGGGCGCAGGCGACTGGACGTCGTTGGGTCTCTAAAACCAGGGCAAGACCAAAACAGGGCCACAATACACGCATGGACTTCGCATCAATCATACAAACCGTGGCGATCTACGCGCTACCGGTTTTATTTGCCATCACGCTACATGAGGCGGCCCACGGGTACGCCGCACTGAGGTTTGGCGACAACACAGCCGCCATGCTCGGGCGCATCACACTGAACCCGCTGAAGCACATCGACCCCGTCGGGACCATCGCGATGCCGCTGATGCTTTACTTCGCAACGGGCGGTGCTTTCTTATTTGGCTATGCCAAGCCGGTGCCCGTGCGTTTTGGCAACCTGAACAACCCCAAACGCGACATGATCTGGGTGGCTTTAGCCGGTCCCATGGCCAATTTTGTACAGGCCTTTTTGTGGGTCATTGGCATCTACCTGCTCTACGCCTTGGGTATTCAAGAGCGGTTTTTTATCGAGATGTGCCGCGCGGGCATTTTGGTTAACCTAGTGATGTTTGCATTTAACCTCTTTCCCATGCCCCCCTTGGACGGTGGACGCATACTCGTCGGCCTACTGCCCATGCGCGCCGCGGTGGCGGTGTCCAAGGTTGAGCCTTGGGGCTTCTTCATTGTGATGGGGTTGGTCTTGGCAGGTATCGTTAGCAACCTGTGGTTGCGCCCGCTCATGCAAGTGACGGGTGGGCTGATCGAGGTGCTTGCCACTCCGTTCCGTTTGCTACTGACCTAGGTCAAACTCACCCCGCGCGCCCTACTTTCGCCTTTCGCGTTTCGTTTCACCTTTTCGTTTTTTAAGCCATGTCTGTTTCAGAAAATAAGCCATCTCCACATACGAACACCCAAGAGCGCGTGCTCTCTGGCATGCGGCCAACAGGCGCCCTGCACCTTGGCCATTACCATGGCGCACTAAAAAATTGGGTGCGCTTGCAAAGCGAACTGAACTGCTTTTATTTTGTCGCTGACTGGCATGCGCTCACCACACACTACGAAAACCGCGAAGTCATAGAAAAAAATGTCTATGAAATGGTGATTGATTGGCTGGCGGCCGGTTTAGACCCCAATCAGTGCACGCTCTTTTTACAAAGCCGCATCCCCGAGCATGCCGAGCTGTTCACCTTGCTCGCCATGGGCACGCCGTTGGGTTGGTTAGAACGTGTTCCCACCTATAAAGACCAACAAGAGAAGCTGAAAGACAAAGACTTATCGACTTACGGCTTCTTGGGCTATCCCCTGTTGCAGGCCGCGGACATCTTGATTTACAGGGCCAAGCATGTGCCCGTTGGGGAAGACCAGGCCAGCCATGTCGAGTTAACGCGCGAAGCGGCGCGACGCTTTAACCATTTGTACGGGCGCGAAGCCGACTTTGCAGAGCGTGTAGCGGTCAGCTTGGAAAAAATGGGTAAGGATGCCGCCAAGCGATTTGAGAAATCACGCAAGAAATTTCAAGAAACCGGCGATACCGCCTCGCTAGAAGGTGCCTTGGGCTTCGTCGCCGCACACAGCGAACTCAGTGCCTCCGAAAAGGAGCGTTTGCAGGGCTACTTTAAAGGGACGGGCAAATCCATTTTGGTCGAACCGCAAGCGCTGCTAACCGAGGCCAGCCGCTTACCCGGTCTTGACGGTGCAAAAATGAGCAAGAGCTACAACAATGCCATTGCCATGCGAGAAGACAAGGCCAGCATTGAGATCAAGATCAAGCGCATGCCCACCGACCCGGCTCGGGTGAAACGCACCGATGCAGGGGACCCCGAACGCTGCCCCGTTTGGCAATTCCACAAGGTCTATTCAGACGTCGCGACGCAGGAGTGGGTCAGCACCGGTTGCCGCAGTGCGGGCATCGGTTGCCTAGACTGCAAACAACCCATCATCGAGGCGGTCTTGCGTGAGCAACAACCCATGCTTGAGCGGGCACAGCCCTTTGTCGACAACCCCAAATGGGTCAGAGATATCGTGGATGCTGGCACCGATAAAGCGCGTCAGGTAGCGCGGGAGACCATGCGCGATGTCCGCGAGGCCATTGGCCTCGCCTATTGAGATGTGCCTAAATGGTTACAAATTGCGAACGATACCCAAATTACGCCTAATTTAGCGCTAGGATATGCATTACTGAATTAACTATTAGTTCCGCCAAGTCTCAAGGACGTGAAGCGCAACTACGACGGATATCTTTATGATGAGCATTCTTGTTATCGATGACCACCCACTGATGCGTGATGCGTTGGTCATGCTGTTGCGTCGTTTGCGCACCAAAGCCAACATCGTCGAGCTCGACCGCCTCGCCGTTGTCAACCAAGCCATCACTGACCATGGCACACCCGAGTTGGTGTGCCTGGATCTCAAGCTACCCGATACCAACGGCGTTTCCGGCGTACGCGAATTGCGTCGCCTGCTGCCCGACACCTCCTTGGTGGTGTTATCGGCGTCGCCTGCAACCGACTACGCCGACCTCGCGCTTGAAGCGGGTGCAGACGCCTACGTAGAGAAGTCGCTGGGCGCCGCGCATATTGCCAAGGTGCTCAAGGAATTCATGGGCCCTAGCGAAGAGGCGGATGAAGACGCACCGACCGTGCCTGAGAAGCTCTCCAAGCGTCAAAAACAACTGTTGGTGATGTTGGACAAAGGCCTGAGCAATCGCGATATCGCCGATTCACTATCCATCAGCGAGCACACCGTCAAGGTGCACCTGTGGCGCCTATTCCGTCGCCTCAATGTGAAGAGCCGCTCGCAAGCCAGCCATCTGGCGCGTAATGCCGGACTCATAGACTTTTAAGCCATCTCCATTGCGATGACCGCTGAGTGGCCGACCTTTCGTCAAAGGTCGCGCCGGTGTCCCCGCTCGCGGTGAGCTAACGCAACACGGTTTTGCCACCCATATACGGTTGCAAGGCCATAGGGATGTGTATGGAACCGTCCGCTTGTTGGTGGTTTTCTAATACCGCGACCAATGCACGTCCCACCGCCAGACCCGAGCCATTTAGCGTATGGACCCAATCGTTTTTGCCTGCCGCATTTTTAAACCGGGCCTGCAAACGACGCGCCTGAAAGGCGTGGCAGTTTGAAACTGAGCTGATTTCTCGGTAGGTGTTTTGCGCGGGTAGCCAAACCTCTAGGTCATGTGTCTTGGTCGCACCAAAACCCATGTCACCGGTGCAAAGCAACACCACGCGATACGGCAACTCCAGTGCTTTCAAAATGGCTTCGGCATGGCCAGTCATTTCCTGCAACACCGCCTCACTCTGATCCGGGTGCACGATTTGCACCATCTCGACCTTGTCGAACTGGTGCTGCCGAATCAAACCGCGGGTATCGCGTCCGTGGCTACCCGCCTCGGAGCGGAAGCACGGGGTGTGGGCCGTGAGCTTCATGGGCAGGTCGGCCTCGGTCAATAAGGTGTCACGTACAAAGTTGGTTAGTGGCACCTCAGACGTGGGAATCAAGTACAGCTTGTTATCTTCGCCGAGGCCCGTCGTGTCCCCGTCTTGACCGCCTTTGATTGCGGCAAACAAGTCCTCCTCAAACTTAGGCAACTGACCGGTACCGCGCAGAGATGTGGCGTTCACCGCGTAGGGCGTGTAGCACTCGGTATACCCATGCTGTTCTGTTTGGGTATCCAACATAAAGGCCGCCAACGCACGATGCAAACGGGCAACCGGCCCACGCATGACAGCAAAGCGGGCGCCTGACAACTTAACGCCCATCTCAAAGTCCAAACCCAAAGGCTCTCCTAAGTCGACATGGTCTTTGGGCTCAAACGCTAGGGGCTCTGGCAAACCAGCGTCGCCGCCTTTCGGGGACCAGCGGCGCAGCTCGACGTTGCCAGACTCGTCGGCGCCCAAAGGCACGTCATCTTGCGGTAGGTTGGGCACACCCATCAACAAATTGTGTAAGGGCTCTTGTAGCGCCTCTAATGCGGTGGCTGATGCGTCGAGCTCGGACTTGATTGACGCCACTTGCGCCATCACCTCGTCAGCCGACTCGCCTTTGCTTTTTAGTTGACCAATTTGCTTACTCAGCGTGTTGCGCTGTGCCTGTAACTCTTCGGTACGGACTTGTATGGTTTTACGCTGGGTCTCTAAGGACTGGAATGCAGCCACATCCAGAAAAGGTTGCGGCTGCTTGCGCCGCTCCAACGTTTTCACGACGGCGTCTAGGTCTTTGCGAAGGGATACAACATCTAACATGGTTTACACCGTAAAAAATAAAGAAAAAATCAGCCGCCAACGGCGGCGAGTTGCCAGCGTCACTGGCCAGATGACGCATCCAACCGCAAACCCTTTGGTAGCGGGAACTGCACCGCCTCTTCCACACCAGGCATGGACTGCACAGACAAGACGCCCAGCGCACGCAAGCGGGTAATAACGTCTTGCACCAAGACATCTGGCGCGGACGCCCCGGCGGTCAGTCCCACGCGGTCGCAGCCCGCCACCCACGCAGGGTCAAGGTCTGCGGGGTCGTCTAACATATGCGCAGGGGTTCCCAGTCGCTGTGCCAATTCCGCCAAGCGGTTGCTGTTGGAGCTGGTCGGGCTACCCACCACAATGACCACATCCACTTTCGCCGACAGCACCTTAACGGCGTCTTGGCGGTTTTGCGTGGCATAACAAATGTCTTGCTGTTTGGGCTCGCGAATCGACGGAAAACGCGCCTTTATGGCCGCCATGATGCTAGCGGCATCGTCCACACTCAGCGTGGTTTGCGTCACCACGGCCAAACGCTCGGTTTGTCCGGGGACCACGCGCGCAACGTCTTCGACCTCCTCTACCAAGTGAATGCCGGCGTCGAGTTGCCCCATGGTTCCTTCCACCTCTGGGTGGCCTTTGTGACCGATCATCAAAAACTCAAAACCTTCTTTGGCGAGCTTGGCAATCTCAACGTGCACCTTGGACACCAAGGGACAGGTGGCATCAAAAATAGAGAATCCGCGGCGCTCTGCTTCCTCTTGGGTCGCCCGGCTCACGCCGTGCGCAGAAAACACCAAGGTGGCACCTGGCGGCACATCGTCAAGATCTTCGATAAATATCGCACCCTTTTCCTTCAAGTCATTCACGACGTAGGTGTTGTGAACAATCTCATGGCGCACATAAATGGGCGCGCCAAATTTTGCCAACGCGTGTTCCACAATATCAATCGCTCTATCCACCCCCGCGCAAAACCCTCTTGGGGTCGCGAGATAAACCGAGCGCTCAGTGGTTTCGTTAGTCAGTGCTTGCTTCGCGTCAGACATCACAGTACTCCTATTACATGCACCTCAAACGTCACCGCTTGCCCAGCCAAGGGGTGATTGAAGTCAAACAAGATCGCAGAGCCATCGGGCTTGCTCTGCACCACCGCTCCCGCGTACTGCCCTTGGCCATCTGGCGTCGGGAACTGAACCACATCGCCGGGTGTATACCGCTCGTCGGGATCACCCAACTCATTCAACATGCTACGCGCCACCCACTGCACCGCCTCTGGATTATGCGGGCCAAAGGCGTCACCTGCCGGCAGATCGAAGCGAGACTGCACGCCTTCTTCCAAGCCCAACAAGTGCTGCTCGATTGCGGGTGACAACTGACCACCCCCCATGCTCAAGGTCGCGGGTTGTCCGTTAAAGGTGCTGATCACCTCTTGCCCGTCCGGGCCAGACATGCGGTAGTGCAGGGTCAAAAACGAAGACGCATCAACAACGGGCATACATATTTTCTCTCTAAAAAGGGACGACGGTGACCATAAACCAAGGGTTGTGCAGGAGCGCCTCCTGCCGTGCAAGGCGTATAACGGAGCTAAGGGCATCGCACCGTCCAGCCCCCTATTGTAGAAAGCTAGGCCGCCCCATGCCCGCCCACCCCTTAAAGCCACCGACTCGGGCACCAAAATGGCAACACGCGACACGACCTCGAGAAAAAATGCGTGCGCTTGGCGTCCAAGGCTTAACCGATGCCGAGCTCCTGTCTTTGCTGCTTAGAACAGGCACACCCCAATCACAGGTCATTGATTTTGCATCGGAAATTTTAGATCGCGTGGGTGGCTTGCGCGGTTTGCTAAAGGCGAGCCCCAGTGAACTGTTGGCAATCTCGGGGATTGGCCCTGCGAAACAGGCCGAACTCAGCGCCGTGGGTGAGCTGGTCACGCGTGCACTGTCGGAGGCACTTCAGCGTCAGCCCGTCTTTAACCACCCAGATGCCCTGAGAAGCGCCCTAAAAATACACTTGTCGCACCGTCAGCACGAGGTCTTTAGCGTCCTCTTTTTAGATACGCAGCACCAGCTCATTGCCTTTGAGGACCTGTTTCAAGGAACCCTCAGCCAGACCACAGTCTACCCAAGAGAGATTGCGGTACGCGCCCTGTACCACCACGCCGCTAGCGTTATCTTGGCCCATAACCACCCCAGCGGTCTGCCCACCCCATCAGAGGCCGACAAGCGCGTCACTGAGGCTATTCAAGCCGCGCTACGACCGCTGGACATCGCCGTCCTTGACCACTGCATCGTGGCCGGTCCAGCCGTGTACTCCATGGCCGAGAACGGGTTAATGCCTATGGCATAAAAGAACAACTCAAATTTGTCAGAATAGGGCCATGCGCGCGACACAGTTTTCTGACCTCAAAGCCATGCAAAAGCTTTTGGCCGATCAAGCACGCGCCGAGAAAGAAGCGCAAGCCGCCGCGCGGCTGGCCGAGCAACAGCGGCAGCGCGAGCAACAACTGTTTGCCTTTTCCATCGGCGCCGTGAAGCCGATCAAAGACAGTGGCCGGGTGCCCGCCCCGCCCAGTCAGGTGACCCCAAGACCGCTGCAACGCGAGTCGGACGATTCCGCGGTGATGGCCGAAGCGCTATCCGATGAGTTCGATGTCACCAGTCTCCTTGAAACGGACGACGCCCTGAGTTACCGCCGCTCGGGCATCGGTGATGACGTCTTGAAGAAACTACGGGGCGGCCATTGGGCCTTGCAAGGTCAAATCGACTTGCACGGTTTACGCACAGACGAGGCGCGCAGCGACTTGGCCGATTTCTTGCGCGCAGCGGTGCGTAAAGGCTGGCGTTGTGTTCGCGTGGTTCACGGTAAAGGGCTAGGCTCACCGGGCAAGACACCCATACTGAAAGCAAAAACCCATCGCTGGCTGGTGCAAAAAAAAGAGGTGCTTGCGTTTGTCCAAGCGCGTGGATGCGATGGGGGCGCAGGCGCCCTGATGGTNCTGTTGCANGGTCAGCAGCAGGGCAGCCACCTCACAAAAAAATAAGACACACCGCGGCGGTCTTGCCGCTTAATGCGACCCCACTCGGTTGCGCATGTGATCCGCCGTTTGCATAAATGAGGCCTCCAGACGCGTGCGCAATAAAGGCGGCACGTCGTTCTCGCGCATGGCCTGTGCCATGCACGCAACCCATTGGTCACGCTCTGGGATACCGATGGAAAACGGCAGGTGTCGCGCGCGCAAGCGGGGATGTCCAAATCGTTCCGTATACAGTGACGGCCCGCCCAACCAGCCACACAAGAACAGAAATAAACGTTCTCTGGCATTGTCCAGCTCGGGGCCATGCGCCGCGCGCAAGGCCGTATAGGCGGGCTCCAAATCCATCAAATCATAAAAACGGTCTACCAGCCGCCGCACCACGGTCTCGCCCCCTATCCATTCAAACGGCGTAACGGGCGACGGGTCTGTACCTGCGGGGGGCGTCTCTTGCGTGCTCATGGCTTCATGTTCAGTTCAGTTCAAAAAATCAGTAACTAACCCACATACGTCCGGTCGTCAGTCTCCACGCAAGCGCAGGGTTTGCCACGCAGGCGTGCGCAAGACATCGCGCAAACTCCACCAGCCTGCCAACATCGCAAGCACAGCGCCCACCAACGCGCCGAACACGGGCATCCACAGAGGTGGTACCCAAGGGAACTCGAAAACCAACTTGGCCAAGGCCCAGCCAACCACCATCGCTGCGGTACTCGCCATGCCACCAGCCAGCAGCCCAACGCCAATCAACTCGGCCCGTTGGACGTCACGCAACAAGGACGCACGCGCACCCATTGCACGCAAAATCGCATACTCACGCGTGCGCTCCCCTCGGGTGTGTGAAATCGCAGCAAACAAAACCACCAAGCCCGCCAAGACGCTAAAACCAAACAAAAACTCGATGGCACGAATCACCTGATCTAAGATGCGCTGCACCTGTAGCAGGGTCGCCGTGGTGTCGATGTTTGTGATGTTGGGAAAATTACGTTGCAGCTGGTTGTCAAACGAGCGTGCCACACCGTCGACACCGGTCACGCGTGATTCGGGCGCTTGAAAGGCGGAGATATAGGTCAGCGGAATATCGGGCATACGCGCAACAGGAAACATCGCAAAGAAGTTAACGCGCATGCTCGCCCAGTCCACTTTGCGGAAATCGCTGATGCGCGCGCGCACAATCTCCCCCGCAACGTCAAAGCTCAAGGTGTCACCCAGCTTCAGTCCTAGCAGATCGACCAGCCCAGACTCTATGCTGATGGCGCCCGCATCCCCGGAAGCCCAACGGCCACTGGTGACCTCGTTGTGGCTGGGTAACTCCGCACTGTGGGATAGGTTGAATTCACGACGCACCAGCCGTTGGGCCCGGTCGTTGTCATAGTCATCGGGCGTGACCGCCGCGCCATTGATCGCCACCAAGCGACCACGGATCATGGGGTACCAGTCATAGGACGTCACACCCGTATCCGCTAATTGCTGTTTAAAGGCCTCTGCTTGATCGGGTTGGATATTGATAACGAACCGTGTCGGGGCATCTGCCGGCGTGGCTTGACGCCAACTGGCGATGAGATCTGTACGCAGCAAGACCAAGATAAACAGGGCCAACAGTCCCACCGCTAACGCGCTCACCTGCACCACAGCGACACCCGGACGTGCGGCGACTTGCCGCGTCGCCAAGATCATCCATCGCGGCGCTGTCTGTTCGTTTACCGTACGACGCAACAACCGCACGGCTAGCCACGTCAGACCGGCAAAGAGACCGATTGACACGGCAAAACCCACGACCGCAAGACTCCCCATTTGCACATCGCGACTGACCGCTAACAAGAGGCCGCAAAAGACAACGACGCCAAGCAACCACAACACGAAAGACGCCGGCTGCAAGCCACCCACATCGCGGCGCATCACGCGCAAAGGCGGCACCTTGGCTAACTGCAGTATGGGCGCCACACCAAATGCCGCCATCAAGCTCAACCCCACTCCCACACCCGTCAGCGCAGGCCACCACGACGCGGCGGGCAAAGCGGTCTTCACCAAGCCAGCGAGCAAGGCCACGAACACCCAATGTACAGACCAGCCAATCAGAATGCCCAACAACGCGCCGACGAGACCCACCGCAAAAAACTCCAGCATGAAGGTGCGGGCAATGGTGCGCTGTGACAAGCCAAGCACGCGCAACATTGCACAGGCGTCAAGTTGACTCGCGGCAAAGCCTCGCGCGCCAATCGCTACGGCCACCGCGCACAACAGGGCGGTNAGCATCGCAACCAAATTAAGAAACTTACCCGCGCGGTCTAGGGTTTCCTGCGTACCCGGGCGGCCA
>JGI20156J14371_10001764_pt1 | contig 17652 bp, 14 predicted proteins | sample COG_06_FD_14371 | JGI IMG/M metagenome (IMG submission 14371)
TCGAAAAACATATCCAAGAGTGTGTGACTGTTTCACTACAATCCCAAAATGATGTCGATACAAAGATTCAAGAATTAATGCGCATACTCAAGCGCAAGTGAAAGATTTTTCATAAGCGATGATTACATAATAGCGAGTGTGAACATGGGGACCACTGACGGCAATATCGGTGAAGCCTTTAGAGACTTTACTTGCTCTTATTCCGCTACGTTGCCAATTACAAAATCCCCCACAAATTGCGTTATGGGGGTTTTTATGGGCCTGGCACAGCCGTTTGTTGGCTGTGAGGGGCGACTAGAGGCTTAAAAGAGCTTCAAAATTCTTTGAATAGAAACTGTCCAACTCCTCTGATGTCGCCTGCACGGCATCAAGACTGCGTTCGAAGGCGCCGAACGGATCTTTGCCGCCCTCTGGATGTGGGTAATCTGTATTAAACATCAACATGTCCTTGCCAACATTACGCATAACCCAGCCGGCATCCTCAAAATGCAGTGGCGTGGCTTTCACCTGGCGTTGCATATATTCAGAGGGCTTGAGTGATAGTTTTCTTAAGCCCAGATCAAATCTGCCTAATTCAGCTGCACCGATATCTAGATTTGACATACAAGCTGGCAACCAATTTGAGCCTAATTCAACTAAACCGATTTTAAGTTTAGGAAAGCGCTCAAGCACACCATCATAGATCATGCAGGCCAACCAACGCTCAATCGAATGGTGTAAAACCGGCAGATCTTTGGGCGAAGTGGTTTCAATATTCATTGACTCGGGAGCCAATTCTCGCTTTACACCGGTGTTGCGATAGTCATCGATCAATTTCGCGCCACTGCCAATATGCAATGTAATTGGCACACCTGCTTCTTGTAACACGGCCCAAATCGGGTCATATGCAATATGTGATGGTGCGCGACCATCCACTGCATCTGATGTCATCCAGAAGGCTTTAATACCTATCTTGATAGCTTTTTTAGCCTCCTGTAGAGCCTTGACTGGATCTCTTAACGACAGATATCCCACCGCTTGTAGTCGATCGCTATCGCTGGAGCAAAAATCGACCATAGCTCTATTCATGGCATCACAACCACCCCATACGACCTTTTCGTCTTTAGATCGGGCAAAACGGGACACGAACACCAAACCCGGAAATACTAGCTGCTTGCTGATTCCAGCGATGTCCAATGAATCAGTACGCTCGATATTATTAACCGCACCATAGGCACCGATCATGTTACGCTTACCCTCACTACCAAAGATATCTGCCTTTAAACTCTCTGTCATGGCAGGGTCATTGCCGGCTAGGCGATTATGGGCCTGATCTATCAGTGGCTTGAGCTGTGGAACATTTTCAACTCTGAAAAACGGCTCGTCTAAATTAGCCCTGACGTACTCCGACGCATAGCCTTCGATCCAACCGTCATACTCGGAAATATGGCTATCTGCGTCATGAATTGTACGATTTACTTGATGTGCGCTTTGTTGATTCATTGGTGACTCCTCTTATATATATTTTTACAGGCTTTGGTGCACTGCTTACATCATAGTTACAGTAACACTATAATATATTACACCTTTATTACATAGTTTATATAATAAAATTTTAAACCTAGAAATTAGTCCGTCAATGCGTCATAAACAAACTGTTGAGAAGTTTTTCTAAAGTCCGGATTTACCGCTGGTGGTGGCTTTGGAAACTGCTGCACCATGCCAATAAAAAATAGATCATTCTTTGGGTCAATCCAAAACCAGGTGGACGCTGCCCCACCCCAAAAATAAGAACCATCGCCATAACCTGATATCTCAGATGCCTCGCCCATGATGATGCCAAAGTTCAATCCAAAGCCAACTCTCTGACTGGTTGTGCCATTTAAATTTCCAGTGGAATCGATTGTTTGCGAATCTGTCAGCACATTTTTAGCCATTAGATCTATACTTTTTTTGCTTAGAATTCGCGCACCATCAAGTTGCCCGCCATTGAGCATCATTTGGCAAAAGCGAGCATAATCAGCCATTGTCGACACTAGGCCTCCGCCCCCTGACTCCATGCCGCGAGTCTCTTTGCGATAGGAGATATCCCCCAAAATATTAAACGCCGGGTCTGCAAATGGCAGTGCTTGAAAGTTTTTTGTAACTGGATGGTAGCCAAACACATCCGCAAGTCGCTCGGCTTTCTCTGCTGGGACATAGAATGCCGTATCGACCATACCCAATGGCTTAAATATTTTTGACTGAAAAAAATCACCCAAGCTCATCCCGGAAATACGCTCAACGATTGCGCCCTGCAAGTCTACTGACACCGAGTAAGCCCAGGCCGTTCCTGGTTGATGCATGAGCGGAATCGTGGCCACTGTATCGACCAGCGATTGTAAATCTGGTGAGGCTAAGACCGCTTTTTTCCTGAACTGCATATTGCTTGGATCAGCACCGCTAATGCCATAGCCAAACCCAGCAGTATGACTCATAAGTTCGCGGATGGTTGGCTGACGTTGCAGGGGCTCTAACTCTACATTGCCTTCGAGGTCATAGCTCTTGACCACCTTTAGGTTCTCAAACTCAGGAATAAATTTAGACACCGGATCATCCAAAGAAAATGCACCCTGCTCATGCAATATCATCATTGCGACACCGGTTATCGGCTTGCTCATAGAGTAAATACGATACATGCTATCCTGAGTAATAGGCTCTCCTTTAAGCAGGTCACGAACACCGGCCTGTGTATAACTCGCAACTTTGCCATCACGCACTAAAAGTGTGGCAATACCCATGCTGTCACCTTCGACCACAAATTGGCGCATGCGCGACTCAAGAGCGGCTATTTTTTCAACATCTACACTTGTCACTGCGGGATTAGATGTTAAATCTGGGAAGGCGGAACCGGTAATTTTTGTGCAGGCACTAAGGTTTACCACCAGCAATCCAGTTAATGTGGCAGTCTTGAGGCGGGTTAATATATCTCTCATTATTGTTCTCTCTATCGTTATCGTTAATTTCTAGTTTGTACTCTAGTGGCGTTGACTACACAGTCATCTTATGGGGCGTACCAAATCGGTGAGGAATATGCGCGCTCCTGGATTACCGCAGGACCTCGGTCAGGCTTAACCATGCCCAGTGCCAGCGCGTCAGCCAATGCGTGTCTTGGAGTTGGGATTTCAATAACTCGAACATAATAAAATGCTGAAAGTTCGGGCTTAAAATCAGGATCTCGCCAAACCGTCGAAAGAAGTGGAGCACCTATAGAATTTGTATAGGTAGCCGTTTCCAAATTAACCGTGTTGCCTATGGCCGCTAGTTTTTTACCTGCACCCAAACGATCTTCGCCAGCCCAGGCTACGTCATAGACCCTTTCAAACGACTGGCCTTGCGAATCAACCCAGCCTTTGATCACCTGTACCCGGTCAAGGTTAGCGCCTTTCGAATCACTGCCTGCGTGAATCAAAAAGCTAGGCGATTTGGCCCCTTTACGCTCAGGTAGATCGCCACCCATTGGCACACCCTTAGCATAGCCATTTCTCGGGTAGCGTTTATGACTGAGGTCTCGCTTGTTGAAATCCCAGCCGCCAAACACTCGCAAATAGATACGCGGTCCACTGGTGGCATAAACCTCACGGCGCTTAAATGCCTGCATGATTGAGGAGCGATCATTGTAATCTGCCCAGACTGCCGCCAACCCCTGAGCTGCCATCGCCCAGCCACTTGTCGCATCAGGGCGATCAGGATTTATTAGCTTTCTCTCTGGTGTACCATCCCTTGCCATCTTACCGTGAAAATTTTGCTCCTCTGCTGAAGCCATGCCTGTGTGTGCGTCTGTAGAACCAATCATGCCAAGCTTGTAGGGGTTGGTACCTAGCGCTTGCTCCAACTTGAGACCGCGCCGCAAACCACTGCGTAAGTAATCCCCTTGAAGCGCGTTATAGCCCTCGTTTTTAGCCTGTATGTGATAGGCGTAGGTTTCAAAATCGGCAAACTCATCATTCGGTGACAAGCTAGAAATAGTCTCGCTATCGCCTTTGATTTGGGTGACTTCAGCTACTGGCTCCCATTTGGCTCGAAGCCTGGCATATTCCGCATCAACCGGTACGTCCTTGATAGTGGTCACCGGAAACATATAGCCTTTTGAAATATTGGAATTGTGTGGAATGGCAATGAACTCAGCATTGGTGCTTTCACTTACATCTTCTAACCAATTCCACAGATCCTGTGGATAAGCGCTGTCGCCTGTATCGAAGGGACGAAAGGTTTTAGCAGTCTGAGCATCAGCATCGGTAAATACCACGCGATGCAAATTGGCACCACCGGGGATCGGGCTCCATTCCCAGCCGATCATGGCGGTAAACTTTCCGGGTACGTTGTGCTTGTCGGCAAGATCTGCTGCCTCTTCCCATGCGGTGCGCGCCATAAGTCGCGAATTGGGGATCGCCTCCTGATAGAGTTCGGTGGTTTTGGCTGAATTAACTGGGTCGCCATCGTATAGTTTGGCGATTCTCATCATCACCCTGTAAAAGGTATTGCTGTCGATAGATTCACGAATCAGCTTTTCCATGCTGTCTTTTTGCTTCAATTCTTCGCTATTAAGACCGTCTTCAGGAATACCCGAGTTATAAACAGTACGCATTACTCCTAAAAATTCTGCATGATCAGCAATGACTAAAAAGTCCAGCTTCTCTTGAATACGGATTCTTGCTCTATGATAAGGATGCACCACTGGCAGGCCCTTTGCGTAGCGATAAGCCGTATCAATATCAGCCGATTGGTTGCCGCGAGGAAAGGCATCAAACGAATTTGATGTATGCACATGAGTATCACCCCATAAAAGCTCTCTAGCATGACTCATGACTGGTGCGCAAAATAATCCGATCATCACCATTTGTAAGAGCGTCTTCATTTATAGACCCACATTTTTATCATAGGCTTTGACTGAAAACGGGCCATCTAAATCCACAGGCTGACGCAAGGAAAAAACATTACCGTCAATATCACGAGCATAGGCCTGAACAAAGCGGCCTAACTTGACCGGCGGGCTAAAAAACTCAACCCCGAGCGCTTGAAGTCGTTGATACTCCGCCTCGATATCACTTACCTCCAGAGAAAATGAATAGCCTAGAGATGGTGGTTCTCGCTCTATCGTGCCCTGTGGCGTGGGCGGATCTATAAACTGTAAAATTTCCATGACTTTGGACTGACGATTGAGTCTGAACCAGCCAATTTGCACCTTGGCATTATCAATATCAAACAGGTTGTCACCAAATTCACCTACCGGCACCTCGACTATTCTGTGGGGATTGGTCTGAAAAACCTTATGATAAAACTGCATCAGTCGATCCCTGTCAGGGGTGAACAGCGATACCTGAGACATCCAAATTGGCTTGTTATCCTTATCCCAATTGTCCAGATACCCCGCATGTTTCAGCAGTTGTTCGCCATCTAGCTCCTCCATTTCTAGAAGATTGCCCTCTGGATCATAGGCATAGACATAGCTCACTCCATAGGTAGGGGAATACACAGGTTTGTCATGCCGATTCAAGAATCTGGCACCTTGGGCAGCAAACTTATCAAATAATGGCTGATCTTTAGGCGATTGATAACAGGTATGTGACATGCCTGGCCCAATAACGGGCATATCAGTCAGAGTGACAGAGTCATTATGGGCAAATTCACTGAGCTCCAGAACCCAATTCGGTGCTCGCAAAATCGCTGTCCTTACCTTTACATTGTCGCGAGCAAAGAGAATGTCGGCCGATGCATCATTTTCAAAGGATTCCTTATGGATCACCTCAAAACCAGTCGCTGCACTATAAAACTCCAATACCCTGTCAAGGTTTTGTACAGACAGACCAATGTGGTTCACTCCCTCAATATCTGTGGTGGAATCAACCACTACAGCATTGGGATCAAAGTCAAAATCTATAGTCATTTTATAAGCCTCTTCTTTTTTGTAATTGTTAAAACGTCAATGACTAGATTTTTGCTGATTGCCGCCTGCGTCTGCTCATGGCAGTAGTCAATCAGCCAAAATGTAATCGTCGATACTTGCCGCTAAAATATAAAAGTGGGTCACGGTGCGGTTCAAACTTTGCTCTCACCACTTCACCAATAAATATGGTGTGGTCACCCTGAATAATCATGTCTTTTTTTATGCATTCAAAACTCGCTAGCGATCCTTCAATAATCGGTACATTTTGCTCCCAGGTACTCCAATCAATGTCTGCAAAACGATCAACCCCCTTAGAGGCAAATATTTGAAGTAGACTGCTGCCCAGTATGTAAAACATTAATACCAAATGATTTTTCAGCTCTAAAAGCATCTAGGCTGCCTACATGATTACCTAGACAAATTGATACTAACGGCGGGTCGAGAGAGACCGAACTAAAGGAATTGACTGTCAAGCCAATAGGTTTTTTCGTATCATCAAGCGTGGTTACCACAGTGATTCCAGTGACAAAACAACCCATTGCATCTCTCAGAGTTCGAGCGTCTGAGCCACTCACATATTGTAGTGGTTGATGGGGCACATGCTTTTCTAAAAACTCTAATACCAGAGCACTGAATTCATCCCCTTTATCGAAAGCAACATAGTTGCCAGCCCCTTCAATTTCCGAGACCTCGGCTTGGGGAATTAATTCAGCGAAACGTTGCGTTGCGTAGTATGAACTTATTTGACTGTCGATACCGCGTACTAAAAGCGTGGGTAGTTTCAAGTTCTTGGCCGCGGGCTCAAGTTTGTTCTGCAATTCAATAAAATCGAAGCCACCTGCAAACAAACCTTGATCAAAATCCTCAGTGGATGCTCGCTCGCTGACTGTTTTGGCAATACTTTTGTTGTTGAGGCTTTGGAACTCAGGCGGTGGATTGGTCAAAACCAGCCCAGTGGCAATGGGTGCGGAAGTATTACCCAATGCTACTAAGCCGATCCAACCGCCAAAATTTGAGCCCACAACTACGGGGCGAGACTCCAACTGAGCCAAAACTGCTACCAAATCACCCATAAACGCATCTAGACTGTAATTGCAGTCCTTGGGACTCTCACTGCCACCATGTCCTCGCAAATCTAAGCTAATAACATAACGACCAGCCTGCGCAAGCGCCTTTGCAGCGCTAACCCATACCTTGCGGGTCTGCATTATACCAGGCAGCAAAACTACGCAGGGATGCTCTTCGCTACCATACTCATCCGCAGTTAGCACCACACCACCAACGCCAATAAACTCTCTCATATTCATCCTACTGTTGCGTAAGTGCGGTGACGCTTGGTCGTGCCCCAACTGATTGGTACCAGGCATTTAGATTTTCTAAACTCGACTCAGGTTTTAGATCTACCATGGTGCTAGCGAACTCAATCGCTGTATACAGAGTAATATCGGCAATAGTAAACCTATCACCTGCAACATAAGCATTCTGCGCAAACTCACGATCCAAGCGCTCAAAGTAATTGCGTGCCGCCACATCGCTGGCTGCCTTAGCTTCAGGTATCTGTTTGACCAACCCTAGTTGAGCAACGATTGGTCCATTTACCCAGGAGATACCTATTTCACGCCACATCTCGAACTCAATATGTCGATTTCTAGACTCAATATGGCCCAGCTCGAAAGGGCTGGCCCCAAGCAAATTTGGCTCTGGGAAGATGGCCTCTAAGTAACGACAAATTGCCACAGACTCTGGAATACATCGGCCATCTTCTAATTCGAGAACAGGAATCTTGCCACTGGGATTCTTCTTCAAAAACTCGGATGATTTGTGTTCTCCCCTACGCATATCACAGGCAACTAGTTCGAGCTCAATGCCCTTCTCGTTGGCAAATATTTTTACTCGCTTAGGGTTTGGTGCATTCGGAAAATCATATAGTTTCATCAGTCGCTCCTGTTTGGAAAAGGGTTGTTAATAATCTTTCTAGTAGTCGATAAAGATTCAATAGTCAGCCACTTTCACTAATTGTTTGCCCAGATTGGCTCCGCCCAACAGGCCGATAAACGCCGCCTCAGCACTATCTAAACCCTGCGCTATAGTCTCGGTATATTTAATCTCACCGTTTAGTACTTTTTCTGTTAGCAAGCCGGTAATCTGATGATATTGATCGTGCCACTCTCGGACCTGAAAATAGCGGAATTCAGGTGGCTCCGACAGTGCGCCAAAAATATCCATTGGTGTCTCCGCAGTGTTCAAATCCAGTGAATTATAGGCCGACACATATCCACAAATTGGCACCCGTGCGCCTTTGTTTAGCAAGGGTGCAACGGCTTTGGCCACATCACCACCGACATTCTCGAAATAAATATCTATGCCATCAGGGCATGCACTTTTAAGCCGGCCGGCCAGATCACCAGCTCTATAATCAACCGCGGCATCAAAGCCCATTTCATCCAGTAAGAATTGGCACTTTTGTGCGCCGCCAGCGATACCAACGGTACGACAACCTTGCGCCTTAGCAAGCTGTCCAACCACAGTACCCACTGAGCCTGCAGCTGCTGAAACTACCAAGGTTTCTCCGCGCTTAGGTTTACCGATAAAAGTGAGACCGCTATAGGCAGTTCTACCTGTCATGCCGGCCGAGCCAAGAAAAACTGATAGCGGTAAACCCTGGTCATCAATATGGTAGATATTTTCCATGGACTCATGAGCTAGAAAATATTCCTGCCAGCCTGAAAAACAGGTTACACAGTCACCCTGCTTATATTTTTCAGACTTAGATTCGATAACCACCGATACAGTCTCGCCAACAATGACTTTACCAATACCGATAGGTTGTAGATAATTTTTGATGTCACTCATACGTGGCCGCATATAAGGGTCAAGCGACAACCAGATAGTTTTAAGTAAGAACTCTCCCTGACTTAATTCTCGGACGGGTTCGCTGAGCATGGAGAGATCTCCATCCCGTAAGTCACCCTGCGGCCGCCTATTTAGAACTATTTTCCGGTTGGTGTATTCGCGCGTCATTGTTAACCCTCAGATAGATTTAAAATTTTATTCCAGTGCCAAGTTCATCGAATAGTAGAGCCAAGCTATATTATATATATCCTATAATATAGAGGCAGGCAAGTATAGTCCGAAAAGGATGCGTTTTAGTAAAAAAGTGTCTTTTTGTTATTGAATACCGCTTAGAGGATTGAACTCAATGGTAGGCTTTTGAGATGGGTACACGCAGGCGTACTCGACTGTAAGCACGCGGGTTAGGCGAGTAGATGATAAACTTTAGCTGTCTGTATCTGCATAGGGAGCCGCGAACCCCCCTAGAATAAAACTGACGGTATTGTCAATTAGGCGTTGTCTGCTGCGTCCCGATCGATTCACTTTTTCAGCAGCGGCAATAGAAGCCGCGGAGCCCATGTAGAGAAGATGCTCTGCCTGCTCTAACGTCATCGTACGATTCTCTTCAATGACTCTCTCGATTAAAGTTCGGCCAATCTCTTTGTGGTTCCTCTGTATCGTCTTAGCAACTGCCTCTCTTAGATCAGCCTGACTGAGCAGCACATCTCTTACATTTCCAGATTCAGATTGCTCAAAGTTAACCTCAACAAAGACTCTTACAAGTTCCTCAAAACTATGAGTAATGGCTACTTTAGCCCTAATCTTCAAACGAAAATCTTCTAGTTCCCGCAACAAAAGCTCTTTAAAGATCTCTTGCCGGGAGTCGAAATATTTATAGACCAATGGGTTACTCACACCGGCTGCCTTGGCCAGAGTCTCCATGGTAAATCCTGCAAATCCCATATCTTCGATAATTGCCGCTGCCGTATCCAGAAGCTGTGATCGTCTCCCTTCCTTAGACAAACGGGTTCGAGGTTTTTGTGCCATCAACGTACTACCTTACCTATGTACACCACGAAGAGGCGCACTGACGGATAACATTCTAACCGCTATTTTGGCTTATGTCGCCTTGGCTTTAGGCTGTTGTTGATTTCGCTTACGCTCTTCGATGCCATCAATGATTTTGATATGCATGGAATGGGTCAAATGATATTTGCCATAAAAGAATACGGCGATAAACGACGTTATACCCATAATGGGTCCAGCCAGCATACCCATTCGAAATAACACGTCTGCGTCAACAGCTCCCGGAACTGCTAGCGATGGGAAACGAACAAATTTGTCCAGCCCTACGCCACCCACCAAGTGACCAAAGGAAAACGAAGCTTTAGCAAAAAAGGCTCTTGCAGAATAGAATAACCCTTCCTGGCGCAGACCTGTCTCCAACTCGTTTTCATCTACCACATCACCAATCATAGACATCATAGCGACAGCACCAAGGCCAATCACAAACGCGAATACGCCTGAGTTGCAGAGCAGCAGTGGTAGCAATGTAGCGCTATGATTGTCAGGCATTAAATCGAGCAATCTCAAATCCACAACCAGTTGAGCAGTAATCGCCATACAAATCAGAGAGAAGATTACCACAGGCTTGCGATCGAACTTGCGCATTAACACAGGTGAAATTAAAGCACCAAATAAGGCACAGGGTGCCGACACTAGTCCAAACCAGCGAATTTGTCCCGGCACGAGCTCCCAAAAGTAAGTGTTCATAAAAACACCTAAAGTATCGTAGATTCCGCTAGCAATCATAAAGAAAAAGTAACCGGCAAGTAGTACGACATAATTGCGGCACTTTAATGTGAGTAATATCTCTTTAAAGAAACCTTTAAAAGAGAGCTTTTGTTGCTTTGGTGGCTCGGATAGTGATGGCACATGCTTATACGTGCCGGCAGCGGTAGTCCAAATCGCCACAAGAATCAAACTACAAGCTAACAATATCAAAGGAGCATAGGAGGCTGCATTTAAGTGCCCCGGAACTACCATGCCATCAACAGCTCTTATATGGTCCCCATCGAAGAATACTCCCCAAGCCAAAAATCCAAACAAGGCACCAGTTACATAGGAAAATGCAGAATTGGCACTAAACAATCTGGAACGTTGATTATGGTTCTTTGACATTTCACCCCCCAGGGCGAGATGCGGAATTGAATAGAGTGTTAAGAATACGCGACTAAAAATAGTGCAGGAGGCTAACCATGCGAACAGGACATAATTAGTGAAATTATCTACTTCATTCAAAATGGATTCAGGCGGATTGAAAATTGCATAGATTGCCAGCGCCAAGGGTATGGGCGCAGCAAATAGAAATGGATGTCGTCGTCCGTGCTTAGATCTCCATTTATCAGAAATTATCCCTATCAACGGGTCGGTGATCGCATCAACCAGCAGGGCCACGAAGATCGCAATACCGATGAGGGTATTCGATAGGCCAATTACCTGATTATAAAAAATAGTGATAAAGGTATTGAACAGCCCCAAGTAAACTGCCTCACCTGCGGCCCCGATACCAAATGCTGCGACTGACCAACGAGACAGTTTTTCGTCAATCTTTGTTCTTAGACCAGTATCCTGCGTCTTATTAGGAGTCATGAATCGTAACCAGCCCTTTATTTAAATGGCAAGTACCGCCACATTCAAGTATCGAAATTAGCCTAGCATTTTTCAAACCGAAACTATGCCAAAGACATCAAGGCCTGCATGTTGCCATGATAAAACTTACTCATGGTGGCTTCATCACAGCCTTCCATTGTAGCTTCGAACTTGCTGATAGGATCTGACCCACCCTCTGGATGCGGATAGTCCGATGCGTAGCAAATCATATCCGGACTGGTGTTTTCAATTATCCATCCAACGGGTTCACCGGCAAAGGGCGAAAACTTAAGACATCGTCTCGCTGTATCTGAAGGTTTTTCCACAAACTCTCGACGCGGCACATAAGCTCCGTAGGTAAAGTCTAGCGACTTTAGCCAGGATGGAACCCAAAATGCACCATGCTCCATACACATGCCTCGTAGACTGGGGTGACGATCAAAGACGCCGTCAAAAATTAGCGCCGACAGAAATAGTTCAGCCGAATTTTTTATCGTTATCAGACCGAGCTCGCCTGCAGGAGCATCGCCACCCAGCGCAATAGTATTCTTGCCATTGCGCTTAAAGCTTTTTGGCACAGCTTCATAATGACCATTGGCGGCCACATGTATTCCAAAGGGTACCCTCTGCTCTACAAAACCTGCCCAGACACGGTCAAAGTCTGGATGAGCAAAACTAATCTTGTCATCGTTGGGCTCATTGGTATCAATCATAAAGGTATAACAACCATCATCGAAGCCCTGTTTCATTAGCTCCAGCGCCCTCTCTGGCCCTAGGGTATAGGGTAAATAACCAATCGCAAGCAAGCGATCATCATGGGCACAAAAGTCGGCCATAGCCTTATTTAGGGTACGAGCGCCTGCATAGAGTGCATTCATATCACCCACATGGGCCACCTGATGAAATGAGAAAGTGGGTAGCACCCATTGCTTCTCATAACCAAACAAATCCAGTGCATGGGAGCGCTCTTGAGGGTCAAATGCGCCAATTCGGGACCAACCACCCAGGTTATTGCTGACAATAATATCCTCGCATTCTTGCTTAACGGTGGCGTCATGCTTGCGCCGCTCGAACAGCTCTACACCGTCATCATATTTTTTCCTATCAATTGGTAGCTCCGTTTGATCATCCATTTTTTGCAGCAGTTCTATATCAGCTTCTCTGGCCGCCTTTATTAGAAAGTCATCTAGCTCTATAACATGACTGTCGGCATCAATGATCTTGCGGTGTTGTGCGTAACTCATAAAGTACTCCTTGCTTACTGATTCTGGTTTTTGAGAACAGTTCGCCTATACATGCTTTTCAATATAGGCTACGAATCTAACCTTTCTGTCAGATGCTGGTGGAAATTAACAATCGCTTTTTCAAAGTAGCCAAAGGTCAAATGACTGTTGGCCTGAGCTGTTACCGTCTGCTGAATTAAGCAGGCCGCTTCTCGGTCTTCATCCTGGCCTAATTCATTGACAAACTGGGCATCTTTTTTAACATCCTCAAGAGAAATTGGGTTCTCAGAAGTTTGTTCAGGGGTTACCAAATAGATCACCATCTGAGTGCTACTAGGGCTCAGCGGCTCCATAATCGTCAAGTTTGAATGTTTGGATAGTACTGAGACACTAGCATTGGGAAAAAGATGGTAGACAGAGGTCAGCATCCCTGCAGCTCTGCGCTTTTCTGCAGGTACATCTCGTAACTTCTCAATGCGTCGGAAAGGAAAAGTTACTCGAGCATTAGCACCGTATGTCTCGACCAAATTGACATTATCTAAGCCATAGGGGAAGAACGACTTTCTATGCAGTGATTTAATATGGTAGCCCTCTAAGAGAGTTTCGGTTAACAACTTCCAATTGGCTGGGTCTGTATTTTCTGATTGCTTAAACAGCTCCTGCTCGGGAGTAAAATAGTCACGGCTATTTTCTAGCATCTGTGGACTGATGGTTCCCTCCTGCATCACATAGACAAGACCGCCCTTTTCCATAGCGCTTACCTCCACCAGACTGTGATCTTCAATGTCAAGACCAGGAAATCCCTCTTCACCCGGGATAAATTTGAGTGAACCATCAAGACCGTAAAACCAAGCATGATAGGGGCAGACAAAGCCATTAGCGCGTCCAGTACCACTAGCTACTTGCATACCACGATGCCGACAAGCATTAATAAAAGCTCTAACCTTGCCATCTTTCCCACGTGCTACTACCAGTGGGGTGCCTGCCGATTTGCGAGCAATATAGCTCCCTTGTTCGGGTAGCGCCGCGGAGGGGCAAAAGGGTATTGGCAGACTGCGCAACAGCGCTATTTCAGCATCAAATCGCTCTTGGGAATGATAGTTTTCAACAGGCTCTTGCCAAACAGTATCACCAAGGTCAGTTGTGCCATTATCGATGTGGGTAAAGACTCTCTCTATCGCCTCCTGGTCATTTAACAGTGACACGGTCGGAATAATATTGGACTCTGGTTCTGAAGATGACATTGGGAAAACCTACTTTTAAATTTTAAAAATTTTAGACAATTAAATTGAGTAATGCTGCTAATAATTTGAGCGTCATCGCTGACACTTTTTTGTACCTCTAAGGTACCTTTAACGGGCGATTAGGTCAACCTTAATATAGAAACTATATATTAATATATTAGCCAATTTTAATTTAAATTGATGAAGTCAGTTCACTCGAACGCGAACTCAAGATTATCGATTATTAGAGACGGCACCGCGGACTATAGTTTGTATACGATCACCACCGATAACACTAAAGTTTTCTACTGTGGCATTAGATGCACCCGAAGTAAACTTCGCCATTACTCTTACTCCTTTGCGCCCCTTAACAAGTGGCTAAAGTTACGTTCCCTATCGATATAGTTTTGTTATACCAATCCTATAATAAATCTTGATATCTCCAGGCTTTAAGCCTATCGTATTGGTGAGTTTTTAAAATCAATGGTTGACCGCTGCGTGTCAGAATTTCAAGCACGATATTATATTCGAGCACTGAAAATTCCAACCACAAAGCATGCATTTGGGGCATGCAGTTGTAATGGGTATGGTCAGACATTTTGGTGGATCTAACACTAATCTTTTCCAATTACATCCCAATTACCGAAGGCTGAAACTACGTGGTAGCAATGTACCGACCAAGAGCTGAATTACTCAATGGCACTTCGACATTCCCCAAGGTTACCCAGATAAAATAATACTATGAACATAATCAGAGGCAGCGGCAGTATCATGACTAAACCCATAGCAAAATCCTGTGTTGTGAGCCTGGCGTTTTTAATCGCCGGATGCGGCGGCTCATCCATCAAAAAAGTGGCGCCAGAGGATATCTTCATTACCGAACTAATGCCTGTATCCGCAGCCAGCGAGCCACAGTGGTTTGAGCTCTATAACAGCGCCGAATCCTCGATCGATCTTCAGGGCTGTGAAATTACTAATTCTCAGGATCAGGCATTTACCATTACTGATAGCCTGGTTATGGAATCTCAGCAATATGCAGTGGTTGCCAATCAAAACCCTAGAGCTAACTTCACCTATCAGTCTGATCTATTTGAGTTGCCTCCAGCCGGCGGCATAAGCCTGACCTGCAATGGTAGCCTTATTGATAAAATGACTTATCAAATTGGCCCGCCGACCATTGCAGCAACAGCCAGATCTTGGCAGTTAACATCCGATACAGATAGCAACCAAGCTCAGAGTGCTGAGGCAAATGATAAGGTCGAAAATTGGTGTTATACCATTTTGATCGAAGATTACATGTTTGGAGATCGGCGATTTGCGACGCCAGGAAGAGCCAACTCCGTCTGCACATCGGTTATGCCTTATGTGAGTTATAACGATCAAGAGCCAGTGTTGATTGAGGGCATTGATTTGGCTGCAACGCTCAAGGTTGCAGAGGCAGAATTTGCCCGCGAGTTATCCACATCAGAATTACCAATATGGGCGATTAGAGACCAAGTGGTTACACCTGAAATCGCCGCTAAAATAGCCGAGCTGTACTTCGACAATATCGAGATGCTCTATACTACAGAGCCATTTACTATCATTGACTGGAACCATGCCGTATGGCATTTTTCGTGGGCAATCTCTAACCTATATCGCAATGGTGACACCGCAGTCAAAGCCGTATTACAGCTGGCTTATGAAGATGCAATTACCCGGCCAGAAACCCTTGAGCGCTACAACCATATTGCGATTCACCATATCCGAAATGATACTGTGGTGATGGGCGATATTCATACGCCGGCTCACAATCGTATGCGGCAGCTTGTTGTGGCGCCAGGCAATCCAGCATACCTGCAAAGCTTTGCAGAGTACGAAGAAAATAAAAGAAGCGCCTTTGCGCTAAAAACGATCGATATTGTGTACCGGGCAAAGACTTTTTTTGAAGGTTTTTTGTGAGGACATTTTTTTAAAAGCTTGATCAATCGACACCGTCTCACCGCGCTGGAGGCTATAAGTTAGGGTGCTATTTTTTTGGTTTACCGCTACATCAGTGCCTAACGTCTCATCTCATTTCACAGCAGCATTTTTAAGAATATACCAAAGTTGACTCACATGGCTTTAAAAGTTAGCCTTGACTTTATTGTTATAATCGTCAATAACACTTAATTATCTTTTATGTACTGTATTTTTTGGTTAAAAGGCGATTAATATTATAACTACCACTAGCATTATGCTTATTTAACAACAAATATAAGGGATTTAATTGATGAAGTACCTAATAAGGTTTATTGGCGGTCTTGTTTTGGCTCTGGTCGTTGTCGCAGGAGCGGCCTATGCCTATCTGGCACCAGAGAGTGAACCAGCCCCAGTAGCATCCGATAATACCCTAATTAATTTAGATACTGGTGACATTATCGGCTATCAAAATAGCCTTGGGGCGTCAGTATGGCGAGGTATACCCTTTGCTCAACCACCAGTTGGCGATTTGCGCTGGCGTGCTCCGCGACCTCCGGCGCCTTGGCAACATCCAAGGCAGATGTTAGAGGCTGGACCAGATTGTGCCCATCAGGCCAACAACACATCACCGGAAAAGAACCTTATAAATGGCAGCGAAGACTGCCTGTATCTCAACGTCTTTGCTCCCGAAAACGCCAAAGATCGACCGGTGATGTTTTGGATTCATGGAGGGGCTAATAACGGAGGCACAAGTAATCATCCAATGTTAGATGGTTCTCAACTGGCATCTCAATTTGATGTGGTAGTGGTAAGTATTAACTATCGCTTATCGGCTTTTGGCTGGCTATCTCACCCTGCGCTTCGCATCAATGCCGAATTGCCCGAGGATCAGTCCAGTAACTTTGGCACATTGGACCAAATTGCTGGGCTAAAATGGGTACAGCGAAATATTGCCCAATTTGGCGGCGATGCCAGCAGAGTCACTATTTTTGGTGAATCTGCCGGTGGCTGGAATGTCATGGCACTCATGGCCTCCCCCCTGGCTACGGACTTATTTCATGGTGCTATTGTTCAGAGTGGTGGCTTGGATATTGAGCCCATCACCAGGGCTGAGAACTTTATAGAGGATGAGGGCCACGAACACAGCTCGCGGGAATTTATCAATCAATTACTGGTGGCTGAGAGCAGAGCTACAAACAGAGAAGCTGCAAAGAAATTACAGAGCAGCATGACTGTCCATGATCTTGCCGATTATTTACGCAGCAAAACTACGACCGAGGTATTTAAAGCCTTCCGAAGTGAGACCGGCGGCAAGGTGTTCGGAAATTTGGACCTAATTGGTGACGGTATCGTTTTACCTCAGGCCGTTGCTTCAGAGCAACTTTTTGCCGATCCTGCCAATTACAACGCAGTACCGGTGATACTTGGTACCAACCGCGATGAGATGAAGTTGTTTTTAAGCTTCAGTCCCGATCAAGTAGACAAGTTTATGGGTATACCCATCGGAATCAAAAACAGTGGGCGCTATCAGGCATTTAGCAGCTATGCCAGTGATCAGTGGAAAATTAAAGCGGTCGACCAGCTGGCTACAGTGATGCGTCAGGGGCAAGGAGATAACGTTTTTGCCTATCGTTTCGATGCAGATGATCTACGTGACTTTGGTTTTCTCAGCCTGCAAGAGCTGATGGGTGCAGCTCATGCCTTTGAGATACCCTATGTATTTGGAAACTTTGTTTCATTGATGAGTAATCTTATTCATCCGGAGTCCGCTCGAGCGGCGAGAAATACTCTATCACAGAGCATGATGTCCTACTGGGCGTCATTTGCTCATTACGGTGAGCCCGCCAAGGGATATCATGGCAAACAGGTTGAATGG